>QQTW01001867.1_pt1 | contig 15079 bp, 11 predicted proteins | sample 1904831 | NCBI WGS metagenome assembly QQTW01 (sample SAMN09435610, study PRJNA476489) | Subsurface metagenome, whole genome shotgun sequencing project. | reverse complement strand
ACGATTGCTTCTCTCACTTCTTATAATTTCATTCTTGAAGCCTTGTTTAGCGCAGCTTTATAAAGAATTGGTATTAGGTCATAAAAAATAATCTTGTTAATATAAAGCCTATAATCTTAAAATTTAAAAAATCGATTAACTTAGCTTAATGTGCGTAGAACATAGTAAACCTAACTATATAGCCATCAAATAGATAATATGCTTGTTAATTTAATTGCTGATTATGGCAACGGCGATCCAGCCTTTACAGAAGTAACACAACGGCTTTCTATGGGCTTACCTAATGCCCAAATTTATTGTCTTTCTGTACCCCCTTTTAGTACCTTAGCTACAGGCTTTTGGATTGCCCAACTAGGGCTTAATCCAGGCGCAGAAAACCGCTTAATTTACCACAACTGCGCTCCCCGTCAAGATGACTCCGAGCCAAGGATAGATAATGAAGGTGAAGGACTCACTTATGCGCTGTTACCCAATGGAGTCAAAGTAGTAGGAGTAATTGCAGGTTATACCCTGTCATTTATTAAAGACTATGCCGAAGTTATCCACACTATAAAAGTATCACGCGCAGGTTCGCAATTTCGCTCCCGTGATGTGTTTCCCATCGCCGCTATAGCGATCGCAAAGGGAGACTTTAGCCTACTCGGAGACGAGTTAAACCCCAATCAAATACCCAATGTACCAGGCGATCGTGTAGCTTGGGTTGATGGCTACGGTAATATCAAAACTACAATTTCTAGCGACAGTCTTAGTTTAAAACCAGAATCGAAAGTAGTCATTAGAGTTGGTGATGTAGTCAGCGACGCGGTTTATTCTGATGGTAGCTTTAAAGTCCCTGAAGGAACATTAGCCTTTTCTCCTGGTAGTTCCGGTTGGGATAAAAATGGTCAACCTTTGCGGTGGATGGAGTTATTTTTACGCGGGGGAAATGCTTGGGAACGTTTTGGCAAACCGCGTATCAATCAAGTTGTGACAATCTTAAATTAAATTCGGCGTTGCCCAATTGCGGGCGCGAAAATGATGAATGCGTGATTTCAAAACCAATGTAGAGACGTTGCATTGCAACGTCTCATTGCTCTATTTAGCACATGGTTAATAAATCTATTTGGCTGGCTTTAGCGATCGGCAATTCTCGGCTACACTGGGCTTTGTTTAAAGGCGAAGAACTTTGTGGTAGTTGGGATACAGATTATTTAACAGCTACTTCTATTCAACTATTAGCCTCTGGAAGTTGGGACAAATTCCATTCAAAGATAGAAGATTTTGCTTATCCTTTACCTTTGTATTTAGTTTCTGTAGTACCTAGCCAAACTAAGCTTTGGCAAATTTACCCAAATATACAAATAATTACTTTAAATGACGTACCGCTTGAAAATATGTATTCTACCTTGGGAAGCGATCGCGCTTTAGCTTTGTGGGGTGCAAAAGAAACCTACAGTTTACCTGCATTAGTTATCGACTCTGGTACAGCGCTTACTTTTACGGGAAGTGATGCCAATTTTGCTTTCGTAGGTGGGGCAATTTTACCAGGATTAAGCTTACAATTTCAGGCTTTAAGTCAAAAAACTGCTAATCTATCCCTCATCCAACTACCTACACAATTACCCCCGTACTTTGCGACAAATACGACTCAATCAATCCAAAGTGGGATAATTTATACTCTAATTGCTGGAATCAAAAGCTTTATAGAGAAATGGTTACAGATGTACCCAAATAGCCAAGTAATATTAACCGGAGGCGATCGCACAATTCTATATAGCTATCTCTATTCTCAGTTTCCTGATCTAGCCGAGAAAATCAAGTGCGATCGCAATTTAATTTTTTGGGGAATCCAAGCTTACCGAAAAGCGCAAAATTTAAGCTAAAGTTGTCAAATTAGCTAAATAATCTTGCAATTGTCGTCTGTGATCGTGAGCAAGTCTACCTTCTGGTAAAGAATCTAAATTAAAAGCTTGAATATTCAATACTTCTAACTTGTCGTTAATTGCCATTACTCCTGTAACTTCTGCTTCCACTACAATACAAATTGAGTGCATTCTTGGATCGCGGTCGGGTGCGGAATATACGCCAACTAAGCGGCGAATTTTAACAACTTCTAAACCCGTTTCTTCTGCTAGTTCGCGCTTTACAGCCGTTGGGACATCTTCACCCCAATCTACTATTCCTCCCGGAAGCGCCCACAAGCCATTATCGCGCCTTTGAATTAACACAATCCGACCATCGGGTAAAATCGGAATAACACTCGTACCTGTTATCGGGTGACGAATAATTAATCCTAATACCGTCCGAATAATTTGCCATAAACGGCTCATAAAATTGTCTTCTAAAATTAGCAATAATTGCTAATCTAGCATTTACTCATTGTCTAACCATGCCAAAATAGCGTTTTTGCCTTCTGCCAATCCCTTATAAATCAACGATTCTGGAGACATTGATTGTAGGGCAGAATGTAATTTAAAGCGCAAAATTGGATCGTTTTTAACTACACTACAATCTCGAAAATAGGTACGGATAGTAAATAAGGCGCTATCGTACTCCGGTAATCCCCAAATTACTTGGCGTTCAATTCTTAGGTATAGTTGGGGATGTTCTAAATTAAATCTTCTACCTTCGTCAGGCGATTTTGGATGGTGATTAAGTTGGGTATCGGTACTCAAACCCCAAGCAAAACGTACCATCGGCTTTTGAGTAATCATCTGATGTACGATCGCATGGGAGCGTTGATTAATCTTTTCCATCCCGGCTACAGGTGCATGGATTGTAGCAAAATCTTTGCCAATTTTCTCCTCTGCCGACCAGTGGTTGGGATAGCATAAATGAATTGCACTTAACCAGTTTGTACCTTCATCACCACGACAGACTACTGCTAAATCTTCTTGCACTTGTAAAGTTAGCAGATCGAGAGTAGAAGTTAATGGTGGCATAACTTGGCTTTGAACTTGCTGCAACTGCCAATGACGATCTAAATAGAGAGTATCTCCCGTAAGACGGCTATGAAACGCCAAGGAGTTGTTAAAAGTTTTTTCCGTATAAAAGTGTTGAGGATGCTCTTGAATCAGACGTTGAATAATTAAACACGCGATCGCACCTGCTACTGTAGGAGCATAGTTGTAAGTTTGGTAATATTTACTCAATCTTTCTTTGCGAGCCAAAAGTTTAGCCTGACGGTACTGAGTAAAGTTGCTATCTATCTGAAATACTTGTGCGTCAGCTTGGAAATTACCCAAATCTCTACCTAAGGGCATCAACCCCGGTTTAACCTCATACCGTCCTCGATCTAAGGGAAAATAGGTAGCTTCTACAGTGTCAACTTCCAATGACCTTACCTTTTAACAACGACGCAGAGATACAAATAATAAGACAACTTCATCTACAGCTTGTCTAATTGTTGCCGAGCTTTGGTTAGATTGATTAACAATAATACTAAAAACAAGCGGCTCGTAGTTTGGGGCGTTAATATATCCTGATAAAGCTAAAACCCCGCTCATTGTCCCGGTTTTGGCGCTAACAACGCCTTGAGCCGGGGTGTTTTTCAAGCGATTAAGCAGCGTACCGCTAACCCCCGCTACAGGCAGAGAAGCCCGGTAAACAGCCGCATATTGAGATGATGCCATGGCGCTTAAAGTTTGAGCGATCGCATCTGGACTAACTAAATTATGCCGCGATAATCCCGAACCATCAGCCATAACATAACCTTTGGGATCTACCCCTAAGTTTGTCAAAGCTTGTTTGGCGGCAATTAACCCTTTTTGCGAGTTGCTATCAAAGGAATTTACTTTACTTCCCAACGTGCGTAACAACGCTTCTGCATACAAGTTATTGCTATTAAGATTTGCCTCTACCAATAATTGCGACAATGGGGGCGAATTTATGGCGGCAATTTCTGGCGCGTTGGCTAGTTGCTTTTCAACTTCAACAATATTTAGCCTAACGCGACTTCTATTATCTTTAATCCCTTCAATTAATAACACCCGGCGCAAGTGTTGAACAAAGTTTTCTACGGGATTGATCACAGCTAGAGAAACTAATTCCGGCGGAGAATTAATACTTAAGCGTCCGCTAAGGTGCAATATACCGCTCAAATCCCGATTTAATTCAACTTCTGTGGGTTCTCCTGGCTTTACTGTCACTGACTGATTATCAACACTTTGCCATTGTGTCGCCGCCATTGGATCGCTCCAAACAAGGCGCAATGGTTGACCTATTTGTTGAGGCGACAACTGTAACGTTACAGCATTTTGATTAATAATTAAGCTGCCAATCGGTGCGCCGTAATCTGCCTGAATGTCTCCCCATTCCCAGTCTGAATTGATAATATCGTCAGTGCGACTTCTCTCTGTTGCTAAATAGGTCAATTGCCTAACTCCTGTCAGCTTCAACTGCCTTGCTAAAGCTGTAAGCTGAACATCGGTCAAACTTGGATCGCCGCGTCCCACCACACGTAATAAACCGCTATCTGTACCGTAAATAGAAGTACGAATGCGATAATTTGCCCCTAGTTGCTGTAAAGCCGCCGCCGCTAGTAACAGTTTGAGATTTGAAGCCGGAATAAAATATTTATCCGAGTCGCGGCTATATAGACTTTGACTATTATTTAACTTGTTAACGACAACTCCCCAACGTGCTTGACTAAATTGTGGGCGATTAATAATTGTTTCTATCGCCTTACCAAGCTGCGCGGGACATATAACCGGATTAACTTCTACCGTTTTTGTTGGGGTAGATGGTTTAGTTTGGGCTAAGGCTTGCTCAATATTTAATGTATAGAGCAATAGCAAGATTAAGCCGATTCTTTTAGTAATATTATTTTGCATAAAAACTTATAAACTCCGCCAATTGCTAATTAGAGCAGCTTTTAGCCAAAAAAATCGGCGAGTAACTATTTACCCGCCGATTCTTAATCAAATTAAAGTTGCACTTTTATAATTTAGTGCCGCACTCAGGACAAAAATTATTACTAAGATTCTTAGCGCCGCAGCTACTACAGAAAACTGGCTCTACTTGTTCGGGTTTGGGAACATCTTGTAAACCAATCATCTGTGAATTGCTCTTACCAGGGGCAACCATTGGGTAACAATTCTCATCTCTAGTGACATGAGCATCTACTAACACTGGGCCATTATGAGCTAACATTTGAGAAACCGCATCGCTTAATTCTTCCCGTTTATCGATTTTAATTCCCTTAATCCCGTAAGCTTGAGCCAGCATTTCAAAGTTTGGCATCGCATGATCCATATTTGAGGACGAATAACGCTCCCCATAAAATGCCTGCTGCCATTGCCTTACCATTCCTTGCCAACCATTATTTACGATTACAATCTTGACATTTATGCCGTAATGTGCAAGCGTACCCAATTCTTGTAAATTCATTTGAAAACTAGCATCGCCACTAATACAAATGACTTCTTCGGTAGGCAAGGCAACTTTAGCACCCATTGCGGCGGGCAAACCGTAACCCATAGTCCCTAACCCGGCGCTAGAAATCCACCGCCGGGGGCCATTTTTGAGAAACTGTGCCGACCACATTTGATGTTGCCCTACATCTGTTGTGTAGTAAGCATCCGGTGCTTGAGTCGCTAGTTCAAAAATTACCTCTTGAGGCGACATACTATCGTTATGATGAGGCACAACTAAAGGGTAATCTCGTCGCCAAGTATAGATGCGATTTAACCATTCTTGAGTTTGATTTGGGTTAGTTGCGCGATCGCCCTTTTCCTGACATAAAGCCAATAAATTAATTAAAACCTGTTTGACATCACCAACAATTGGCACTTCTGGGACGCGATTTTTGCCTACTTCTGCCGGATCGATATCGATGTGAATAACTTTAGCGCGAGAGGCAAATTCGTCTAATTTCCCAGTAACGCGATCGTCAAATCTTGCCCCCACACAAATCAACAAATCGCACTCACTAACTGAGAAGTTAGCGTAAGCCGTGCCGTGCATTCCCAGCATTCCCAAGGCTAAAGGATGATTTTCATCAAAAGCACCCTTCCCCATCAACGTAGTTGTAACCGGAATATTAAATAACTCGGCAATTTGCTTAATTTCCTCGTGAGCGCCCGCAGCAATTGCCCCACCACCCACATACAACAAAGGACGGCGCGCTTGCTGCATTAATTGCAATGCGGCATTAATTTGACGAGGATTGCCTTTAACTGTCGGACTATACCCTGGCAACTTAACTGTACCAGGTTCTACAGGCACATAGTCAAATTCTTCTAACCCCACATCTTTAGGTACGTCAATTAAAACTGGGCCGGGCCGTCCGGTACTAGCAATGTAAAAAGCTTCTGCCACAATCCGCGCCATATCTCTAGCATCGCGCACTACATAGGAGTGCTTGACAATCGGCAGCGTGATTCCATAAATATCCGTTTCTTGAAAAGCGTCCGTCCCAATTGACCCACGAGCTACTTGCCCAGTCACAATTACCATCGGAATCGAGTCCATCTGCGCTGTCGCAATGCCTGTAACTAAGTTTGTTGCTCCTGGCCCAGAAGTTGCAAAGCACACGCCTACCTTGCCTGTGGCACGGGCATAACCATCGGCTGCATGAGCCGCCCCTTGCTCGTGTCTAACTAAAATATGCTGAATACCACCCGCCGCTTCAGCTTTATAAAGCTCGTCATAAAGCGGTAAAATTGCCCCGCCCGGATAGCCAAAAATATGCTCAACGCCGTGACGCTTGAGCGAGTCTATTAAAGCAAAACCCCCCGTTGCCCGTCTAGCGCTAACTATCGGCGCGATCGCCACTTCTAAGCTTGCAATTTCTGGAATTATAGAATTATTTTTAAGACGGGATTCCCCGGCGGGGATATTTTGTGAACGCACTGAGTAAACCTCACACAATTACTAATTATTTAATAGTAAAGATTTTTTGTATTCAAAAATTCATTTTAATTGAAAATATTACTTTAGTGGCAACTTTGTCATGGTTATATTACATCACGCAAAACGCGGCGAGTATTATTCCAAGCCCAAATACCTACAACACAAACGATCGCACTCATTCCCACTAACACTATCTGTAATCCAAGAGCTTCGGAGCCTACAGCGTTACTAACAGCATCGGTAATGGGCCCTGTAATTGCTAAAGGCGCACTGAGGGCGATATTGACTAAATTATTTTGAAACCCAAAAACCTTACCGTGCATTTCGGTGGGAGTTTCTCTTTGAATCAAAGTTTGCATCGGTACGCCAACTAAAGCCGCACCTATACCCAATAAAGCACTCACCCCCAAACCCAACCATAAATTGCTGACAAAGCTAAAAGCAGCTAAAGCAAATGCCATAGTCAAAAAACCAAACAAAGGCAGAGGTTTATGACGAAAGACATCGCCCCAATGCCCTAAAACTCCTGCGCCTAACATTATTCCTATTCCCGCCGCCGCCACTATAAACCCGTATTGTTTCTCTGACTGTAAGCCAATTTGAGGAGCTAGACTAAAAGTCAGCACAGTTAGGGCGGCAATTACACAGTACAAAGTTGTCAATTGCAACATCGCATCCCAAACCAGGCGGTTTTGCTTCAGATACCAAAAGCCTGCTTTCATTTCTTGCCAAGGATTCACCATCATGCTGTTGACATTGCCTACAGTTTCTTTTAAGGCAACAGTTTGTAGCATCCCGGCGGCTAACAAATATAAACCACCAACTAAAAATTCTTGCCCATAATTTCCTCCCCAAGCTTGACTAAGACTTAATAACGGTTCCCCGATCGCAAAGCCAACAATAAAACCCCCCATCGAGGTTGTAGTAAATAAAGCATTAGCTGCGAGCAAGTTCTCGCGGGGGATTAGTAACGGGATTGCAGCTTGTTCTGCGGGGGCAAAAAACTGAGTAACTGTTGAAATAACAAATGTTATCAATAATAAAATTATAAATTCCCTTGGTAAAAAAGGGATTGTAAATATTAATAGCGCGCGAATCACATTTGAAACTACAAGAATTAACTTTTTCCCCAACCTATCAACAAAAATTCCTGCCACCGAACCAAATAAAATTGCTGGTAAAGTAAAAGTAAGCAGTAAAACCGAGCGCATAGAGTTTTCTGTACCCGTAGCTGTGGGATAAACCGCCAACAGCGCAATCAGCAAAGTTAAAAGAATTTTATCGGCTACCTGGGAAAGTAATTGTCCTACCCATAACGCCATAAAGGAGCGATTTTTGAGCAAAGCACTAAATCCAACTTGCTTTGCGGTTGGTTCTTCTACAGGAAACATAAAAACATCTTAAAAATTTAATTATCGCCCCCAATCTACTCAATTTCTTGATAGCGCTTCAATAGCATCAAAATAAACTCGGCGGCGTTGAGATGCGATCGCGCTGGGAAATTAATTGCACTTGTCGCCCATCCTGTTACCGTAGAGGGCGATCGCCACATTTGCAAATGTTCCACTCCCGGATCTGCATAAAAGCTATCCTCCGAGGGATTTACAACTACCGATGTTTGGTGAGTAAAATAATCGTGACTCAGCCGATGAATGGGAAAATTCCCCATTAACGGTACTCCCCAGCCATCAATCGCAATTACTGCCTTAACCTTTCCCCCTAGTAGCTGCCATCCCCAAGCTGCACCGAGCGCTCCTAGTACCCCCGCACTAAAGCTAATAAACAATACGGGTGTTGCCTGGCGCGGTTGACCGTAAGCTTTAATTAAATCTTGTAAAATATGTACGGCTGATACAACAGTATAACTTTTTGGCTTTAAAGTACGTGTATTTACTGATAAGATAGAATCTGAATTAGATAATGACAATTCCTGTAAAAAACTCTGAGTTAGTTGAGGTATGTGAAATCCAGGGCAAATAAAAATACTCATAGGCAATAATTAAATCAAAGTTTAAGATAAATTACTAAAATTGGTTTTATACTTAAAATCAAAAATCGCCAAGGCAAAATAGTTCTGATTAATTTTAGCGCCGTAGCTGCGAAGCCCGTTACCGTTCCAGCTTGCGCTATCGCCTTAAAGTAGACATATTTTTATAAATAGTATTTATTAGGTAGCTAATCTTAGAAAATATGGTTAGCTAGGCATCCTCAGCAATTCTCTAATTGGGTAATTGGTAAATAATGGACAAAAGAATAATACCGCCAATACCTAACAATGAAGCTGCAAGGCTAAAAAACCTCTGGCAATATCAAATTATTGATACTCCCGCCGAAAAAGCCTACGACGATATTACTCGCTTAGCCGCCTCTATTTGCGGTACTCCCATTGCTCTAATTAGTCTTGTGGATGGCGATCGTCAGTGGTTTAAGTCTATTGTTGGTTTGGAATCTAGCGAAACACCCCGCGAAGTATCTTTTTGCGCCTATACAATTTTACAAGCAGAAATTTTTGTTATTCCCGATACGGAAAAAGATCCGCGTTTTGCCCATAATGCTTTAGTAACTTCCGATCCCTACATTCGTTTTTACGCTGGTGTACCGCTAATTACATCTCAAAACTATGCTTTGGGCAGTCTCGCGGTGATTGACCATGTACCAAGAGAACTTGAAGCGCAACAAATTGAATCACTTAAAGTTTTAGCACGTCAAGTAGTTAAGTTGATTGAGCTACGCAGCAACTTATCGAAATTGGAGAGTATTGAGTTCAATCGTCAGCAAAAACATAAAAATCGCCAGCAATTCTTTCAAAAAGTAGCTGTAGGATTGGGGTTAACCTTTTTAATATTAGCTGGGGCTGGCTTTTTCGCCCATCGTAGCCTCAATGAAAAAGTAAAAAATAGTAACGAGCAAATCGGGCGCAACAAAATTATCGACAATCTTGAAGATATAAACTTGCAAATGAAAGAAGTAGCGATCACCAAACATCGTTACATCAACAATCCTCAATTAAAATATTTAGAGCCATACTACACTAGCAAAAGCTCGGTAAAACAAGAAATTGCTCAATTAAAATTACAAATTGCCGACAACTCCGCTCAACAAAAACGTTTGGCAAGTCTCGAGAGGCTCATTGACCAGAAATTAATAGAAGTAGAAAGCGCTGTTAGTCTGCGCAAGCAAAGCTTTGATGTAGCGGCGCAATCGTTAAGAACCGAGGAAGAAAAATATATATCTGACAGAATCGACGCAACGCTTCAAGAGATGGAAGCCTTGGAAACTCAATTAATTCAAAAAAATGTGCTGGCAGTACAAGCTAATACATACAACTTTGCAATCATATTTGCTATAGGAATAGTAATTAACTTCTTGGTTTTAGCGATTGTTTATTACTTTGTAGAACAGGAGATTAACCAACGTCAAAAAGTAGAAACCGATTTAGAGCAAGAGCGAGACTTGACACTGGCGATTTTAGAGACAAGTGCATCAATAGTAATAGTTTGCGATCCTCAGGGCAAAATTGTTCGCTTCAACCGCGCCGCCGAACAAACTTCAGGTTATTACAGCGATGAAGTTAAAGGTAAGTATTTGTGGAGTTTATTTGTACCATCCCAGGAAGTAAATTTAGTAAAAAACGCCATCGAAAACTTGTCCGCAAGTCGTACTGAAAACTACGAAACTCACTGGATTGCCCGTAATGGCGATCGCCGTTTGATTACCTGGGCAAATACTCAACTGCGCGATCGCACCGGTGCAGTGGAATATGTAATAGCTAGTGGTAGTGATATCACAGAACGCGCCGAAGCTACACAAGCCTTGCTAGAAAGCCAAGAGCGCTATCATGACTTATTTGAAACCGCCAGCGATTTAATTCAAAGCGTCGCCTTAGATGGGCATTTTATTTATGTAAACCGAGCTTGGCGCGAAACTCTGGGCTATAGCGAAGCTGAGATTAATCATCTTTCTTTATTTGATATTATTTCTCCCGACGCTCAATCCCATTGTCAAGAGGTAATTCAACGCGTGTTGAATGGAAAAAGCCTAGACGCTGTTGTGCAAGCAGAATTTGTAACCAAAAATGGCATAAGTATCTTAGTTGAAGGCAGCGCTAGTTGTAAATTCGTTGATGGCAAACCCGTTGCTATTCAAAGTATTTTCCGCGACATCACCCATCGTCAACAAACTGAAACCCAACTTCAGCAAACCAACGATCGCCTCAATCTCTCGGTAAAAGAACTAGAACAGCGCAATCATGAAATAACTTTACTAAGCGAAATTAGTGATGTTCTCCAAGCTTGTCGCACGATTGTCGAAGCTTACACGGCAATTTCTACGTTTTTAAAGCTGATGTTTCCCGATGTTCCAGGCGGAATATTTTTAATTAATGCCTCCAAAAATATTGTTGAAGCTGTAGTAACTTGGGGATCTCCACCTTTAACCAGCCATGTCTCGTTTTTGCCTAACGATTGCTGGGCATTGCGGCGGGGGCGATGGCATTTTGCGGGGGTACTGCATAGCAATTTGCATTGTCAACACTTAGATCACCCCGTCCCTGCCGCTTCTTTGTGCGTACCGATGATCGCCCAAGGAGAAGCCTTAGGAATGCTCTATTTAAGCTCCTTAGAATCGGCAACGGTAATTGAGGCTAAACAACAACTAGCATTCACTGTCGCCGAACATATTTCCTTAGCTTTAGCAAATATTAAACTGCGAGAAAAATTAGAAAGTCAAAGCATCCGCGATCCGCTTACAGGTTTATTTAATCGCCGCTACATGGAAGAATCGTTGGAGAGGGAAATTCAAAGGTGCGATCGTAAACACCAACCGTTGGGAATTATCATGCTTGACGTTGACCACTTTAAGCGCTTTAACGACACTTTTGGGCATGAGGCTGGAGACAGCGTACTTCAAGAATTAGGGCAGTTTTTACTAAAATACGTCCGAGGCTCAGATATTGCCTGTCGTTATGGCGGTGAAGAATTTATTCTCATTCTACCAGAAGGCTCTTTAGACATCACCAGCAAACGCGCAGAGCAACTTAGAGAAGGAATCAAGCACTTACATCTCAAGTATCGTAACGAACCCCTAGGACAAATTACCCTTTCTTTAGGTGTAGCAAGTTTTCCTGAACATGGGCTAACCGGACAAAATGTAATTCGTGAAGCCGACGCAGCACTGTACAGGGCTAAACGCGAAGGGCGGGACGCAGTTCGACTTGCGCTTTAAATATTTTTAAAACTCTAGCCTACTGCAACAATCCCCTAGTAGGGGATGTTAACCTAATGAATGAAGAATTGATTATCTAGCCCAACAATTTTAAATTTATCTAATCGAGGATCTTTATAGTGGTAGCTACCCCTGAAAAATCTCAATCATTTGCACCCACTCAAGCAACAGGTAAAGATCGAGTTGCCGTATTGCTGATGGGTTACGGTGAAGTTGAAAGCTACGAAGATTTTGCTAACTACAACGAACAAGCTTTAAATCTGCTTACAGCTAAATTTGCTCCTGTACCAACGTGGATTTATCCGCCTCTTGCGAAGTTATTAGCCTTGTTTGATCGCCATGAATGGGATCACCAGCACGATCATTTTGTTTCGCCTCACAACGCCATTTTTGAAGACCAACGGGCGGGAATTGAAAAATTCTTGCAAGCTAAATGGGGCAACCAAATTCAAGTATTCAAAGCCTTCAACTTTTGCGCGCCTTTCCTCCCCGACCAAGTGCTTGAAGAAATCAAGGCTCAAGGTTTTGATAAGCTGCTAATTTATCCTTTATTAGTTGTAGATTCAATTTTTACTAGCGGAATTGCCGTTGAGCAAGTCAACCAAGCTTTAACCAAACTAGCTGATGATGGCGAACATTGGATTAAAGGACAGCGTTATATTCCTTCTTTTTACAACGAAAGTGCCTACATTAAGTTAATGGCACAAATGGTTGAGGAGAAAATAGCTACAGATTTAGCGGCGGCTTATTTGCCTTCCCAAATTGGCATTGTGCTAATGAATCACGGTTGCCCACACAAAGCAAAAGGCTTTACTTCAGGCATTGTCGAAAGTCAAGCACTTTATGATCGCGTTAGAGATGAATTAATCAACCGCTACGCCCTAATCTCCGTTGGTTGGCTTAATCACGATACACCCCTAATTGACTGGACTCAGCCCAACGCCTTTGTCGCTGCTAATAATTTAATTGATTTGGGTGCAAAGGCAATCGTATTTATGCCTATCGGTTTTGCCACCGAAAACCACGAAACTTTGCTAGACGTTGACCATATCATTCATGCTCTGCAACGTAAGCACTCGGAAGTAAACTACGTCCAAATGCCTTGCGTAAACGATCGCTCAGAATTTATGGAAATGGCGGCTGATTGGGCTAATCCTCATATTGCCGAATTGTTAGCAGAGCAAGCAGTAGCTGTCAATCCCCAGATGGCTGTACCTCACACTCACGATCATCATCAACACGACCATGATGGTGGGCATCACCACCATCATTAAAAAGCTAAAGATAATTGAAAACTTTAGTTATTAGCCTGAAACTAATGTTTCAGGCTAATTTAGCTGCCTAACAAATCTTTTACTCAGTTTCTACAACTACCTGACGTTTTACAGCCTGCGCGATCGCCTCAATTGCTTCATCACACCAAGCCACCCACTCTTGTTGATACCGAATGCCGCGCCGAATCACTAAGTGCATATAGACATCTTTTAGGTCTAACGAATCGAGATGCGGGGAAAAATGCTCATCTAATTTCTTGACCTGTTGCAGCATTTCAACGTGTAATTGTCGCCGCCGTTCAATTTCGCGGACTACTACCGCAGATGGAACGAGATGACCCGCCAACCCCATCACGCCCAAATCTTCACGAATGGCGGCGGGTTCGCAGGGTTTTATTAACCAATCGTGCAGTTCTTGCTGTCCTTGATCCGTGATGGAATAGATTTTTTTATCGAGTCGCCCTGGTTGAGGAATTGCCTCGTAGATAACGCTGCCCTGCTGCTCTAACTTCGTCAGTTCGGCATAAACTTGCTGCTGACTTGCCTTCCAAAAGCAACTGCCAAACCCCTCAGCAAACTCTTTGGCAACGTTATAGCCGCTCAGAGGCTGACGAGATAGAAATGCCAGGATGGTGTGCTTGAGTGCCATAAGCAAAAACTCTACTTGACGGATTCAATATATTGAGTATATCTTAATTGTTGTATTCAAAAAATTGAATACAACAAATGGAGTTATTATGAATAATATTAATTCGGGAGCTAAATGGCGATCGCCTTATTTGGGGGCAATGTTTGGAATCGGTTGTCTTCTAGTAGTCGGCGGGGTTGCTTACCGGGTGTGGTTGAGTCGTCCGGTGCAGCAGCCGATCTCTGTGGCTGTTGCGCCTACGGTTGAAACGGTGTCTGCTCTAGGTCGCTTGGAGCCAGAGGGTGAGGTTATTCAAGTGTTTGCACCCACTTCCTCGGAGGGGGCGCGAGTTGAAGCTCTTAGGGTGAGCCACGGTGAACAGATTCGCAAAGGAGATGTCATTGCAGTTCTAGATACTTATAAGCGTCGGCAGGCAGCTTTGTGGGAGGCAAAAGAGCAGTTGAGGGTTGCCCAAGCTCGGTTAGAGCAGATAAAAGCAGGTGCAAAGTCGGGAGAAATTCGGGCGCAGGCGCAAGTCGCCCTCCGCCAACAGGTAGAATTACAAACCCAAACAACCGCCCAGAAAGCCACGATCGCCCGTCTGCAAGCAGAACTTCGCAATGCAGACATCGAAGCTCGGCGCTATCAAGCACTTTATACCGAAGGAGCCGTTTCTGCTTCCTTGCGCGATGGTAAGCAACTCACCGCCGATACAGTGCGGCAACAGTTAAACGAGGCGCAGGCGAACTTGAGCCGGATTCAGTTATCTGGCTCTAAGCAGGTGGCCCAGGCGCAAGCCACCCTCGATCAAATTGCCGAGGTGCGTCCAGTAGATGTAAACGTGGTGCAAAGTCAGGTGGCGCAAGCACGGGCAAGTGTAGCGCGGTCACAGGCAGAGTTGGACTTGGCAACAGTGAAATCGCCTCAAGATGGGCAAGTTCTCAAAATCCATACTCGTCCTGGAGAGTTGGTTGGGACTCAAGGCATCATTAGCCTAGGGAAAACTCAGAAAATGGTGGCGGTAGCAGAAGTTTATGAATTGGATATCAGCCGCATTCGAGTAGGGCAAAGTGCAACCGTGACTAGCAAAAACAACGCTTTTTCAGAGGTGCTACGCGGCAAG
>QQTW01001866.1_pt1 | contig 15087 bp, 21 predicted proteins | sample 1904831 | NCBI WGS metagenome assembly QQTW01 (sample SAMN09435610, study PRJNA476489) | Subsurface metagenome, whole genome shotgun sequencing project. | reverse complement strand
GCGATTTGAGTGAGTGAGTGAGGTGTGAAGTTTGGATGATTTAATTGGAGGAGGGGGGATTGTTTAGTGGAGTTGGTATGGTAGAGTGATGTTGTCATTGAGGAGAGGAGGAAGGTTCACGGGGAAAGGGATAAGGCTAATGATAGTCGGTTACGGGATTGGAATTTGAATGTCATGATGATACGTATTCTTTTTCTCTCAGATATGGCTAGCTATATGTTCGTTTTTTTACCGAGAGAGTCTCTTTGCCATACAGCCAGCCGAGAGCAGATATCTCACTTACTCCTTCTGTCGTCAAAAAACCTCCATAGTTAACATAGATACCAATATTCTCCCTATCCCATCATCATTCTTACTCCACCACACCACACCATCAACGCAAAGCAAAGCCTCATTTAATTAACCCTCTCTCTCTCCCTCCCCATCTTCTTCTTCTTCTTCTCCAATCCATTATTCTTCCTTACCCATCCCTCACCTTTCGGCAAACTGCCACCAGCACTACTACCATCATCCACAACATCCTCATCATCCTCATCCTCACCACGCGAGGCCGCAGTCACAATAACATTCTCCTCCATTGAAAAATCAATCGGATCACTCGAAAGGGTCAAATCGACGACTTGGGTACCGATTCTCCAATCGTGGGAACTACTGTGTTGTGATGATGGGGTGAATTTATTCAATTTAGTACTGCTGCTGTTATCGTTATTGTTGATCATGCTTAGCGTGCTGCGGGACTTTGTGGAATTATCATCATCATGATGGAAGTAGTGCTGGTGGCAGTTTGCCGAAAGGTGAGGGATGGGTAAGGAAGAATAATGGATTGGAGAAGAAGAAGAAGAAGATGGGGAGGGAGAGAGAGAGGGTTAATTAAATGAGGCTTTGCTTTGCGTTGATGGTGTGTGGTGTGGTGGAGTAAGAATGATGATGGGATAGGGAGAATATTGGTATCTATGTTAATTATGGAGGTTTTTTGACGAAAGAAAGAATGGTGTTAAGTAGGTATCTGCTCTCGGCTGGCTGTATGGCAAAGAAAAGACCCTATCAGTAAAAAACGAACATATAGCTAGTTATATCTTTAAGAAAAAGAATACGTATCATCATGACATTCAAATTCCAATCCCGTAACCGACTATCATTACGCTTATTCTTTACCCTGAACCTTCCTCCTCTCTCCACACGACAGCATCTCCCCATCATACCAACTCCACTAAACAATCCCCCCTCCTCCAATTAAATCATCCAAACTTCACACCTCACTCACTCACTCAAATCGCCCTACCGACCTCACCTCACCTCCCCCCTCCCAACCCCACCCCCTCCCTCCCTCTGCACATAAACCCCCCTCGCCCCCTCGACAGGCGCAATCCCCTCCGCCACCGCCTCCTCATACGTCGGCGGCGCCTCATCCTCAAACATCATCCCCTCCGGATGGGTCTGCCCCGTCGCAATAGGCGTAGAAGGATGTTGATTCAATATCACCGGGGGGTGTTGTTGTTGTTGTTGTGCTCCCGCAGTCGTCGGCGAAGCCACTGATGGTGATGATGGTGAATAGGATGCTGAGGGTCTGGTTTGAGGTAAGGGGGGACGATTATTCCCAGCCATGGCTTGGAGTAAGGCGTCGGGAGGACGGATGCCGCTGTATACGGAGACGGGCATTTTGAGGGTGTGGAGGGCGTTTTCGGGCTGGTGTGAGAAGGAAGGGGGCGGTTAGTTAGTGGGAAAAAATCAAAAGGATGGGTTTAAAACTTACGAATTTCCTGTCTTCCAAACCGTGCGTCAGGCCGATCTGGACAAGGACATGGTAGGACCGAGTTATGTTGCAGATTTCGAATGAAGGGGCGACGGTATTCGGCAGGGGAATACGATTCCACAAGGCTTTATCGATTTCCATGACCTTGTCCCTCTCCGATAGCCGAATCCGCATGTTGCTCTTGCTGATGAGGATCGTGCTGGTTGCATTTTCGCGTCTGAGATGGTGAGCTCGGACGAGTGTAGTGGCTAGCAGTTCGATTTGCAGCGACTGGAGGTAGACGGTTGCAGGCGAATCGTTCAGCTTCGTGATCAGTATCCGCAGAGGTATTGATTCATTGCAAGTGATGATAGCGGGATCTGGTAACCGCGACTCAATACAAATGTGGAGAGGGGCTAGCGGACTGTATGGTGAGGTATTTGAGGGGCTTGCAGGTCCCGAGCCTTTTCGAGGAATGGTTGGTGACTTGCTTGGTGATTTGGCGGTAGCAGAGAGTTCAAGAATAGGCGTGAATTGATGTTGTCTACGTGCGTAGGTCTCCATTCGATTGGGTGGAGGGCGTGGAGGCTCGATGGGAAAGAAGGGGAAATGGGACTCGGTGCGGAAGTTCTCCTTGTAGAAAGCTTGCCGGACTACGGTCGCTTTGACGTAGTAACGAATGTCTGCTTGGTCCTCAAAGGCGTGCAAGGTCGGTGGCAGAGCCCTCTTGATATGGCGGTCGGTGGTTGCAGGAGCCTGCACTGGTAGACCGCCAATAGTGAGGACGACGGGTCGAAAGACATCGCAAGAGTTGTTGAATGGGAGCTGCAAGAGCAGTCAGAAGCATCCACAGTGTTTGAAGATTGCAGGTCACCTTGAATTCAAACGGAAACTCGTGCTGGCCTGGTTGGAAGGCAAAGACTCCATTTCTTTGGGCCAGTTGCGACTTTGGTGATGGGAAGACAGTGATGGCTTTATAGAGGACCTAGGAGCAAAATGAGAATCAACGCCAGCTATCGTGTACTAAATCAAGGCAAAGGAAAGGAAGATTGAAGCATGCAGTAAGGATGCATGGCTAAAGAGGAATGAGTGCTGAGGTATATTGCAGGTAGTAATATTCTTGCACTGAAAACTACCTTATAAATGAAAGGACTTGGGAAGTGTTGCCTGCCACCGAGACTACTGTGCTCTTCCTCAAGGTTCAAAAGGCGGAGTTCAATGGATTGATCATAATATATACATACCTTGTGGACCTCAGTCTCAATGACGGCTTCCTCTCTTCTGCGACGCATGCCACTGAATCCATAAGGAATCTCCGGCTCGCCTTCCAGCCGTGATCTGCTCTCCCCCTCGAGCTTTACATTGACGGCGGTGATCTCTTCATCCCTGGTGAGACTCAAGATAGCTTTCCCTCGAATGAAATCGAGGTTAGTATACACCGACCGAGCGTCCTGGAGTTGGATTCTGATGGACATGGTGTGTCTGTATTTTTGGAGGCATCAGATGCAACCCACTTTCGCTGATTGATGTTGTAAAGATGCGCACGAAAAAGATATCATGATGACAGCCAGTCTGAAAGAATGGCATTGTAACTGACGGAGATGCTGATGATATCTTATGTAATAATAGCAAACATGGTTGCTTTAAAGGTCGCAGTTACCGCCTCATCGAACACGCCAAACCGGGGGCTGAGCAGCATTTACGTAGACACAAGACTGGGCAGATACGAATATTCCATCATTTCTTACTTTATTCAGCTATGCTTTCTAAATATCTGTTAACTCTCGCTATGCTACAAATCAAGAGAGTTCGTCCACTCCTCAGATCTTGATTTCCGAAGGGAGACCCACATCCATCACACTCTTTCCGTTCCTCAGCTCGCTGAGTGAAGGCATCTTCTTCCGTCTCATGAGTTCGGCGCTCTGGCTCATGACAGGATCCATCTGCATGCTCGCCACTGCTACCACCGTATCACCCTTGCCATAGAAGGCCGCGAACTTGGCTTCATCTGGCTGTCCCTGCAGCACCAGATCGTCCCATCCATTGATCGTGTTCCCGCAATATCGAAGTTGCGATCCCAATGCTGACCAGAACACTGGAATGAATGCCTTTGGAGCCACACTAGGGTTCGCGATGCTTGCCGCCGCCGTCCGCCCGCCGTTTTGCGCCACGTTCCAGTGCTCAATGCGAGTGAAGCTGCCATTGCCACCCGGTCCATGGTAGGGGTACGTCGCGATATCCCCAACTGCATACACCCCAGGATGGCCTTCCACCTCGAATGACTCGTTCGTCTTCACCGATCCATCCTTCTCGAGTTGGATGTCCGGATTATCCTGCAGATACTCTGTAGCGGGACTCACACCAACCCCTACCACCACCAGGTCGGCTGGAAGGCTTGTGCCATCCTTCAATGAAACACTTCCCACCTTGGATTGGTCCTCACTGGATGGCTTGGCTGAGTCGACCGAGGCACCCATGTGGAACTTGACCCCACTCTTGGAAATGAGCTTCTGGAAAATCTTGCCGACATCCTTGCCCATCACCCTCTCGAGAGGCGCCTCTTCCATCCCCACCACCGTGACCGTGTTGTCCTTGGAAAGTGCATTCGCTACCTCCATGCCGATGAAGGACGAGCCTATGATGACGACATTCTTGCCCTTCTTCTCGCCCACTGCTCCCAGGATCGCCTGCACATCAGGTATCGTCCGTAGCAGGAAAACATTCGACAGCTCTTTGAATCCAGGTAACGGTAGCATTCTCGGCGTACCGCCGCTAGCGAAGATGACATTGGTGTAGGCATACTGTTTGCCGGATTTGGTGGAAATCAATTTGGACTTGAAGTCGACACTCTTAACTTCGTCCGACACGGTGGCGATGGATGCCGAGTCGAACCAATCCTGTGATCTCCATTCGATTTTCGACTTGTCCGCGATCAAGGCTTTGGACAGCTTGGTACGGTCAATGGGCAGGTTGGGTTCCTTGGAGATCATCGTGATATGGCCTTGGAAGCCCTGCTCTCGAAGCGCTTGCACCGCTCCCATCGCTCCGCTACCACTGTATTCGCCGAAAATAATCAGTACTTATGCTTCGGTCATCGAGCTGCCCATCTCACTCACCCTCCAACGACGACTACCTCCTGCTGTCCCTGTGCTGCGCATCGGACGTTGGCGTTTCTTCTGCTTGCCTTGATTGTTGCCTCTTCTCCCTTAATATAGACAGCTCCGCTCCTCTCATAGACGTCGAACTTGGCAAGAGGATCTAAAGCGGGGGCGTCCTCGACGTCGCCAGTGCCAACATTAAAGCAGGCTTGCACCGTGGTTAGCAATGGAACAACCAGGCCAAGACTATGGATTCACCTCCGTGCCAGGCGCAGGTAAGTCTGCCCTCTGGCGTCAAGACGCCAAGCTTCAAAGGGGCACCATAATGGGTGCAATTGGAGCTCATAGCGTGCGTATTGCCTCCTACTTTTGCCAACAGTACCTTCCCGTTCTCGATGCCTTCGACTTCGACTTCACGCTTCTCGCCATTGTTAAGGTCTAAAGCTGACAAGCCTTTGAGCTTGTACTCTTGAGCCATGACGGTCGATGTTGTGGTGAAAGTTCGTCGCTGCAATTGGACTCGTGAAAGCGGTTTTGTGAAGAGTCGGAGTGATTGACGAAGAGATTGAGCAATCGATGGCATATAGAACAAGGGTAAGAATGGAAGGAGCGGATAATGACAGTGAAGAAGCTATCGCTTCCAAAAGTCATCGAATCACCGACCTGGGAGGGGTGGTGGGGCTTCAGTGCCAGTGGAGGTTAATCAGCAGCCGATGATTGGCCAATCGATTTATGCACCTCTTTATGCAACACCTATGCTTTTTGTCCCAGAGCAATCCTGAGCGGCGCAGTGCCAGCAGATCTGTAAAGAATTGGGCCTCGGAGATGTCAATTTAGTGAGCTGCTGAACGACGTTCCAGCCACAAGCCTGGCGGTAGTACCGGATATCGAGACGCTTCCTTTCGCTCTGCCATTCGGTTTGACCCTTCTTGAACTGACCTCGTCGTTTCCTTGGGCTTTCTCATATCCATATTCCTCCCTGCTTTTCGTGCTTGAACACACTGCTGTGCGAGGATTAGTTCGTGTTAGGTCTGGTAGCGTCCGCCACTTTAGCCCCTATGGAATGTCGGATGGCTTGCTCGCTTCACTTCCTGGAGTCCATCCGAATCGGATCAGAGCTCAAGATGTGAACAGATGACGGCAAAATCGTTGGATAGGCACCATGGCCAGCTCTCCAACGTCGGCACCTCTCAAACGTCGTCAATTAAAGGTCACCGTATGTGAGAGTAGAAAATGAATCGTCGTGGCCCAGGGAGATGTTCATCATAGTCCCTCTTTTGCGAGCATGTCTATTTGGCGATTAGTGTATCCTCCAATTAGGCGTGGCTGTGGACTCCGCACCTCCAATGTCGAGATAGAACGCGATGGCATTGAAGCTGAACGAAGACGATTAGCTATACTCCAACCATGTATGTCGGAAGTGGCCCTTGCTTTCTCTTGTTTCCAGTCATCTCCCACACAAGCCATCGTAGTCGATTCGTCCAATTAATAAGATCAAGGTGACTGACGCTCACCAACGTGCCCTTATAATCACCCCACTTACTACTTTCCACACTGACGAGGCCGTCGTTGGCACCTTCTTCTTTCTCCACAATCCGATGGGATTGGTAGAATGCGGACCAAATGGGCGGATCAACCGAAGCTCCATAGGAGAGATACCTACGAGCAAGTTCAGCACAGGAGGTCCTATTGGAAGTGGTAAGTCCTCTTACCTGACGCCTTCGCGATTTGGAGTCTTCGGGTTGAAGTCTTCTTTCATGAATCGCCGTGTCAGTTGGCTGAAGGCTCCGGTCTCTATCCGAAGCGCTTTCAATGCCCGGTATATCTTTGGCAAATTTGTTGCTGCCGATTTGATCAATATTTATCATTTGGTGGGCCCGGGTCTGCTGCATACGACCTATTTGCTCGAATACATAGTCCGCAAAAGCCGAGCCTTCAAACATGTCAGCAAAAGAGGCCAAAGATGTCACGATATACATAAGTTACCATGATGCGGGCTCGCAATAGTGGTTAGGGACATGACCCGTACGTTCGGCGGCTTCAATCTGCTTATCATATACCGCGAATCGAGACCACTGACACGGTCAGTTTTCTTCCATTCGCTTTATTTTCTCCGAGAACGGTACCCCTGGTTCAATTAGTATAATGTGATTGGAAAGTCCCAGCCGGTTCATACCATGCTATGGCTACTTTTCATTAACCCCATCTACCACAATGAACGTCAACGTGATCTTACGCAATAATGTTAACACTCTTTCCTCCAGCCTTCTTCTCGATATCTGAGCTGAGTTTGGCCGCGCGTTCTTCGATAGAAGCTGAAGCTGGTACAGAGGTCGTAATAACCTCTATATTATTGTTTCTCATCGCTTCAGCAATGCCTCGCCAGTAATGAATGCCAGGCAGAGCCGATCCGACTAGATGCAGTTCATCAAAACCAAGCAGACCATGAGCCAGCACGACAGGATTCTTAGGGGTCTCTAGTCAAGTCAGTTGTCATCCTTCGAGGAGTGCGGGTCTTGGCATTTCGTACTGTACTTTTCACGAATTGTTGCGTAGTCGTCAACGATTGCGCGTCCTAGGTTTCTTACCTCGACATCTCGAGGCTTTCCCGGGAGTTCTGCGGAGTAGAACCGAGTATTGACATGAACAAAACAGACCTTGGTTCTCAAAGAGCGCAAAGAGCGGCAAGGGAGTAAAGTCATAAAGATGATGGATAAGGGATCTTTCACTGCGATAGAGCAGTTACCTGTATAACCTTCCACTGATTCACGAAGGAGCGTGTAACATGATCGCTAGACGAAATAGAAAAGATATCGTTGCATGGATATCAGACAATTACCTCTTTACGTCTGGCACCTGGGGAAGGAATTGCATATGATGACGTAATTTCAGATCGCGGGTTCCTTGCCGCGCTTCCTGCTGGTGGTTTTACAATAAGGACAGAAACAAACTTCTGTTGTTGTCCGGTTTCACTTCAGTAAGTATGGCCGACTAGCAATACAAAAGAGCACTCAAGGACGCCATGGTCAAAATTATGCTCGTTGAGTGGCGTGAACCGGTCGAAGTTAGGAATTGATTGATTAGGCAAGATAGATGGGTTCGCATCAAAATATCTGACTTTGGACAGCCACCATCCCTAGGTACCTGTGAAAATGGCCGAAATGGCGAAGTCCCCTTGCGCTGTGCCTCCTTTTTGAGTAATTCTTCACCAGTGCCAGACAAATCGCTGTTGAAACCCCAACCAGAACCCCTAAAACCGACGGACAAAGCCACACCGAGCAGACGTCCGCTCTTTGTCCCTTCCTGGGGGTTTCAATCAGAGTCTTCTGAAGAGTCTCCTCCGCTTCACGCTCTTCTCTGATCCGCGCCTCCTCCTTCTTCTCCCTCACCAGGGCCCCATTTCTCGGCGCAGTCAAGCCGTAGAAATCTTCACCTATGCTTCCATCGTAGGATACGCGTCCAAAGTCACCAACCTTGACCATCTGATGCCGCCTGTATGCATTGATTTCTTTTACCGAGATCTTACTTGGTCCAATCATACCCAAGTGGCGTCGTCTGCGTCTTGGGCTTTTTCTTTTGCTGCCTCATCTCCTTCCGGTACTTTGTTTATGGGAGCAATGGGCTCCGGCGACTACAGTATCGATATCGCTAACACTCTCAATCTGGGAATTCTGGGTGTTTACGGTGTTTGCTGGGGAGCCTGGTACAACAGCTTCCACATTGAAGGCGACAATGATCTCCTGTCCTCCCACTGCCGTTACTTGAGCGATCTCCGATCCGTCGAATGGATAATTTTCTGCTGCCGGCGCAGTATTCTCCTTCGGCGCTTGCTTGCCCTTGGCCGCCGTCTATTAGGTTTTGGTGCGAACGGAGCATTTCCACCTGATTTCTCCCAGTTTACGTTTAGAGCGACGCATGGCGGTTTAGTCTGGCCAACCTAGTTCTCCTGGCCGATTGGAAGGCAAAATTGACAGAGATATTACAAAAGACTTCGAGGTTCACGCGTGTGAGCTCGAGCGCCTTCCATGACACGTAGTCACGTGCTGATCTTGACATCCCCCAGGGCATCTCCGAGGCGATTATGGTGTCACAAGCCTTAATGGACTATGCAATTTCTGCAGCAGGTCCCATAGTCGCATAGCCAAACCAGGAATACGGCCAAGGCTCCCGCGAGTAAAGCGACACCATGAATTATTCCACTAGCATGGCGTCTAGGGGGTATATCTTCTCTGCTGGCGGCAAATGATAGAGGGCCTCACAGCTTTGGCTGGGCTAGGAGTCTGTATAGTCTACTCGTCAGAAATTTTCCGGTTTTGGGAACTTCATACGAATGTCAAAAGTAATCCAAAGGTAGTTGGACGGAATGGTAATAAAGTGATGATCTTTAGGGCTCCAAGACCTGAAACCCTATCACTCCCAAAAAGCATCGTCATTTCTTCCACCAGTGCCCGTGATATCCCAAAGCTAAAATCAAGAGACAAATACTCCATATAGTCTCCACCATGGCACAAGGTCTCCTCAAAAAGACGGCATCCAAAAACCCATCTGCATCTTCCAAAAGGTGAGTCATCGCATACTTGTCGAGTCCCCTTTTCCCAGCGTGTAGAAATCCGTCGTTTCCATTCCTTATTCGTGAATCCATATGCTATAGTCGTTGTTGTTTAGCTGATTCCAATATACATCCAGGCCCAATGCTTTGGGTCCCAAAAAGGGTGCTCGTACAATAGCACCCAGGAGAAAGAAGCTTGTGGACCAGAAGCAGTTGACGAAGGTGAGAGCACTCTTTATGTTTGCAGAATATTATGTATCGGTTATTAGATTGTAGAATGGAGTTCCAATTATTGGGGTCGATGCACGGTATTCTGACCCAACAGACGTATAGAAATACTCCGCTGGTCTGATCAGGAAGACGGAGTCAAGCTTAGCAGAGAAGGCAGGACATCTAGAAATGTTGAGGGGAGGCAAAAAGTCCAAGAAAGAGGGCCTTGAGAAGAATACCAAGAAGAAGTAGGGTTAAGACGCTAGCAAGCTTTGAAGACATCGATGGCTGAGGACCAACGGAACCCCGGCGCCTGCTGCTACTGCGGCGTTACTATCTCGAAGTCAAGCCAGTCGAGAGTGACACGGATATCGTACAATGACCTAACGCCAACATACCGCATACGAGCTTCGAGTCAGCTTCAATCACATCCCCACGGCCCTCGCTGCTTCGCCTCCACCCGATTCCAGAGCCTGCTGTCTCGCCTTGCCTTTGCCGATTCCGCCAAGTCCGACTCCCATTCTTTGTGCCACATATCTCTGCGCTACCACACCAACACCCAAAGAAAGGGTTTCCTCAATCCACTCTGCAACCCATTCCCTTGGGTCAACTCCGCCAGACTCCACGATTTCGGCAATCTCGGGCGGTAGCTGCGATTCTGATGTTTCTGTTGGCGAGGCAGAAGCATCGAGCCATTCAACCCACTTCTGGGGAAGCGTCTGCGTTGTGGTATGGAAAGTGATGCCGTGGATGGGATCATGTAGGTAGATAGCAAAGGCAACCAGATTATCAGGCTCTTCTGCTGGATCCGCCATGTCTGTCTCAGCTTTCTCTTTGGCGGATTCACCAAACATCTCCTTGCTATCTTGATGCTCGATTGCCTGAATCGATAGGAAAATGTCACTGCTCCGCACGGGATTACTGTCGTTCAGCACCTCTGTCGCTTGCTGTGCCGCTTTCTCGAGTCCTCCTCTTGCGGCATAGAAATCATTGGCGTAAGATTCGGCGCTGACTTTGCTGAGCTTTGTACCCTCGACAAGACCCTTGACAGCTCCAAGGTTTCTTGCTTCGGTCGACTGCCGCCACCACGGGCCATCGCTCCAGCCGGTGCTACTTGAGCCCGTAAACCCGCCAACGTCTGAGTTTCGACGACGAGATGACTCATCGCCCCGTTGAATGACCATGAGATCGCCGCCTTCGACTTGTGCCATAACGCGGGAGAAGGTATTGTAGATGAGGGGATCAAGGGAGGGGTAGCCGACTATATCGTGAGTGATATGGATCTGTAGTCGTTCATGGGAGGAGATGGGTGGTGCGATAGTATGGAGGATGTTCGTAAAGGTTGGGAGAGCACGTGAACGAAGCTCGCCGCCTGCAACAAAGAGCCATTAACCACAGAAATCCAGACAATTGATGATAGACAAGGAAGGGTATCTGATTACCAAGGCCTCGCAAAGCACCAACATTGCCCTTTACCTGCTCGGCCCATCTTTGTGCTTCTTCGTTATGCTGGATTTCCTTTGCCAAAGCTTCGGCCTGCTTCACGGCAGCGCTGGCAGTAGCAAAAATACCGCCCCACCAGCCACCACCAGAGCTCTGAGCTTGCGTTGTCTGTGGAGCGATCGGTGCCCCCTTTTCCGATTCGGGTTCTACTTCATTTTCTGTGGCTGGGGTAAAGCTAGTATGGAAGGATCGTGAACTCTCGCCTGACTTCCTTGGAGGGGCCTTCTCTTCGCTAGATCGGGCCCCATCATTAGAAGGGGGAGTATTGATTCCGGTACGACGTGGTGAAGCCTTAGACGACTGAGTAGTATTGGTTGATGATGGTAATCGTGGGGTATGCGGTCTGCTTGTTGGCCGTTGTCTTTCGGGTATGGTAAGCTCAGGGAATAGCTCTGCGTCGGGTACATCTGAAGCTGGTGGAGCGGGTTTGGGGTTCTTCGAAGCTCCGTCATCCCCTTCCCCAAGACCTTCAAACTGGGCTAGAAGATCCTCATCAGTTGGTCGTGCTGGCTTGCCGGACATTGTGAGTGTAGAGGTCATCCTCGGGTAAACAAAGCGGAGAATTCAGATGAATGACGGGGTGCATGGGATCTACCGTATTCGTATTGATCTACCCCATTTGTTATTCCACCAAAGACCTCTTTCCAGTTGCTGGGGAAAAAACGTTCTTGAAGGTAGGCGTGAGAGTACCTGGCAATGATTGAAACCCCAGGAATCTAAGCTATTCTCATAGAGTCTGCTTGTCTCGAAGTTATTCGATATAGCAGCGTCCTCCAAGAATCACCAGGCAGACTCATTGATTTTTTAGAACGACATCACACGTAGACATGGTTCAGAACATCTCAAAACCAATCGTCGAATATTCCAGAGGAATCATACCATAGATGTGCTTCAAGATGATATAACTAAATCCTACTTTCTATAACACTACCCCTGCCCCTATTGCCTTCTACGCCAACCGCCTCAAACAAACGAGGAACAGCAAGGCCAAAGTCAACACCTGCAAAGACAAGCATTTCCAGGCAGGTATCTACTTGATGACGAAAACAAAGTAAAGAGGCACACACAACCATTGGCAAAGCGCATAAGAAACACAGGATCGAACGAGTATAGCACCATCCTCTATCCTCTTGCCGCCAGTGGAAGTAGCAGCGATAGCGACAGTACCATCAATCGACAGTGATATCGATAATACCTAGCTGCAACATTAATAGCGTGGCCTAACATTGTAAAGATACAATATGGCCCTGGTGATGTCCGTAGCTGTAGCTAAGTGAAATGACCAATGAAAGCGGGCAGTAATATAGGGTGACGGTGTTGAATATCAAGAAGGAAAACGAAAGGAGTAAGTTGATTTGGTATCTTCGGATCAGCGCTATTCAGCAAATTATCCATGATTTACCGATTCATGGTTCTAGTATTCAGTCCGAATCCACTATTCCGTGAGGGCCCAACATCAAGAAAAGCCACTCGTTATCATGCTTAGGTGAGATCCCGAAAAGGTATGATAAGTGATATCTGCCTATTGCACCATTTCTTGCCTCAACTTGCTCGGATCCTGTCCCTTGCCTCTCCTTCCCAACAACGTAGCATTATCAAGACTCAACTCAAATGCACCACGATTCTTCTTCACCTGCTGCTTCGCTGCCGCTGCGACTTGCGGACTATGCTGCCCGTATCCTTGGTGCTGCTGAGTAGATCTTGGTGGAGCGGCAGCTTGTCTTGCCTGTGCAGCGGCACTGGGCTTGCCAAGGTTGGTATGCCGCATTTGGTGTTCCACGCTGCTCACATCAGCAGCTCCGCCTTGCGGTTTGGGCAGCTTCGACGGTGGATTCTGCTGGTATTCTGGGATATTGGACAGGAGGGTATCATCGTCAAAATCTTGGTCATCATCGTCCTCAGCAAGAGAGTTCAGACCATTCGGGCCACTGGCGCCACGGTAGCCTTGCTTGAAATTCTTACGCCTCTTGCCTTCCTCTTCCTGACGGTGGACGGCGTAGCTGACATCGAAGACTTCGCGAAGGTTGACGGCGCCTGGAGACCGGAAATCCATCCGCCTCTGGCCGCCACCCGGAGTCTGAAGAATTTGAGCGGAGAGAGCGTCAGGGGTGATTCCTTGTTCGCTGTGCTTTTGGTTGCCGAAGTCGTAATCCCTTTGTCGCGTGTAGAGGGGAGTGGCAAGAGGGGGAGCATCGGCAGCAGCGTGGGTTTCTTCCTTGGTCTGTGTGATCCATGGATGACTCAAGAACTCACCGATGTTATAACGCTTGTCCGGGTCGACAGTAAGTAGGTGTGATACAAGGTCCTGAGCGGACTTTGAGATATCGTCCCACCAAGGGGATAGGAAAGTGTATTGGCCTCGAGCAACCTTCTCCGTAAGGACCTGAATACTTTCATCGTAGAAAGGAGGAAATCCACAGAGCAGGGTATACAAAACACAGCCTAGAGCCCACATGTCTACACTCTTTGAGTAGCGTTCGTCTTTGACAATCTCGGGTGCTGTGTAGCCGACCGTACCGCAAGGCGTCATTGTCTGACTGTCCCAGATGACTTTCGATAGACCAAAATCGGCAATCTTGATGGTCCCTACTCTACCACTCATCTCTTCACTTCTGATTCATCCGTTAGAGTACTCGATTACTCCTCTCGCTGACCTGCTCCTTCCTCTTCGTCTGTCAGGTGGAAAGCGGCTACACCAAAAGTCTTCCACATCCATCCGTGGAATCCCACCTTTCACCTCGCCCTCTTCCAAAGTCCACCATGTCCACTATCCAGAACCTCAAGAACTTCATCCGCCACGGCAAGCAGGCTCGGAATACACATGGGGATCCAACCACCAACGTCTCTCCCGTCAACGCCCATCAACAGCGATACCAACCTCCGCCTCCTCCCCAGAATCACCACCATGCAATTAGTGACCCCGCCATTCGTGATCACAAACCATTACAGCAGGCCCATGTTCCTGGCGGGGACTACTCTGCCGCAAATGTCGACAATCGTAATGTCGCTGCTCAGGCCGGAGGAGTCGCTGCCAAGGCTGTAGGCGACAAGCAGAAAATGCAGGAGAGAACAAAAGATTTGGACCCCAGCGTCATCGAACGAATCGTCGCCGAGGAGCGTGAGAGCAAGGGCAAACTGCCCAAGTATCCAGGGCTAGAGCGTTGGACATTGTTGGAAAAGATGGGCGACGGTGCCTTCAGTAACGTCTACCGGGCCAAGGACAGCACCGGCCAGAGCTCTGGCGAAGTCGCCATTAAGGTTGTTCGCAAGTTTGAGATGAACTCGAGTCAGGTAGGTTGCCCAAGCCTCGTGCGCTCTTGCCATTGGCTTTCGTTTCCGTCATTAAGCACATATTCCCCCTGCTATATATCCCTTCGTTCACACCCTTCGACATTGCCAATACTTGCGATAGGCCGACGCCCACCTTCATGCGGACTTCAAAAAGCAACCTAAGGTTGTGGAGGTGCGTCTTGACGTTCCGTATATTCAAGTCTCCTACGCAAGTTGGCGTCGAGGGTGTCATCGTCGCTGCTAAAAACATGCTGATCTTGGATGTCACGCCTACAGAGAGCAAACATATTGAAGGAGGTGCAAATAATGCGCCAACTGGACCACCCCAATATAGTCAAACTCATTGACTTCTCCGAGTCTCGGCAGTACTACTACATTGTCCTCGAGCTATGCCCGGGTGGCGAACTCTTTCACCAGATCGTACGCTTGACGTACTTTAGTGAGGACTTAAGCCGCCATGTCATAGTCCAGGTCGCGAAAGCTCTGGAGTATTTACATGAAGACGCTGGAGTAGTTCATCGGTGAGTGTTGTGGAAGCTCGTACCGCAAGGGACGTGCTAATGCGACTTAGGGACATAAAACCTGAGAATCTCCTCTTCTACCCGGCTCCATTCATCCCTACACGGAATCCGAAACCCAAGGGTCCCGAAGACGAAGACAAAGCGGACGAGGGTGAGTTCATCCAAGGACTAGGTTCCGGAGGC
>QQTW01001865.1_pt1 | contig 15088 bp, 10 predicted proteins | sample 1904831 | NCBI WGS metagenome assembly QQTW01 (sample SAMN09435610, study PRJNA476489) | Subsurface metagenome, whole genome shotgun sequencing project. | reverse complement strand
ATGAGGAGACATGGGACGACGAGCACGAAGGCGAGGAACACCCAGATGGCCTTGCCCGGATGGCCGATAGACGCGAGCGTGCAAAGACCTTGATGAGTCAGAAAGCCACCTCTGTGGCTGATGTGGCGTTTGTGGTGGATCTATTGCAGAAAGAGGGGCATTTACGCTCCGCGGCTTCGGTGGAGGAGCTGATGAAACACCGGAGGGCAGAGCGGTTGGAGGCAGCGAGTAAGAGGCGGACGAAGAAGCTGAGGGCGGAATGGAGGAAGCAGGAGAAGAGGGAGCAGTGGTACAGAGACATGACGAGGAAGGTGCAGGAAGGCACGAAGTGGGGATTGGATATGTACTCCGCGAGGAGAATTTCGCAGGAACATGGCGGCCTGATCGTTGATCCGAGACTAGGGAGGGCGAGAGTTTTGCTACCCGGACGGGAGGGGGATACGCAACCCAAGGAGAGCGAGAGTGTCAAAGGAGAAAGATTACAAGAAGCTGATAACATGGCCGTCGCCACCTCCTCGACAACAGAGCCACCCTCCTCCTCATCCTCACCACCACCACCCCAAGTCCGCATCCTCTGGTCCGACCTCCGCGACGCCACCTTCGCCGCCTCCTGGCCAGAGACAGTCTCGCACGCCGAACTGGAGCGAGTAGCCGTGTCGCGACGCCCGGGCCGCAGCAGCGCAGACGCCCCGCCCGTCTTCGTGGACAGGAGCGTGCACGTCATGGGCGGCATGAGGATGGGTGGCGATGAGGCGTGGATGCGACCCCCGCAGTGGCGGGCTCTGCCGGCGGAGAACGAGGAGGAGGCGCTGAAGGGCGATACGGAGGCGGATGCGGAGGCGGATGCGGAGAAGGAGAGGGAGGGCGTGCTGGTTCAGTCGCCGCCGCCGCCGACCCTTCCTCGTCGGAAGGGCGTGCTTGGTTGGGTCAGAGGCAGGTTGGGCATGGCTGCGTAAGATGGACGTCTCAGGATGCGCCTCGCTGCTCAGACGAAAGAAGGGGGGAGGAGGGGGCCAATATCATTCGCCATGTATATCCATCCACCTCTACACTGCCCAGACGCAAGAAAAAAAGAAAGATAGATAGAATAGAAAAGAAAAGAAAGACTGGAGGTGACTTCGCCCAGCTACCTAGTTAGGTACGTAGAGAACACGGTTCGATTGGCTCAAGACTTCAGGCAGAAGAACCGCGTAGCTTTATCACTAGTAGTAGCGGAAGCGGCATGAGAAGGATGCCAGTCAGTGTGTGCGTGAACTCATGGATTGAATGACAGCGAATCCAGCATGAGCCCAACATATTAAGAGCAAAATCCCGACGCTCGCTCAGAGATAGAGACAGAGACAGAGACAGACGCCGTGTGTGTTGGGAGATGGCGTCAAAGGTTTCCTTATCCGGCTCCACATGTTCTCATCACGGGTATCGTCGTACCATGATCATCATGTCCAACCGCGGAACTCTCACTCTCCCTCGTCGTCGCTTGGGAACATGTTCGGCTGAATATTCGCTCTGTATTCTCACTCCCCAGCTTTCTCCACGGGATCATCCTCCATCGTCAGCACATCACTGACCGGCGCCCTGACACTGCCAATCCTCCTACTCCCCCTCACGCCCTTCCGAGCATGGCCCTCCATGCCGATGCGTGCATCGTCCAGATCCGTCTTGAAACCCTTCCACAGATCATCAATCACACCCGTAGCTTTCATCTGGTCTACAATCTCCTCCGCCTCTTTCTCTCGCTTGCGCTGCCCACCTTTGGAGCGTTCGCGGCGGAGGATTTCCTCGGCGGAGAGGACACCCTGGGAGTCGAGATGGTGCAGCAGATCTTCGTTGAGGTTGTATTTCCAGTGCGTGAACCGGTGGGCGAGTTCGGCGTTGGCGGCGCAGTAGCGACCGAGGAAGAAGTGCGTGTCGGTGGGAGGGAGGGTGTGGCCTCGGGAATCGACGCTGATGTTATCGTGGTCCGCTGCAGTCCCAGCCTCGGCTTCGGAGGAGGAGTCTGGATCTACGGGTTCGAGGGAATCGTGGTGGTATGCTGAGCCTGAAAAGATGAATTCGTATTTTGCGGGGTGATTCGTTTTATTGCAGGCGTCGCAGCCGCGAAGGAAGTTTTCGCCTTGGAGTAATTCCGTCGTTGTCAGTCCCGGGCGGGCGTTCAGTGCGTTCATGAAGGGACCAGTCCAGGCGCTCGATTTGAGTCGAGAACCTGCCTGAGCGGTTACTTCATCTTTGATCTTAGTGAATGCCAGCTTCCAAAGTGGGTCATGGCGTGAGAAAGCAGGTGCTATTTTGTTCTTGACCAGCCATTCGATTACGTAAATGAACAATTCCCGTGGCTTAGCACTTGCGTAAGATGTGAATTCAAGTGGTATATCAGGGTGAGGGCGGCCAAGATGATCCAGTGGAGCTTCTTCTTCGTCGGAAACTATAAAGTCATCCTCGTCGATATCCAGATCAGGATTTTGAGGGATCTCGTCTTCCTCCGACGATGGCTTTTCATTGTGCGCATTCCTTTCCTGTCCGAAGAACGCTGCAGACAATTTCGGGGTATAATTTGCAATGTACTCATTTTCTTGTGGTTCCTGTTCGTCCTCACTGTCGAGCTGTATGGGTTCTTTTTCCCCTGCGCGCCGTCGTTTCAAGATCTCTATGTACTCTCTCCGTCGCTCACGTTCTTTGTTTACAGGAGCACCACGAGTTCGGGAGCTTTGCATCCGTGGAGATTCTGCATCCTGAAGGTCTTGTAGATCCTCTTCAAGTTCTTGATGTTCGCGCCTGCTTTTCAGGCGACGACTTCTGAGCGTTTGCTTGGTTCGATGCGTCGATTGTTGCTCTGAAGGTGTCGTTGGAATAGAGTCTCCATCAGTGGAAGGAGCAACATCCACGTTGTCCGGAACAACAAAACCGTTCTTAGCAGTTGGTGATCGTCTCGCACGGCGTCGCTGTGTAGCGGGCTTGGTAGCTACTATATCGTCGTCATCCCCACTTGTTTCTGGTGAGCCAAGATCTGACAAGCCTGTGGCATTTCGTGGAGGTGAACTGGACTGTATTGGAACTTTCTCTGAGTTTCCAGACCGGGTACGGCGGGAAGGAGTCGGACTGGGGATCTCGACTGAATGAAGATGTTGACTTGATGCCGAGGAAATGGTAGAGACTGATGTGATATGAACAGGAGATTGAGACTGGAGCCGAGATGACCTCCGTGGAGTCAATGTGGTCTGACGAGGCCTGTTTGAAGAGGTTCTGCGGCGCTTCGCAGTAGGAGATTCAATGTCGTCTTCATCTTCACTTTGAGTTATTGTGGCGCTGCCCCCTCCGACACATTCTGCTTGAGCTTGCGATGATGGATCCGGTGTCGGTATCGAGGTCGATGTAGGCTTTCGTAAGTTTCGCCTACCGGCCCGGTTGAAGCGCACATTTGCTAATCGATCCTGTACAGTTGGAGAATAGTCCTCTTTCGAAGGGGAGGATGATGGGAGAGGCGTGAACTGCAGACGGGTCTGCGCTTTGCGGGTCATCCTCTTGTATTGTAATACAGATGCATAGGTAGTGATTTTGGAGGAGGGGTCATACAACGTGCTATTCGTAGTACTTAGCGGATCATTCGGGGGTGAGCTTGAAGTTCCGCTTGCTCGGCACAGCAGGCAACATTGAAGTCAGGATACGTTGCCGGTCTTGGCAGTGTCGCGTGATCATGTGATAGCCTGGTTGCGCTGAAGAATAACTTCTACGTACTACTATGATAGTAGTTGTGTTCATGCTTGTATCTGTGCTCTACCTGTGCATATACTTGTGCCTGCCTCAAGACCGCAAGGCACAGCAAAGGACCAGCACATGTGGCTGGTGCTTTGACTGCTGCAACGCCTTCATTGGTGCCGGATAACCTACATAAGACACCGTTTGTGGAAAGTCAGCTATTAAAAGAGTATCCATGGAGGTTAAAAAGGATTGGGCGGGAATTGCTCCCTGAGGATGTGGCTAAGCAAGCATGCTGCCGGATCTTGACAGGAAAAGTATCGTCATGATGAAGAAAGTGGATTGGAAGATCGGGAAGAAACTGGTCTGACAGCTTGGCTGGCGACTTGACTAGAAGCTAGCTAAAGAGATCTACCCCCAACATGATGATACCTTGGTTCCTCGTATCCTCTCACTCAAGCATGCACTCAGCGTCGAGCGCAGTCGTTGTTCTCCGTGATCATTATTGAGTAACTAGAACCTAGGCCCTACACTCTACAATTAACAAATCCTGTGATAAGGGGCATCACATAGAAGAGGACACATGTTTCAGCAATCCCATGTTGAAACGGGGCATGCTGCATGCATGTCGATTGTATGACATGTCCTGCTATACTTTGTAAAAGATGTTGATGCTGTGGGTCAGATGCGATCAACCTCTTCCGGGTCCGAGGCTTTATCAATTATGTGGCCATGGACCCGAGGCTCACTATTACTACCGGGATGGTACTACGTCGTAAGACAATATTGGACAATATTGGACAAGAGATGGCAAATGTCGATCCCATATTTCGGAAGTGGCTCACAACTGACGGGCACAGCCAACTAGTTAGCGCAGTAGCAGGAGAAACATGTTGCGACGATGGGAGAATTGATCGAATTGAGAGGCGGCAAATCAGCCTTTGGCGCCAGTGACATGCACATTCCGCTGTGTGCAATCTTACTTTATGTGGGCTAGCAGGTAGTAGTTGGGCAACCCCTAGCATTGGAGGTGGCAGCCAGTTATCATTTATTGGCAAAGTGGACGCTACCGTGTCCCTGCCCCCTGTATCAGTGATGTAATTGTAGCCGGTTCCCTGTCTTGTTGAATTGCACCTGCACCTGGCTCATCTTGCCTGGGAATCTTCCCTGGGAAAGTGCTCTGAGAACTTGGATCTGCTAGGGCGGCAGTAACTAACTATTCACTGACTATTCCCTGACTATTCCTTAACTATTCTCTAACTATTCACTCCAAGTTCCCTCACTGCAGCCTGTGCAACGCTGCCCAGACCCTTAGAACCCCCCCAAGCTACTACACTGTACAGCGTACTAAACTCCAGGCGCGTCACCCAAATATTTCACCCTGCCACCACTTCAAACTTCAACCCAATTCTCTTCTTTCTCCTCCATAAACATATCACCACACCACACAAGAGCACCTCTTTACTTTCTACGTCTTGATACCATTAACTGACCCTATTGTCAGTCGAAATTACTCATTCTGCATCTGATACCCTATTTGCGCGCATTTGCTTTACCTGCATCCACAAATCGAGTCACCCATCATGATGTCTGCTGTTAATCGTCCGACCGACACCAAGGTCAAGGAGAAGGTAGAGATGCATCCCCGTACCTCATTCAGGTTGCGTATACTGACTCTCTTACAGGACATTAATCAAAAGCTACAGCTTTACGGCATCTTCAACGGTAGGATCACCAGCTCCTTTTTTCCCTCCGTTGACGTCACACACCTTGCTGCAACTTGCCGCTCAACCGCCTATCGCTAAAGACTGACCACTTTCACATGTAGCTTTCTCCAGAGGCAAAGTGCCATCCGTACGTCTTTATCCCTGTCTATTATGCTGGTGATGCCGAGAGAGCTGATTGTAATGGCCAGAACAAACAAATCGATGTTGCGCTGAACAGTGCCCTCTCTTCGCGAGCGCTTGCCAAGCCATCCCCCAAATTGTCGGAGGAAGGTCGCAAACTCGTCGCCGATCTACAAACGGTCATCCACCAAGCCAAGGTTCTTCTTCTCACCAAGAACGACGGCAATCTGCTCCAGGACTTCATCTGGCAGACGCAACATATCAGTGGAGGCGATGCCAAGCTGCCCGGCGCCCCTACCGATAAAGACACTGCTCAACAGCATGGCAACCAGGCATTGGAAGGTCTGCGAACGCTGGGAACTTTGCTCATCACCAACGGTCAGTTCCGAAAGCTGCTCAGTGATGCGACTATTCTCATCCGAGATATGGCTGGTGATGCCGCTCAGAATGCCGCAAACCGAGTGAATCCAAAAGAAGACCAGCTTGCTCAGCTCGACCAGGCTGCTGAGGATAACACCTGGCACGATGCTCCAAATCTTTCCAAGGACAACCTTAGGTCTCAAATGAAGTCTACTTACGAGAAGCAAAAGCCTTTCTCCAAGAATGACGTCGACAAAGCCGCCAATGATGCTTCCAATGCTGCAGACCGAAACCAAACTGGCGATGGCCAATACGATCAACAATCCGGTCAAGCTGGCGCACAAGCTGCTGCTGGATCGCTTCGCGACCAGGCATCGGCCAACATTCCGGAAGACACCAAACAACGTGGCCGGGAAGTCTCTCAAAAGACGAAGAATTACCTGAGCCAGAAAATGCCCAAGGAACGCCGCGAGCAGACCATCTGGCGCTTGAAGAAGATGATCACCGAGGTCCAAGGCCACTCGGATTGTATGTATACCAAAATCCAATTCACCTAACAATATACTGACTTGACATAGACCAGCAAGCGATTGAAACCCTTCTCGACCTTGCCGAAACTTATGGTCGTCACGGCCGTGATATGTCCCAGGCGGGTGCTGGAACTGTCAAAGGTGCCCGCACTGATACCAGTCTACAAGCTGCTGAGACTGACCTCAAGGTATTTCCGATCTAGGAATCATCAAAGCAAATCAAGAGCCGCTGACAAAATTCAAGACCCTGATCGAACGCTTCGCCAACTGCACGAGCAGCGAAGATCTTTTCGATAGCATCAAGAACATCTACGCCGATGCCGATCGCGACCCAGAATTGAAGAATTGGTTCAAGTCTATTGATCGGTTCGTCCGCAAATGTTTGAAAGAGCAGGGATACATCCTCCAAGATGAGGCCAACGATGAAGGGCATCAACTGTATGACAAGGGACAGTTTCTTCTACGTGATCGATACCGAGACCATACCAATCGTATCATCGATGAAGCCAAGTTCCTCGCTGATCAATTCGACCAAGACCCACAGAACAAGGCCTTTGCCCAGTCAATGGAGAAGCTATTCCACGATCTGGGAACCGATGAGAATGGCAAGCCTGTTTTCAAAAAACACCTTCTCGAGGACATCAGCAATGTCATTGTGCCAGGCATATTTGAGCACACTCGTTACGTTCCCCTCCCTCGTATTGAGGTTTCTGACCCCATGATTGATGCTGTGGTCGAGAACTTGGTCATTGAGAGTGACAACCTTGCACCAAACGTCATTGAATTTGGTAGTGACAATTACTTCCGCTGGGGCCGCAAGAAGGTCAGCAACAAGCATGACAACAAGATCATGATCTCCGCGTCGGGTGTTCAGATGGATCTTCGGGATGTATCCTACTACGTCAAGAAAAAGCAAGGCTTCCCCTCGATCACTGACAAAGGTGTCATGGACATCTACCTTGGGGGTGAAGGCTTCAGCTTCAAGATTGCTGCTTCGAACGCTCACAAGAAAGATCGTCAACATTTCGCCAAGGTTGACAAGGTCACTGTCGACGTCAAGAATTTGAAGATCAAGATCAAGCAATCCGATCACAAACTCCTCTTCTCGATTGCCAAGCCAATCTTGTTGATGGTCATGCGTCCGGTCATTCAGAAGGTCTTAGAGAAACAGATCCGGGACTCCTTCACTCAAGCTGACGCCTATCTCTACGATATCCACCAAGAAGCCCAGAGGGCTGTTGACCGAGCCAAGGCCAACCCAGATCCAGAGAACGCCAGCAACATCTACAAAGAGTATGTGACTGCTATTCAGAACAAGATAACAGCCAAGAAGGAGAAGGCGCAAGAGAAGGCTTCGGGCACCAAAGGTAAGCTCCTCTCGGAGGTTTGCATCGAGTCTAACAGTGGCGTAGTCAACATGGCTGTCACTCAATACGAGTCCATCTTCCCCAATATCAAACTTCCAGGTGGCATCTCAACTAAGGCTACCGAGTTCAAGGATCTTGCGGCCAAGGGAGATAAATGGGAGTCACCAGTGTTCGGCATTGGCAGCGCGAAGGAATCTACCGATCTTCCCACATTATCTCCTGTCACTCGTAAGCCCCATAACGCTGCATCTGGTGGTGTTCGTGGCGGTACAGGTCTGCAATCTGGCGGCGGAAACCTCTCGTCTCCCGGATACAGTCAGGATCAAGGTACAAACGCTATGTCTCGTGACTACAACCAAGGTATGGGTGCGAGCGCAGCAGGCAGCGGATCTCCGGCATACCCATCAACCAATGGCACCTCGGCCCCCGGATTTGGCAACCAGGTTGATCAAGCCTTCAACATGAAGAATGCACAGGCGAATGGACCTCCACATGCCACTGGTATCCACAGCGCGGTGACTGCTGGTTAAGCAGGCCGAAAGGCAAAGGTCAAACATCAAACGTTGATTGCTCGCGTTTGATGGGGTAGGATGGCTTTGGTGCTAGTTGATACCCTCTTCATTGTACAATACCCAGCAGGAAAGCGAAGATGATACCCGGCAAAGATCTGCTACGATTCTTGCCAACGGCGGATAGGATGAGTAATGTGGAGGTTTGACCCGAGGGGATGTTTTCTTTTGTTCCGAGATTGGATGCTTTGTCGATATCGTTTCGATAGCTGTTCGTCCAATCGTTTAGCTCCAGAATCAATCAAAAACATCAAGATTGTGATTCCTCTCATTCTTTCTCCGTGGCAACTGTAGCTTGTTGGTGAAGCACTCCATCACACTTCTTTCATACCACGTATATGTATGCAAGACGTGAACCTATAACACTTTTTGCAGAAAGCAGATGTGAACCTGTAACGCTTTTCTGCAGAAAGCAAAGACCCGAATATAGACGTCAGGAGTTACTTCCCCATCAAAAAGGCTTCCTCCCTCCCAGCATCCCCTTTCTCCTGGCAATCTTTCATTCTAATTTCTTCGGGCACCCTGAACATATCACATCACATCATATCCTTCTTTCACCTTCCAGCTTCCAGCTCTTAGCTTCCAGCCTTCAGCCTTCAGTCTTCAGTCTTTAGATATGCGGCATATCCAGCAGTTACTGTGTTACTATTATCTCATTACGAACCGAGTTCCTAATTACTGAGTATACTAGCTTATTCAGGTTTGAAATGGATAAGTATATATGTGTGTGTGTGTATATATATAGAGTCACTCATGCCTCACCTACAGAATCTTCACAAAGAGATTCAAATCCGTCAAACTCGGTAATGCCCAGCCTCTTTTTTGAATGCGAAACCAGAAGGGATCTCTCATCTCCCATCTACTTATCCTCACCCTCGCCTTCTGGCCTGACGCCCCACTAACTAAGCACGACAGAATGAGCTCGGAGGGAAAAGCAGGCGCGTGAGCAATGCGATGCCGATGCAATCTTATCTCGTCTCGGCTAGGCGCGAAAAGCTGGGCCGGCCGAAAGAAAGAAAGAAAGAAAGGAAGAAAGTATTAGAGAAAGAAATAGCTGTAAGATTGGATCCAGAGGTGGTGGGTATGTAGATAGGTAGATAGGTAGGTAGATAGATTGAGAAATAAATAAATAGATGAGAGGACCGATGCTGAATTTCCTACTATCTTCTTCTTCTCCTCCTCCTCCTCCTCCTCCTCCGCCTCTCAATTCCAGGCAGCCGTCTTCGTCTTCGTCTTCGTAATCAGATGAGACGAAAGAGGAGGCTTAGACCTCCTCCAAGTTACCAATCTGCCACGCCTTTTTCTTTTCATTTCTTCTCCCTCTGGCTCTTGGGGCGTTTCTTTCTTCGTCCCTAGCTTCTTAGCGTGGATTTGGGAGATCTTTTGAAGGGGAAAAGGGAAGGGTGGGGTTTGTAGTAGGTTGTGAGCAGAAGAGGCGTGCGTGATGGGTAGAGGTTAGATCTTAGATGTTGCTGATGTGGTGACCGGGAAAGGGGACAGGTGGTGGCACGGGAGGTGGCACGGGAGAGGGAGAGGGAGAGAGAAAGGATACAGCGGCATGTGGAAGGAGACTATTTAATTTAGTTACGCGGACCGGTCATCGAGGGGGGCAAACTCCAGTGGACAATGGACAGTGGGAAGCTTCTCCCAAAGACATCGATACACACGCCTTGCTTGCTTGGCTGGAAGGTGTGGGAGAGTGTGATCTCGAACGAGCCGATCTCGACTTCCGAGGGCGTAAGTGAACAGAGAGCTTGATGGATGTGGTGATGAAGCCGCGTGCGCTGAGCCTGTTTATCATCCGGCTGGCTTGCTTCAGCTGCAAGGGTCATGCTGACCTGATGATGGTGGAAAATGAGCGGGAGTTGTTTTCGACAATACTTCTGCGGTAGACGGTAGAGGATCGTGGCTATCTATCTATCGCACAGGTGTTCGTTGCTTCACAGCTTTCCCCTGCCGGACCTGTTCGCCTTCGTCTTCTTCATCTTCTTCATCTGTTGGATGATTTCCTCCACCGGTACCGAGTCTGCCGGTACTCTGATGACGCCATCCTGCTTCGTTGTCGCCACAATCTCCTCCCGACCGTCGCCATCATGATGCTGCCACCTCCACAACCGGCTCTCGTGAGATGCACGATTCGAGCCGCCGTTCTCCGTCCAGGCTTCCTGCAGGAACCAGATCGCTGCTCCCCGGTCGTCGCACATGCTCAGCGCCGGCGGGTCGGCGTGGAAGATCACCGTGTGTGATAGTGATGACATTGCGACGGGTTGATCGGCCAGGTCGAGGGCACGGGCGATGAGGAATAATGAGTTGCGGTCCGAGGCGTACAGGTGTGCACAGGCGTGTAGATTTAGGGTCGATGTCTCATTACCATCACCATTGATATCTGTCACGTCATCTGTGATCAGCCTGTAGAAGGACAGCTGTCTCCACCGCCCTGCTGTGTCTGAATTTCCAAAACCAGCATTGAAGGCACCCATGTCAACTTTTCGGACTTCCACACCAGGAAATCTGTCTCCGCTTTCCTCCCACAAGTCTGCTTCAAGCCCCCGGTTCCACCACATGGCATCCGCACCAGGTGCGGTGGGTTGATGCTCTGGTCCTCTTCCATCAAGCACATCTCCATACGTTTTGCGAAGGTGGCCAGCTGAAACGGTGGGGGTCTGATATCTGAAGTGGAGATATCTGTCGGGATTCTCCCTTCTCTTGAAAGATACAGTGGCAGTGAAACATGGCGCCATGTCTGTTGTCTCTGTCGTTTCTTCTGTCACTGTCGTCTGCGGTTTGGTCGCATCTGACCTTGTTTCCGACGCTTCTTCTGCCATTTTTTGATACACCTCCACCGCCCGCAGGCAGTATATGCCCCCATCTCTGAGTCTGCGCACCTTATATATGAAAGGCACCTCAGTCCTGCCGGGCAGTATGAAGAAACCTGTGATATTCTGGGTGGGCTCTGCTGTCAGCAATATCCAAGCCATACATCAAAAGAGTTCTCGAAACTGTCTAACCCCCTTCACATTTGATCAAGAACAAAGTTTCATAACCCGCAAGTCAGACAGGACTAACCATACATGGATAACCATACCCTCTCCAACAGTCTGACTTGCCGCCCAAGCAGCCTGCGCATACACGTGTCCACCAAAGGCCATCCTCCCTATGCCGGGACACCAAGCACGGATGATTGACCTGAAGGTTGCTATGGCATCGGATCGCGTTTTCAAAGGTAGGTCAGCTGTTTCCAAGGCCATGAGCTTGTAGAAGGAGAGAGGCGAGGTCGAAGGAGAGGTGCCCGACATGATGGCACGAGATATGGATGTGTGGAATAAAGTATATCACATTCCTTTCCTGTTACTTCCACTAAGACCATACGACCTGGAGTAGACACAGTCGCAGTCTCAAAGGCGTAGCAGGGCCTTTATATCAGGTCAGGCCGAACGCCGCTGCTACTTAACTTGAAGAGGTTGACAATTGAAGTCAAGCAGCTCAAACCCAAGGTCTGTCACAGCAGGTGACTTGAACTTGAAGAGATGCAGACATTATTCATTATTACTACTACGTAGTTAGTACTACCAGTTAGTACTGCTACTAGTAGCTAGCCCAGCGAATCTGCCTTGGCATTTGATCTTGGCATCCTTGGCATCCTCGGCATCTGCCATTGAACTTGAAGCACAACCTGGTGAATGGCTGTCGTAAATGACTGCTAGCTACTATTCGTATGTCTAGAGTATTTCATTGAATATTCTTTATATGTGCAATCAATATTTCGGATCCTTGGAATTAAATCTATTCTGGGTGACGTGCACGGAAATTTATAACAGATTTACTAACAATAGGTGCAATAAACTAGGGCTGTGCGTCAGGAAAAGGGAATACTACCAGTTAGGTTCGAAACCTAAAAGCGCTGTCCTTTTGGCGGAATGATAGTCTTCCTTGTTTTCTAGGGCCACTGTAAGAATAGTGGAGTGGACAAACGATAGAAAGATCATGTGATGCATGACTGCTTGATTAGACTTAGTATACTGCCCTAACTACTACAGCTTAGTTTGGCCTTGGCAACATGAAATTTATCTACTAGTAATTTACCGAAACCAGCCATCATCAACTTTTTCAGAAACAACTCGATAGCTCTTTCTGTGGAGTTTTCTAGCTACATTCTGCACGCATGAATGCCTAGCAGCTCAGAAGGTTCCTTCCCATCGAATGCTCAATCCTGCTGAGGAGAGCTGAAAATGTCCAACGCCATGCTAATGCTCTACCAGTCTGCTTCCCTGCGCCTTAGCAATGCCGCTTGCTGAAACGAAGGCTCAAACAAGAAGAAATTCAGCCCAACGCCAAGCTATGCGTCGAATTTGTCGAACTCGCCTCTTGTACAATGAAGATGGAAAGTTTGAAAACACGTATGATGGAGACTTTCCCTGTGTGTGGTTTTAAGCATGAAAAGCGTACTGGGTAGGCATACCGGATGCTGTAGTCCATGGTTGAGGCCAGGCATCGTGGTGCATATATGGCACAACACCAGCTCTCGTATCACTCGGAGCTTTCCCGAGTGGTTGATAACGCATCTGGTCGTGATCAATGTTTCGAGTAGGATCATGAAGTGACGCAGATGGCGGCGGAATCAGAAGGGTGTTGACACCCCGCACTGGACGGTAGGGCGAGTTGCGGTTTTTCAGGATATACGAAGGCGACAGCTGCCGAGATGGAGTAACATTGCCATAGCTTGCGGCGCTTGGTGACGCATTTGCCGAGGCGTACTGACTTCTTGTCAATTCACCCAAAGCAGGTATGGGGTTGGCGTATAGATTCATGCTATTTGGTGGCACTGTTCCAACAGGCGTAAGTGGCTGGGACCAGTTATTTTGAGCGTTCGGATAAACCATCGACATCGACCGTGCTGGGGCGACTGGAAGAGTTGAGAGAGTGAGATGCTGTCGTGGCCTGTGCGTAGGAGATGACAGGAAATCTGGCAGAGGTAGCTTAGGGATTGGCGATGTGTTAAATACCACGTTTCCAAAAGTGCTGCTTGACGCGTTGGATCTTGGTGTGTAAGCAGCCACCGTCCCCGGAGAATGGGTAGCAGGTGCGGTTGACATGAGCCGCTTGACTGCCGGCATGTCCTCGGACATGTCCAGGCTTCGTTTTCTACTGCCATGAGAATGCTCCGGTTCAAAATAATGCCTTGCCGGTGAATGAGACAGGTGTGGTGCCATTGTCATCGGGTTGGGCAGAGATGGATGACACATCTGCATCAACGACCCCTGGCGAGCTGGCGAAGGCGGCGATGGTAACTTATACGGAAAGGTTTGGGTGATCGGTGTGACAGGTGCCGCAGGCTTAGCAACCTCAACCGAGGGAGCCTTGGAAGCCTTGTTGAAGTATGTCGAAAATCGCGCAAGCTTGATATGCCATCTCTTCCACTCCTCCTCAGACACATACAGATTGTACCTCATATTGCTCAAGAACTCTACCTCCATAATGTGGATCTCGGATACGGAAATGCCAGAGACTTCGGCCCAGGTTTTGTTGGTGTAGGTATTGTCATCCAGGACTGCGAGAATCAGCAAAAGTCGTTCCCAACGGAGTCTCAATGCAGACTCACATTTATTGCCAAGCATCAGGGCAATTGTGAGCAAACGATATTCACTGCCCTTCTTTCCACTAACCGCAGGATTGAAATTCTTGAGTCGATAGATGAAGAGCAGAGCCAGAAGGACAACATTCTGCGTGACTTGAGTAGTTGTCAAGATTGTCGTCACCCACTTGAGGAAACCCATGGTAGGCATGGCATCTGGAGCCAATGGCTTCACAACACCGCCGTTCAGAAGTGAGGCCTCATCTGCACGCTGCAGAGTGCTAGCTAACTCGAACCAGAAGAGGCACGTTACCTTGTAAACGAGGGTCAGAATAGTCTCAAGCGTGTAAGCATAACTTCTCCTACCTCTGCTGCAAACTCTGCCAAACTCCCTCTGCTGTTGTTGATGGAAGATGGAATCTGTAAATACGACGCTATAGTTGAGTCGGAAATTGAAGTATCCTTCGATACATGCTGGTCCTCCCTCCCCCGGGTTGTAGACCAGTGCTGCTGTTGATTCTCCGTTGGTCGACTCAGGTCGTCGTGGCTGTCAACATTTTGATGGTATCTCACCTCGGCAGCTCTACCAGAAGGATAGCTAGAGTAGGAGAACTTCGAAGGGTAATAGTTGTGAGATGATACAGCATTCGATTTGTGCTGGTTGAGGCTGATTCCAGTCATCGCCCTACTCTCTGGTGGTGTGAGCAAACCACTCGAGAAATAGATTCCAGATCTGCCCTCCTTGAGTAATGACTGCCAGCTCTTTATGTAGCCAGTGTATCGTTGAGGACCTTGTCGAAAACTTGTGAGTCCTGATCTTGAGGACCCGGGGAATGAAATAGCAGGAGGCTGCGCCAAAGCTGACGACATGGAGTAGAGTGTTGGTAATGAATTTCAAACCCAAGTCGCTTCCAAGTCATTCGTTGGTCATCGGTCTGCGTCGAAGCTTGAATGGTGGTGTCAAGGGAAGATGCTATGCCCATTCACTTATACGGTGGATGGAAATCGAAGAAGAAATACTACTCTTTGCAGGAGTAGCCAGTGCAAACAGACTAGGTCAACCGACAAATGACTGAAGATCATATGTGTTTGGAACGTGAGACCCAATTAGGCTGTGGAATGGAAGGCGCGACGAAGGGGTGGAGACAGG
>QQTW01001864.1_pt1 | contig 15089 bp, 13 predicted proteins | sample 1904831 | NCBI WGS metagenome assembly QQTW01 (sample SAMN09435610, study PRJNA476489) | Subsurface metagenome, whole genome shotgun sequencing project. | reverse complement strand
GTCATCCAGCGTTACTGCCATTTTTACAATCTCCTGTCAAAAATATTTAGGATCAGCTTGAACGCATCGGTTTGGATATTTACATCCAAATTCTCAACTTCATCCAACTGGCTGGCTAGCCCCATCTCTGCCACCTTATTCAGTGCCTGCTCTCCCAGTCCTTGGTTTTCTTGCGCCACGTCCTCGTTTCCTCTTGCTCTGTTATTTTGCCAATGTAACGATTTGTCTTCAGCCGTGAATCTGCCTCACGGTGGAAGGAACGCTCTTGCCCGACTCTATCTACAAGTCGAAGCAATCGATTTGGCGGTTGATCCGTCAAAAGAAAGATGGAATCTACCTAACCTCTATGACAACCTAAAAACTGAAGCTGATCCTAAATATTTTTGACAGGAGATTGTAAAAATGGCAGTAACGCTGGATGACACCAAGCGCAATGCGATCGCCAGCAAACTGGCAGACATGAAAGCAGTGCAAGAGCTGCTTATTTCCGCTGAGCAACAGCTGATGTCGGAAATCAATGATGCTGAGAGTCAAAAGGACATCCAAAAGATGCTTGACTCCGATCAGAAAAATCTGGGTATTTTAGACACGGTAATTGTTCAGTACGGTGTTAAGGGACAGCCTAAGCAGTCAGTACAGAAGCTAGTTGAGCAGACTCAGCAGATGATGCAAGGTTCTGAGCTGTCTCTTTATGACAAAGTTGCTCAGTTTGAGCTGCTCAAGCATGCAAATACGATGAATGGAATCCTCGTCCACAAGGCAGGCCAAGTAGTTGGTGCTGACGTTAATGTCGCGATCGCTCCTCTAAATACAGTTAACTTTGAGAACCGTGCTCATCAAGAGCAACTCAAAGGCATCATGGAGAAGGTGGGCGTCCGTGAACTAACTGGACAAGAGGCTGATCAGGGCCTATTTGCACGTCTTCAAGATGCTGCCGCTGCAGCTACGGGTGTGATCGGTAGTGTGGTCAGCCAGACCTCGGATAAACAGGATATGAACGTCCAAGACCTGATCCGTGCGGATCACGCCAAGGTCAATACCCTGTTCACACAGATTGGGGCTACTGACGATCCTCAAAAAATCCAAGAGTATTTCGGTCAGATGTACAAAGATCTAATGGTACATTCCGAAGCTGAAGAGCAAGTCGTCTACCCAGCAGTAAAGCCTTTCTATGGTGCAAGCGACACCCAGGAACTGTATGACGAGCAAGCTCAATTGAAGCAGATGTTGGATGAAGCTAAAGCTCTCGACCCCTCCTCATCTCAATTCAAAGACAAAGTCAAACAGATCATGGACGTTGTTGGCGACCATGTCCGTCAAGAAGAGAGCACTATGTTTGCTGCAATCCGCGACAACATGAGTAGCGCTCAAAGCGAGCAACTGGCTACCCAGTTCAAATCAGCTAAGAGCCAGCTTCAGGACAAAATGGCTGGCGTCAGCTAACGAGTGCAAAGTTAATTGTAGCTAAGTTGACATTTCTAGCTCCCACCACATAACTGGTGGGATTTTTTATCCAGAGATTTTACCAAAAACTTCTCCTCATCTGGATGAATTAGTTCTATCATTCAGTCAAGATAAGAAGGATGAAACTAAAATTAGGTAAAGACAAAATGGACGTCTTGGATTTAATAAAAACAGAGCATCGCCGGATTGAAACCCTATTCTCAGAAATTGAGAGTACAAACAACCCCCACAAACTGTATGAGTGCTTTAATCAACTCTTCAATGGGCTAAACCTATACGCAGAAGTCGAAGAGCAAACTTTATACCCGGCAATCCGCCGCCATTGCCAAGACACCCAGGGATTGGTTGACGCAGCTCAGCAGGATCATCACAAAGCTAAGCAGATACTAGAAGAGCTTGAGTATCTCAGTCCCACTTCCAGGGAATTCAAACAAAAAATTGCTGACCTCAAACACGTGATTCAGCATCATGTGCAGGAAGAAGAAAACGAGGTGTTTGAGCAAGTACGTGAGTGCATGAGTCAGGAGGATCGCGAGCAACTCGGTAGCGAATTTAAAGCGGTTAAAAGCAAACTGCAAAGCGAGATGTCAGTCGCAAGTTAGCCGGATAGGAAACTAAGGTTAAGAACTTTAGTACCAAGTACACAGTCAAGTCAAGAGAATTTTAGATTTTAGATTTTACCGCTTACAAGGGGAGCGAGGAGCCGAGCCGCTATGCCGACCGTCAAACTCGCGTGCGGGCATGCATAAAAATTTGCTAATAATCTAAAATCACAAATCTAAAATCTTTTGTCGCGTCAGATAATGCGCGAGGAGGAAGAGGGGAGTAGGGAAGATTACCCACTCCCTTCTTCATTAACGCTTTAACCGTTGACCACCGCACCCCCCGTTCGGGTGTAAAATCTGACCGGACATATAAGAAGAGTCATCTGACGCTAAAAATACGTAGCTAGGCGCGATTTCTTCAGGCTGACCCGCTCGTCCCATGGGAGCCTCTTTGCCAAAGCTCTCAACTTTCTCTGCTGGGAAGGTAGAGGGAATCAGAGGCGTCCAAATTGGACCTGGTGCTACGCCATTTACGCGAATTCCCTTTTCAACCAGACTCTGGGACAAGGAGCGAGTAAAGGCAACGATCGCTCCCTTAGTGGACGAGTAATCGAGTAGTTGCGGATTGCCCTTATAAGCGGTTACGGAAGTGGTATTCACGATGGCGCTGCCCTCTTTGAGGTGCTTCAGCGCCGCTTTGGTTAGGAAAAACATCGAGAAAATATTGGTGCGGAAGGTACGCTCCAACTGTTGGGTGCTGATGTCCTCGATGCTTTCTTGAGGATGCTGTTCAGCGGCATTGTTCACGAGGATATCGAGTTTGCCAAACTCATCCACTGTTTGTTGTACAGCTTGCTGGCAAAAGGTTTCGTCGCCAATGTCACCAGCGATCGCTACGGCGCGGCGACCATGTTTTTCCACCAATTGTTTCGTTTGTTTGGCGTCGTCATGTTCGTTTAAGTACATAATCGCCACGTCTGCTCCTTCTTTGGCATAGGCGATCGCCACTGCACGACCAATACCACTATCACCACCCGTGATCAGCGCCACTTTGCCTTGCAACTTGCCACTCCCCCGATACTGAGGATCATCTGACTTAGGTTGTGGCGTCATTTGCGATTCAACGCCCGGTTGTTGATCCTGCTCCTGTGGCGGTTGTAGTGACTGTTCTTCTGGCATAAAAATCTCCTTGAGAATTTACTACTTTAAACCTTGGCAGTGAGAAATTCCTAAAACGAAACCTTGTTTCCGTACTTGATCCAAGGAATGTGTGTTTTGCTGTCGGAATTTATAAACATAATTTAATCGCCACAGCGGTTGGGTTTATCACTCTAGGGGTGGAAAGTGCCCCTACCTTTTATAGGTCTTGGGATGTAAGATAAATTACTTTGTAATGTAGTTTTTTATACATGACATTTAGGTGGCCCTAACGCCCAATAGCTGATTTTTCCTAAAAGGATATTTTGCTCAAAATCCCCGCCACAGTAAAATCTGTGTAGTTGGGATTAATACTGGGGTGGGACGATGCAAACAATAGATCATTCTTACTCTGAGCAGGCGGAGCAATTTCGGCAGCTTCAGATGCAGTTGCGCGAGCGCTGGCAGACAGTAGAGCTATTTGATAACAGTGATGCGGATATTTTAGTCATACCTTCTCTAAGTCTTGACCAGCGAGAACTGCTGAAGATTGAGGGTGTTCATCACTATGAAGAACGGCTACTCTTTTCTTTGATGCGCCTGCAAAACCCCCGGACGCGCTTGATTTACATTACCTCGCAACCGCTTCATCCCAGCGTAATTGATTACTATTTGCAGTTGTTGCCGGGAATTCCGTTTTCTCATGCCCGCGATCGCTTGCTGCTACTTTCCACTTACGATTCCTCCCTCAAGCCTCTATCCCAAAAAATTTTAGAGCGCCCTCGCTTAGTCGAGCGGATTCGTCAAGCCGTGCGCATTGACAAAACATATATGATATGTTATAATTCAGCGCATGTCGAAGGGCAGCTGTCTGTCCGACTGGGTATACCCCTGTATGCTGCCGATCCACAATTGCAGATTTTGGGAACCAAGAGTGGGAGTCGTCAGATATTTGCAGAGAGCGAAGTGCCTTATCCCGATGGTAGCGACAGCATTTGGAATGGCGAAGACCTGGCGGTAGCGGCGGCAAATCTGTGGGAACGTCAACCTTCGTTAAAACGGATAGTGGTCAAACTCAACGAAGGAATTTCCGGAGAGGGCAATGCGCTGCTGGATCTAAGACCGATTCAGAATCAGGCTCCCGGGAAAGCTTCCCATTCAGAACGAGTGGCAGCAATTAGCGATCGCTTCCAATCTATGAGCTTTCAAGCAAAAACGGAGAATTGGGCCAATTTTTCTAGCCGCCTTCCAGAGTTAGGGGGGATTGTCGAGGCATTTGTTGAAGGAGAAGTGAAGCGATCGCCCAGCGTCCAAGGTCGCATTACACCTAGCGGTGAGGTGGAAATTCTCTCCACCCATGACCAAATCCTAGGAGGACCGGATGGTCAAATTTATTTAGGTTGCCAGTTTCCTGCAGATGAAGCCTACCGGCTGCGCTTGCAAGATTTGGGGTTAAAAGTTGGCAAAAAACTGGCAGAAAAAGGGGTGTTAGAACGTTTTGGGGTCGATTTTGTTGCCGTTCAACAGCCGGAGGCTGATGGTGGACAGTGGGATTTCCAATCAATTGAAATCAACCTGCGCAAGGGCGGCACTACCCATCCATTCATGACACTCAAATTGTTAACTAGTGGGCGTTATGACTTCTCCACTGGTCTTTTTTACAGTCAGCAGGGGCGTCCAAAATACTACATTGCTACCGACAACTTGCAAAAAGACCGCTATCGGGGTCTGTTGCCAAATGACCTGATGGACATCATTGCTCATCACCGGCTGCACTTTGACACGGGGACTGAAACTGGCACAATTTTTCATCTCATGGGTTGTCTTTCCGAGTTCGGCAAGCTGGGATTAACAAGTATTGGCAATTCTCCTCAACAGGCGGAGGAAATATACAACAGGGTAGTTAAAGTACTGGATGAAGAAACCCGGACTAGCGCCAGCCATCCTTCTTGGCCCTCCTCGCATAGCCTGCCGATTGCCTGGAACGGACGGGGAGCATAGGGAGCAGGGGGAGTGGGGGGAGTGGGGGGAGATATATACCCGCTCCTGGCTCCTTTATGTACGCCGTATACTGACTTCAGTAATTTTAAGGTTAATAGTAAATTAAATCGAATTTATCCGGGAAATTACACCTCTACAAAAATCAGTGAAATTTCGCTTGGAGCCAGCTCAAAATTTAAGTTAACTGGATATTGTAGTTGGGTTTTTGAAAAATCTCAGACCGCGCATACATTGTAATTTTGTTAGGAGTTAGTAGTAACCGACTAACAACTAACTACTCACCACTAACAGAAATAAATTGTGAAATTGAAACAACAGCAGGTAAAACACCGTAACTTTTTTAGTTTCACACAATTTGCATGACCCAAACACATTGGAAATTACTAATTTAGTAACACACAGCTTGTAATTTGATGAAAATATTACATTTAACTGCTGCAGTCTCTGCTGCTGTCATTTCCTTTTTGCCAGTGTTTCACGGCTCTGCGAATGCTCAACAAAATGATTATGCTTGTTTCATGACTACCCAGTCAGGTCAGGTTGTAGACTTGTCAGAGTCGGTCTGCGGGGTGAAAAAATCCCCAGCAGGAGCCTCTGCAAATAATGGCTCAGCAGTGATTAGTGACACTGATCAAGCATTTCTTGAAGACTACGAGCAAAATGTAATGCAAAATCCAGAGGTGCGTGACAACTTGCTAGCGAATGCAAAACTTGCACCAGAGCAAAGCATCAATCAAGCAAAAAATCTCTGCAATGACATGAAGGCAGGGCTTTCCTTTAACGAAGTTCAAAAAGATTATGATCAAGAAGCTGATCAGAAAGCAGGGATCGTTAATGCAGCTATCATCAACTCCTTAGCTACTAAGTATTACTGCCCTGAGGTGAACGATTACTAACAGAGTAGGGGGATCTGCTCTTGATCAGGGGTAGTAGAGGAAAAGGTACATGTCTGTACTCTCTCTCCCCCTACCTCCCGTTGACGAGTCTCCACCAACTGATTTTGACCACACCCCCTTGTCCCTAGGTCGTTTTTTTTAACAATTCTTTATCATGGGGGAAAAGCTTACCAACTAATTCGCCAATGCTCACCCGTATTAAAGACTTGGCAACAAAACTAGCGCCTCGCCTGATTGAAATCCGCCGCCACATTCATAGTCACCCGGAATTGAGCGGTCAGGAGTACCAAACAGCTGCCTTCGTTGCCGGTGTTTTGTCTTCTAGTGGCATTCATGTGCAAGAGGCAGTGGGTAAAACCGGTGTCGTAGGGGAAGTGCAAGGGACTGGTACCGATGCTCGATTACTGGCAATTCGCACCGATATGGATGCGCTGCCGATACAAGAACGCACCGGTCTAGAGTATGCCTCTCGTGGAGTGGGCATTATGCACGCCTGTGGTCACGATGTCCACACTACGGTGGGACTAGGAACGGCAATGATACTATCTCAACTGGCAGATGAGTTACCGGGTAATGTCCGCTTTTTGTTTCAGCCAGCTGAGGAGATTGCTCAAGGAGCCAGATGGATGGTGCAAGACGGGGCGATGGAAAATGTCACGGCAATTTTATCTGTGCACGTTTTCCCCTCCATCCCAGCTGGGTCAATCGGCGTCCGGTATGGCTCTCTAACAGCGGCAGCGGATGATATTGAAATCATCATCATGGGAGAATCGGGGCATGGTGCGCGACCACATGAAGCGATTGATGCTATCTGGATTGCCTCGCAAGTGATTACAACACTCCAGCAAGCGATTAGCCGAACCCAAAATCCGTTACGCCCTGTGGTATTGAGCATTGGTCAGATTAATGGTGGCAGAGCACCGAATGTGATTGCAGACCAGGTGAAATTGCTGGGAACCGTGCGATCGCTCCATCCGGAAACCAGTGCCAATCTACCTGGTTGGATTTCAAACATCGTTGCCAGTGTCTGCCAGTCGTATGGCGCTCGTTATGAAGTTAACTACCGTGCTGGTGTGCCAGGAGTGCAAAATGACATAGCCTTATCCCAGCTGTTGCAGATTGCTGCTGAGGAAGCTTGGGGGTGCGATCGCGTCCAAGTCTTACCGGAACCTTCTCTAGGTTCGGAAGATTTCTCTATGTATCTAGAACACGCTCCTGGCATGATGTTCCGGCTGGGTGTGGGGTTCAAAGACAGAGCCATCAACTACCCACTGCACCATCCCCAATTTGAAGTAGATGAAGCTGCCATTGTCACCGGCGTTGTCACTTTGGCCTACACCGTCTATAAATATTGGCAGCAGAGTGACGGATAGAAGGGGAGCTTTCAAAGAGGATAACCAACACTGTCTTCCAGAAGAAAGATGCAGCTATGGCAGACCTATTGATATCCTAGCGACCAACACGTAACAACTAATAATTCAGCTATGGCATCACCTACACGCCTGCAAGGTACCGAGCTAGTTGACTGTGCTAGAGCCAACGCCAAGCAGGGAATTGAAACCGCCGCCCACCAGTGTGGCTATGGTGAAGATCTCAACACCTTTGCCCAAGAACTCAAGCAAGCTTGTGAGCAAATGAATTTACAAGTTAAAGAACTCAGTGAGCTGATTACCGATCAAGAAATGCTACTACAGTTGGGTAGTGGAGAGGTGGTTGCGCCGGATACGCCATCCGAACTTTAGAGCTTGTTTTCTAACTTGACTATTCAAACTGCAAAATTAGCCGCGCTAAGTTGAAATAAATTAGGACACCTAAGACATCAACAGCGGTTGTAATAAAGGGAGCTGACATCAAAGCTGGATCTAAACGCATTAGCCGAAACAAAAACGGTAGCGTGGAACCTGATACAGACGCCAAAATAGAAATCACCAGCAGACTAATTCCCACCGCGATCGCTACCGACAAATTCCCTTGCAGAATGAAAGCCCACCCAGTTGCCACCACACCCAACATTGATCCCAGCAGCGCCCCGGCGGTTCCTTCGCGCAGAATCACCTGAAGTGGAGTCATCCCTCTAATTTCATCCGTGTTCATGCCTCGGATCACCACCGTCGAGGACTGAGCACCCACATTGCCGCCAGTGCCAACGAGCAAAGGAATAAACGCTGCCAGTGAGACAACTTTTTCTAAAATATCCTCTTGCCCCTTGATAATCGTGCCTGTAACCGAATTAGTTAGAAGTAACACAAACAGCCAGACGACGCGCTTGCGGGCAACGGTGAGCAAATCAGTCTGAAAATAGTTTTCACCCCTAGATTGCACACCACCACCTAAAGCGTAGATATCCTCAGTGGTTTCCTGCTCTAGGATGTCAATCACATCATCTACGGTGACAATGCCAACCAGACGCTGCTCCCGATCCACCACTGGCATAGCGAGAAAATCATAGCGCTGGATTGCCCTTGCTACTTCTTCTTGATCTGTATCCGTATGGACAAACGCCGCCTCACGGGTCATGATTTCACCAAGTGTCTGCTCAGGCTGGGCAGTTACCAGCTCCCGCAACGACAGAGTCCCTGTCAAGCGACGGGCAGAATCAGTGATATAGAGGTAATAAACCATCTCTGTGACATGGGCTAAGCGGCGAATCCGCTCTAGCGCTTCAGCCACAGTAAAGCCTTCTTTGAGCGAGATATACTCCGGCGTCATAATTCGTCCAGCCGTACCCGCTTCATAACCCAAAAGCTGGGCGGTGGCTTGGCGTTCAGCTGGGCTGAGTTGCTCAAGCAACCGGCTGACGACTTTTGCCGGTAACTCATCAAATAGCCGCGCTCGGTCATCGGGCGACATTTTATCTACAATGTCGAGGACGTCCTGACGCTTGAATTCTTCGATCAGCGCCTGCTGAACGCTGGAGTCGAGATATTCATAAACCTCGATTGCCTCAGCCTTGGAGAGCAAGCGGAAAGCCAGAGCTTGCATTGCTTCTGGCAACCCTTCAATCGCGTCCGCAATATCCGCAGGTTGCACCGGCACTAAAATGGCTTTGGCTCCCTGCAATTCCCCCTGTTCCAGCAGCGCTTGCAGCTGGGATCGCACTAATTCCCGCAGTTCTCGCCGCGAGACATCTTGGAGGGTCGAGGATAATACATTGTTAGTTTCAGCCAAACCTCACCCCGCTGAGCTATTCTGATTAAAGTTGCTACCTTTAGTCTACGTGACAGTGTTGACGGTCCTACGCCTTGAGCGCTCTACGTCCCCAAGCGAGCCAGCACAACACCCAACTGAACGCTGAGAATCCCCATTAAAGCACTACCTGCCCAGTAAAGTGCCGATGGAATAAGACGGTGATTGCTCAGCAAGGTAATAGTATCTAAGCCATAAGTTGAAAACGTGGTATAGGAACCTAAAAACCCAGTCGCTATCAATAATCGCACTTCTGGACTAACCGGAATAACCCGCTCCAGTGCCAAGGTCATAAAGAAGCCCATGACAAAACAGCCGCTAAGATTGATGAAAAAGGTGCCGTAAGGAAACCCGGTGCCGAAGCGTTGGACAAACCACAATGTTAGGTAGTAGCGACTTAAAGCACCTGCGATCGCTCCCAAACTGATAGCAATCGGATTACGAATCGCTGGCTCGTTAGCAATCAATACCAGACGGGCAAACTATAAGCCCAGGATAAACCATATCGTAAATTATATCCACCGATTCTTACTAAAGAGCTAGATATCTTAAAAAAGTATACGCCTTTAGTAGTAAATTTTGAGCTTTTAGCTAGTAGGCATAACACAAAAACACTCGGATTGACGCAGAGCACCTCATCAGTAGGCAAAACCGTACCGAACTGTGAGGATTTCTACAAGAGTGAATCTGAGTTTAGATCGATACAATCAAGGTGCGACTTAAGTAATGCTGTTGTTGAGAAAGTAAGTACAGCATGCTCAGGAGACCAGAAATATTATAGACAAATCAAATACAAGCTTTCAACTTACGGAGATATAACCATGACTTCTGAACCCAACGATTTAGACACATCAGTCAAGATTGAAATCATCCCCCAAGGCAGTGAAATTACCCCCCAAACCAGTGACGAAATTGAAAACGATTTAGACACATCAATCAAGATTGAAATCATCCCCCAAAGCAGTGACTTGGTTGAAACTGAGATGGCTGGGGAAAGTGATGACCTTAAGAGTGAAACCAAAGCGCTGATTGACGCCCTGAAAAAACGTGCTCAGGCAGAGGCTCAATCTGCGGGTACGCTTACCCGTGAGGCTTATCTCAACGCGGTGCGTCGAGCGCGGGAAACGCTTGAACAAAACCAGCTGATTGAGCCTGCTCGGATTGAACACTCATTTGAGCAGATTCAGAGGGAAGCCGAGAAGAACTTGCAGGCGGTTATTAAGGAAGTGGCGGAAATTGGCGATCGCTTGAACGATGCCGCAAAAGCCGCTTGGTCAGCGTTGATCGCCCCTCGCCCCCCTGCTGACAGACGCTAAAAGTGATCGAGCTGCCTAGAGAATTGGGGTACGGGTCTACTGTACCCTAATTTTTTATATCATAATTACAAAAGATGCTGGATAATGGGAAGACTTTGTGAGTTATTAAACCCCCATTTTTAAGCGCCAGAATTCTGAGTCAACAGCCATGCGAACCCATTATTGCGGTGAACTCCGAAAGGAACATATTGGAGAGACAGTTACCCTGTGTGGATGGGTAGACCGTCGCCGCGATCACGGGGGCGTAATTTTTTTGGATTTGCGCGATGCCTGCGGCAACGACTCCGTCCAACCCACAGGGATTATCCAAATCGTCAGCGATCCCCAGCGCACCCCTGGATCTTATCACCGGGCAGATGCCCTGCGGAATGAATACGTTGTCCAAATCACGGGACGGGTAACGCAGCGTCCAGAAGAATCTCTTAATCCCCGCCTGCCTACAGGTGAGGTAGAAGTATACGCTGACCAAATTAAACTGCTCAATGCCGTGCGTAAACAGCTGCCATTCCCAGTGGGAACAGCTGACACAGAGGTAGTGCGGGAAGACTTACGGCTGAAATATCGCTATTTAGATTTGCGGCGCGATCGCATGACTCATAACATGCAACTGCGTCACCAAGTCGTCAAAGCTATCCGCCGCTACCTTGAAGACAAGCAAGGCTTCATCGAAGTTGAAACACCGATACTTACCCGCTCCACCCCGGAAGGCGCGCGGGATTACCTCGTACCCAGTCGCGTCAATCCCGGTGAGTGGTTCGCCTTGCCACAATCACCGCAGCTGTTCAAACAGTTGCTGATGGTATCGGGCTTTGACCGCTACTACCAAATCGCTCGTTGCTTCCGGGATGAAGACCTACGAGCTGATCGACAGCCAGAATTCACCCAGTTGGACATGGAAATGAGCTTCATGTCCGAAGCAGAAATTCTCCAACTGAACGAAGATTTAGTTTGTCATATCTTTAAGACGGTTAAAGGCATTGAACTGCCCCGCCCCTTCCCGCGTCTCACCTACGCAGAGGCGATGGAGCGTTACGGCAGCGATAAACCCGACACGCGCTTTGGCTTGGAACTCGTCAACGTCTCAGATTTAGTCAAAGACTCTGGGTTCAAAGTCTTTTCTGGAGCTGTTGCAACTGGAGGTATTGTCAAAATACTGCCTATTCCCGGAGGTAATGAAGTTATCTCCAACATGCGGATTAAAGCGGGTGGCGACTTGTTCAAGGAAGCCAGTGAAGTTGGTGCCAAGGGTCTTGCCTATATCCGTGTACGGGATAACGGCGAAATTGATACCATCGGTGCGATTAAAGACAACCTTAGCGTTGCCCAGAAACAAGAACTGCTCAGCCGCACAGAATCAAAACCAGGCGATCTGTTGCTGTTTGCAGCCGGTTCAACTGATATGGTCAATAAGACCTTGGATCGCCTGCGGCAAGTCATCGGTCGAGAATTGGGGCTGATTGACTCAGACAAAATTAACCTGCTGTGGGTGACAGATTTCCCCATGTTTGAGTGGAATGCTGGTGAGAAGCGATTAGAGGCACTGCACCACCCGTTCACAGCCCCCCACCCGGAAGATTTGGATGATTTGAAGACGGCACGGGCGCAAGCTTACGATCTGGTATTCAACGGCTTTGAAATTGGCGGTGGTAGTCTGCGGATTTATCAGCGCGAGGTTCAAGAGCAGGTGTTTGAAGCGATCGGTTTGTCTCTGGATGAGGCTTACAACAAGTTTGGGTTTCTACTAGAAGCGTTTGAGTATGGGACACCGCCTCACGGTGGCATTGCCTATGGCGTAGACCGATTGGTGATGCTACTAGCTGGAGAAGACTCGATTCGGGACGTGATTGCATTTCCGAAGACGCAACAGGCGAGATGTTTGTTGACCGATGCGCCCTCCAGTGTGGAGCAGAAGCAGCTCAAAGAACTACACGTTGCCTCTACATCCAAACCAAAGCCTCAGTGAGGCTGAGGGATCTCCCCCTGCTCCCCCTGCTCCTCCTGCTCCCCCTGCTCCCCCTGCTCCCCCTGCTCCCCCTACTCCCCCTACTCCCCCTGTGTCGCCGAAGTATATAGAATTAGGATGTAGTTTGTCTACTGCCTTTTAGTATCAATAGTCAAATCTTTTGTAGCCCAATTGACAGAAGTGGATCAGCCAGAATCTGTATCCAATTAGAGTTGGTCGTGTCCTATTCCACCCAAAGATCTGTTTATGAATTCTCCGATCCGCTTCCTCATGTGCGCCCCTGACCATTACGACGTAGATTATGTGATTAATCCCTGGATGGAAGGAAATATTCACAAATCTTCGCGCGATCGCGCCGTCGAGCAGTGGCAAAACCTCCACCACATCCTCAAAGACCATACTGTTGTAGACTTGGTGAAACCCCAAATTGGTTGGCCTGATATGGTCTTTACAGCCAACGCGGGACTGGTTTTGGGAGATACAGTAGTCCTCAGCCGCTTCTTCCACAAAGAGCGTCAGGGAGAAGAACCCTTCTTTAAAAACTGGTTCGAGGACAAGGGCTACACGGTGCATGAGCTACCCAAAGACTTGCCATTTGAGGGAGCAGGAGACGCGCTACTAGATCGGGAAGGACGTTGGCTGTGGGCTGGCTACGGCTTCCGCTCGGAACTGGACTCTCACCCGTATCTGGCGAAGTGGCTGGACATCGAAGTGCTGTCGCTACGGCTGATGGATGAGCGGTTCTATCACCTGGATACTTGTTTCTGTCCCCTGAATGGCGGCTATTTGCTCTACTATCCACAGGCGTTTGATTCCTACTCCAACCGCATGATTGAAATGCGGGTGCCGGAAGAAAAGCGGATTGCTATTGAAGAACCGGATGCCGTCAACTTCGCCTGCAACGCGGTCAATATTGACTCGGTTGTGGTGATGAATAAGGTTAGTGATGCCCTGAAAGGACGCCTAGCGGCATCTGGATTTCAGGTGATTGAAACGCCGCTGACGGAATTTCTCAAAGCGGGTGGAGCAGCTAAGTGCCTGACGCTGCGGGTAACGGAGCCAGTACGATCTGAAATCCATGCCAATGTGTCGGTGGAGAGTCGCACGCTGCGGTTGGAAGGTCATCTGCTCGATTCTGGCTTGATTAACCGCGCCCTGGATCTGATTGTGGAAAATGGGGGCAGCTTCCAGGTGCTGAATTTTAATCTGGGAGAGCAGCGGCAAAGTACCTCAGCAGCAGAGGTGAAAGTGTCGGCTCCTGACCACGATGTGATGGAAGAAATCTTATCACAGTTGATTGATCTGGGTGCAGTGCATCTGCCCCAAGATGAGCGCGATGCCAAATTGGAAGAGGTGACACAAGCTGGAGTGTCTCCTGACGACTTCTATGTCACCACTATCTATCCGACTGAGGTGCGGATTAAGGGGACGTGGATCAAAGTAGAAAATCAGCGCATGGATGGCGCGATCGCAATTAATCACACACCTTCAGGCCCCGTGGCACGGTGTAAGCTGCTGCGAGATGTAGAAGTGGGAGAACAGGTAGTTGTCGATGTGCAAGGTATTCGCACCATCCGCAAACCTGAATTGCGGGAACAGCGCAACACCCAGGAATTTAGCTTCATGTCAGCTGGGGTTTCGAGTGAGCGCCGCGTGGAATTGGTGGTAGAACAAGTGGCATGGGAACTGCGCCAAATTCGCGATCACGGCGGCAAAGTAGTGGTAACAGCTGGCCCAGTCGTGATCCACACGGGCGGCGGGGAACATCTGGAACGTCTGATCCGCCTCGGCTATGTACAGGCATTGCTGGGCGGCAATGCGATCGCAGTCCACGACATAGAACAAAACTTGATGGGAACTTCCTTGGGCGTGGATATGAAACGGGGAGTTGCTGTACGTGGCGGACACCGACACCATCTGAAAGTAATCAACACCATCCGTCGCTATGGCAGCATTGCTAAAGCTGTGGAGCAAGGCGTTGTTAAGAGTGGTGTGTTATACGAGTGTGTCCGCAATGGAATTCCCTTCTCGCTTGCCGGTTCGATCCGGGATGATGGACCGTTGCCTGATACGCAGATGGATTTGATTAAAGCTCAGCAGGAATATGCTCAGTTGCTGGAAGGGGCAGACATGATATTAATGCTGTCTTCGATGCTACATTCGATTGGCGTAGGGAATATGACGCCTGCTGGGGTGAAGATGGTATGTGTGGATATCAACCCAGCTGTAGTCACAAAGCTGAGCGATCGCGGTTCTGTGGAATCGGTCGGTGTAGTTACTGATGTCGGGTTGTTTCTAAGTATGTTAGTGCAACAGCTGGATAAGTTAACGAGCCCTTACCAGATTGCCCACGCCGTCTAGGTTCTTTTGATTGGTCTTTTAAACACTGAGGCTGTCCTGATTTTAAATTCATGGGCAGCCTATCGACATTTTTACGCTGTTAAGCTAGCTGGTTTGACATTGAAGCAGGTTGATGAACTGTTTCGAGGCGTTTAGCTTCCGTAGTTTGCTGGGCAATATCAGCTTCAACCTCAGCCGTATTCGCGTGGTAGTAAGTCAGAGCAGCATAGACTTCGGCAAG
>QQTW01001863.1_pt1 | contig 15090 bp, 12 predicted proteins | sample 1904831 | NCBI WGS metagenome assembly QQTW01 (sample SAMN09435610, study PRJNA476489) | Subsurface metagenome, whole genome shotgun sequencing project. | reverse complement strand
TTTCCAATATCACACCCAGCGTAGTACCCAGTATAATCAAAAGCCCTATCTTTTCCATGGTATGCCCAAAGCCTGCCTTGAGGATGGTGGCTATATTTTGAAGAGGCATTCCTGCCAGAATGCCCACCCCCAGCGCCGCCATCAGCAAAGCAAAAAAAGCGTTTACTTTTTTATAGGCTGTTGTCCATACAATAAAGCCGATGCCCGCAAGCAGCAAAAACAATAAGTAGTACGTTTTCATCATGCCGCGTGCTATTAAGTTATAATTGCTATCATCAGATCCATCACGTTGGTTTGGGTAGGCCCGGTTACGAGCAGGCTGTTGGTGTGTGCTAAAAAATGATAAGCATCGTGGTTGTTTAAATATTGGGATACAGATAGGCCTTTTTGCTGTGCTGTTAATAAAGTCTGCGCATTTACTACACCGCCCGCTGCATCGGTAGGCCCGTCTGTGCCATCGGTACCGGCACTAAGCAGGGTAATGTTGCCGGCAAATGTTTTGTACGGTATTTGTTCCAGCGCTTGCAAAGCAGCCAGCGCAAAATGCTGGTTGCGGCCGCCTTTTCCGGCACCTGATACCTGCACCGTTGTTTCGCCGCCCTGTAAGATACAAGCTGGCTTTGGGCCATTGTAAGCAAAAGCAAACTGCACCAATTTTTTTGCCGCAGCTTCCGCATCGCCGGTGGCCTGTTCTGCAATGACATGTGTATGATAACCCAACGCGTTTGCTTTTTGCCCGGCAGCCAGCAGCGCTGTTTGGTTATTGCCAATAATTTTGTTTGTGGTATGGCAAAACAACGCATCGCCCTTTTTGGGTGTTTCTGCAATGCTGCCTGCAGCGCCTTTTTCAAGATGCCGGATTATGCTCTGCGGCAGTAAAGACAACAACCCGTATTTCAGAACAACGCTGTATGCCTGTATAAATGTGGAGGCATCGGCCACGGTAGGGCCGCTGGCAATCACATCCGGATCATCGCCGGGCACATCGCTGATGATGAGCGAACATACCCTGGCTCCGCCGCAATGGCGTACCAGTTGCCCGCCTTTGATGCCGGAAAGATGCTTCCGCACGGTGTTAACTTCCTGAATATCGGCGCCCGATTTCAGCAACAGGTCAAATGTCTGTTGCACTTCTTTCAAAGGGGCGCCTGGCGGCACATCGCACCACAAAGCCGAAGCACCGCCGCTTATCAGGCAGATGATCAAATCATCCGGGGTTGCTTTTTGCAGCAGTTCTAATGTTTGTTGTACTGCTTCCACACAGTTGTTATCGGGAACAGGATGAGCGCCTTCCAGGATTTTAATGCGGCTGCACGGCAGGCTATGCCCGTATTTGGTAACCACCACTCCATCCGAGATACGGGTTTTGAGGATGCTTTCCGTGGCTACGCTCATTGCCGCCGCAGCTTTGCCGGCGCCAATAACATAGATGTTTTTTATTTCGTGCAGCGGCAGCGCTTGTCCGCAAACCACAACCGCATCTTCCCGGATGGCCAGGTTTTCCGGCATCAGCGTTGCGGGCTGCACCGCCGCCACGCCCCATTTAAAAATCTGAATTGCATCTGCTATAGCCATAGCTGGATATTTTCCCAAATCATGCCTTTTAAAAAGCAGGGCATTTCGGGTCTTTAATGTAAGGTTTTATCGGGCAGATGGGGCGGCGCTACTTTTAACCACAGGCCGCAAAATAGACAGGGTGCATTTTTAGCACCTGCACAATGAACAACTTTTCTTATATTTCTGATTAATTATATTTTCATGAAGCCACTTGCCATTGTATTTGTACTAGCTGTTGTAATTGCTTGTTCCGCTGCAAAGAAAACGGCGGATACGGCAGGATGGATCCCGCTTTTTGACGGCAAATCGCTCACCAACTGGAAAGCGAGCGAAAACCCTGCTACCTTTTCTGTGGCAGATGGCGCCATTGTGGTAGCCGGCCCCCGGGCGCATTTGTTTTACGAGGGCCCGGTTATGAACCACCAATTCAAGAATTTTGAAATGAAAGCCCGGGTAATGACCACGCCTGGCTCAAACTCCGGTATTTTTATTCACACAGCCTACCAGGAAAGCGGATGGCCGGCCAAAGGCTACGAGGTGCAGGTAAACAACTCGCACACCGACTGGCGCAAAACCGGCAGCCTGTATGCCGTAGATGATGTAAAAGAAGTGTTTGTAAAAGACAACGAGTGGTATACGGAGTATATTAAAGTGGAAGGCAAAAAAATCACTATTAAGATAAATGACAAAACCGTGGTGGATTATACCGAACCGGAGGGTGTGGAGAAAGAAAAAGACAGGGCCCAAAAACACCTAAGCACCGGCACATTTGCCCTGCAGGGCCATGATCCGGAGAGCAAGGTTTATTTTAAGGAAGTAATGGTAAGGCCTTTGCCCGATTAGCCTTTAATAAACAACAAGGCAACTCCATTCTCAAAAGCACGATCCCCGGAAGTTGTGCTTTCAGATCATTTAAGCGCAAGCTTCTCGCCCGCACTCATTCATCCGATAATTGTTTAAAGCTTCTTACTAAAGATTGTTTATGGGAGACATACAAATAAAAGAGTCGTCTAAACAGTACGATGTGGTTATTGTAGGTTCAGGTGCCGGCGGCGGCATGGCTGCTTACAGTCTTTCAAAAGCCGGACTGAAGGTGGCCCTACTGGAAGCCGGCCCCGATTACGACCCTGCCAAAAAAGTAATGCAGCTTAAATGGCCCTGGGAATCTTTGCGCAGGGGCGCAAGTACTAAATACCGGCCTTTCGGCGATTTTGATGCATCCTACTGGGGCTGGGAAATAGATGGAGAGCCTTATACCAAAGCGGCAGGCACCGAGTGGGACTGGTGGCGCAGCCGCATGCTGGGCGGCCGCACCAATCACTGGGGCCGCATTTCGCTGCGCTTTGGTCCGCACGATTTTAAACGCCGCGACATTGACGGCCTGGGTGATAACTGGCCCATCGGTTATGAAGATGTGAAACCGTACTACGATAAAGTGGACAAGCTGATTGGGGTGTTTGGCACGAACGAAGGTTTGGAAAACGACCCCGACGGTATTTTCCTGCCGCCGCCGCACCGGAACCGATAATCACGGCATCATAGGTTTTGGGCTTTGTTTTTATTTGAAAATCTCCCATAGTAAGAATCGTTGTAGAAATGTGTTTAAATGTAAAACGAATCTTGATGCAAAACGTTTGCGGCAAAAAATTTCTTCCCAACGTCAACAATAAGCCGGCGCTATTTTTATTTCACGCCGGTGCACTTTTTCAAAAGCTCATGTTGTTGATTTCTGTAACTTTCATTGAGGTTAAGAAAATAAAGCTACGCCCTGATTTTTAAAAGAGGCTTTACAACGGCAGGCTTTGACACGGGTAAAAAGGCAAATCGTACTTTGAGAAAAAAGAGTTTATTTCAACAGCTAAAATCCCATTCGTACAGCTATAGGTCCAACTTTTTCAAAACCCCATATCAACACATTGCTTATGAAACAAACAACGCGGCTGCAGCTTTCTTTTATGATGTTCCTGGAATTTTTCATCTGGGGTTCGTGGTACGTAACCATGGGCACGTTCCTGGCCAACTCGTTGAAAGCATCCGATGTGCAAAACGGTTTGGCATACGGCACGCAATCGCTCGGTGCCATCATTGCGCCGTTTATCGTTGGCCTGATTGCCGACCGTTTTTTTTCCGCACAACGCATTTTAGGCGTTATTCATTTGATTGGTGCGGTATTGATGTATTTTCTCTCACGGCAGGAAACCTTTGAGGGCTTTTATCCGCTTATTCTTACCTATATGATCCTGTACATGCCGACGCTGGCTTTGGTCAATTCGGTTTCGTTCCGTCAACTCACCAATACAGAGAAACAATTCGCGGCCATCCGTGTGTGGGGCACCATCGGCTGGATTGTGGCAGGCCTGCTTATCGGCTGGTTGAACTGGGAGCAGGAGGCTGCATTAGCCAACACCTTCCGCATGGCGGCCGGTGCTTCGCTGATCCTGGGCTTGTTTTCGTTTTTCCTGCCCGACACACCGCCCGCCTCTGCCGGAAAGAAGGTAACCATCGGTGATATTGTTGGCCTGGAAGCGCTGGGGTTGCTAAAGAAACGCGACTTCCTCGTTTTCTTTATTTCGTCCATTCTTATTTGCATTCCGCTGGCGTTTTATTACCAGGAGGCCAATAAATTTTTAAATGAAATCGGGATGAACAAAGCGGCGGCGGTCATGTCGCTGGGGCAGGTTTCGGAAACGCTTTTTCTGATTCTCATGCCGCTTTTTTTCCGGCGCTTTGGCATTAAAACCATGCTGTTGGTGGGCATGATTGCCTGGAGCGTGCGCTACCTGGCGTTTGGCTTTGGCGATGTGGCCGGTGCAAAATTAGCCCTGCTTTACCTCGGCATTATTCTTCACGGCATCTGTTACGATTTCTTTTTTGTAACCGGCCAGATTTATACCGACAAACGCGCCGGTCCGCGCATCAAGTCGGCCGCACAAGGCATGATTACGCTGGCTACCTATGGCGTGGGCATGCTGATCGGGTTTTGGGTGGCGGGGCAGGTTTCCAATGCCTACAGCACCGCGGACGGCGGGCACGACTGGCAAAAAATCTGGATGGTGCCGGCTGTGATCGCCGTTGTGGTGGTGGTTTTATTCCTGCTGTTTTTTAAGGACAACAGCCAGCCAACCGTAACGGCAAGCGAGGCAGACAAAGGCCTGGCTGCAAGCCCGGTAACCTAAGTGGGTTCCCCATCACCCAACTAAAGAAGCGCTTTGCAAGAAACAGTAAAGCACTTAATGTTTGGTACGCTCAGGTGAGCGCCGCTGCCATGAGGTTTTGAAAAAGTTCGTGCTACAAAAAGATGCCATGCGCTTTCGACAGGCGCAGGGTAAACTCGGTCAAGCCCGGCATGACAGCACGCGTATGATAGAGAGCAAACAGATGATAGTTGGGAATGGGATATGGGCTTTTGAAAAAGTTTGTAGCCTGAAGTTCTCTGCCGCGTTCCTAGGTGAATCCATCCGGCGTGTGGCAACAAGCTTAATTGCCGCGCAAATGCCGCAGCGCGGTAAGCGGGTACCGCAAATTTTTGTAGCCCATCATATCTACTTTTACACTTCCAACGGAGATCGGGCTTTCCACCCGCACCGGAATGTGATTGGCATCGTCGCTTACCCACACCGTCATTTTTTCGCCGCCCTCAAAGATGGTTCCTTTCAGCAGCAGCGGCTTGAATTTGATGGCGTTGAACTTACCATAACGTGTCTTGATGGTTTCTTTGCCCAGGTAGCGGATGTACATATTATACACTTCATTATCCAGGAACAGTGAAAACGGAATGCGGTCGCCGGGCTTGTATCTGCTAAAATTGATATTGCGTGCATAATACATGGAGCTTATTACATCCTGCACGCACAGCGGCACCTTATACACACCGTTGTTGGTAACCGCGGTGTTGGCGGTGCGGTTGAACGCGATGTTTTCATATTTTTTATAATCCCCTTCGTGTACATTGCGGATAAACTTTTGCGGCAGCATATTGCCGGTGTCAATAAAGGTTTCATATTTATCCCGCACGGTATAGATCCAGTCGTAGGAAGGATTGGTTTTGCCTTCGGCGGTTACATGATACACCGGCCTGCCGTTCAGCCGTTCCAATGCATTGGTGAACGTTGCCGTTCCGGCATTTACATAAATACCGGCAACCGCGTAATAAACGGTAAACGTCAGTTGCTCACCGGCCTGATACGCCCGGTTGCGCAGGCTGCAGAAATCATCTGCCGGCGCTTCCGCTTTCAAGGCCATTCCGCACAGCGTCAACACTAAAACAACAACGTATTTAAACAACTTCATGCGTTCGCTTAAAAACTTTACGGGTTAAAATTAAGACACTGCCTGCCAGTGCCGGCACAATTAAATTTATGGCCCATGCCGTTACCGATGTCACCACCACACCCAGGCTATTGGTGGTAAACAGTCCCATCAATTGCAGGCTTAACTGTCCGCGCAGTCCCAGTTCGGCCAGGGCAATGGTGGGAATCACCGCCATCATCAGGAACAAAACCGACGTGGCGCTCCAAACCAGATAGGCCGCGACATGGACTTCGAAGAACGAAAAAAGTAAAACGTACTGCACGGTGAAAATGATATACCGGACAAGCGAAAGAGACAGCAGCTGCAGCAAAAGCGATGCATCAAACACCTGCAATGCGTGAAACAAATAATAGTGGCGGCTGCGGCGCAGCCAACGCGGCAACCACCTGTTCCAATGGCTGATGCCGAAATAAAAAATGGTTAAAACCACCGTTACGAGCACCGTACCGAAAAAAAGAACCTGGAACCAAAGCGCATTGATAAGACCGGCGCGCAAAAAATAAGGCTTCAACACCAGCAGCCCGCAACTGCCTGAAAAAAGCGTAACGAGCACCTGGCTGATGCTGCCGACAAGACTTACGGAAACGGCTTTAAGACGGCTGCCTTCGGGCAGGTACAACACGCGCCCGGCATACTCGCCCATGCGGTTGGGCATAGACACGGAAAGCGACACACCGGAAAGCACCGCCCGGAACGCATTGAAAAAAGAAAGCGGGAAAATACCGGCAACGGAAAGCCTCCATTTGGCTGCTTCCACCGACCAGTTGGCCAGCATCAACACCAGCACTCCAATCAAAACCACTATCTTGTACGAGGTTACGGACTGTTTTAGCTGTAGCCAGCTTTGTTCCAAATGCGGCTGTTGCACCACTTGTGTATAAATAGAATACAGCAACCAAAGGAACAGCAGCGGCCCGAAAAAAAATTTGATAAAGATTTTGATACTTTTGTTCTGCCGCATTGCGGTAAAAATAATACACGCCCTTGCAAAAGCTGTCTAAAATAATCATTGGCATTGATCCCGGTACGCTCATTATGGGCTACAGCATTATCAAAGTGCAATCAAACGCCATACAGATTATACAGGTAGATGTACTGAAGCTTTCTTCCAGGCGGGACAATTACGAACGGCTGCAACTGATTCATGCAAAAGTACTGGAGCTGATGCAGCAGCACAGACCCGATGAATTTGCGATTGAAGCGCCGTTCTTCGGCAAGAATGTGCAAAGCATGCTGAAACTGGGCCGGGCGCAGGGCGTAGCCATTGCCGCCGCAATGAACTCCGGCATTCCGGTAACCGAATACGCGCCTAAAAAAATAAAGCAGGCCATTACCGGCAACGGCAACGCCGGCAAAGAACAGATTTTTAAAATGCTGCAGAATATTGTAGCCTTGCCCGACCAGCCGCAATATTTTGATGCGACGGATGCACTTGCTGTTGCGGTGTGTCATCATTTTCAGGGAAGATTGACAATACCTGATGCACCGAAGCCTTTGGCGCGCAAACAGAAGGCAGGCTGGGAAAGTTTTTTAAAAACCCATGCGCACCGCGTAGTGCAATAACTACACACAAAATTCCAAGGGCGTGTTGTATCAAGAAACGCTTTACCGGCACATTGGCATAGCAGCCTGTTTCCTGGCTGCGATCAACTTTTTCAAAACCCCATACTGGTTGCTATTAATCATTAAAAGAAGGGCTGTGGTGTTTTAAAAACAAATACATTTCCTTTAATGCAATCCATAGATTTCTCCTTCGTCGAAATGACAAAGCGAGAGCCCTCATATAATTCACCTTTTTAGTAACAACGTACTTACAATCAATAAATATTTTTCCTTGTCATTTCGACGAAGGAGAATCTATACTCTTTGATTTGAAGCTATTTGCTCTCTTTGGTCCACTTCCGGTTTCAAGGCATTACAAACCATTATATAAACAGTTAAGGCCGTAGCAGGAGCTTGCTTCGTCATTGCGCTACAGCTCCATGCCGCGCAATGACGGCCCCCCTTGGACGTCATTGCGAACGTAGTGAAGCAATCCCCCATCATCAACAATCCGTTTATGACATGGCTTCAAAACTTTTTCAAAACCCCATATCACCAGATGCGCACGCGCAAACTATCCGGCCGGTACATGGGCGTATTTGGCTGAATGGCGAACGTTGTATAAAATTCATCCACATCTGCAAACGGGCCGTTCACGCGGTATTGGGCCGGCGAATGCACATCGGTTAAAAGGCGGTTTCGCAATTGCTCGTCGCTGGTATGGCCCAGCCAGCCCAGGGCATAGCCTAAGAAATAACGCTGCATCGGCGTCATGCCGTGAACGGGTTCGCCTTTTTTAAACTGGTCTGTTTTTTTGAATGCTTCAATGCCCAACAAGATGCCGCCAAGATCGGCAATGTTCTCCCCCAGTGTGGCTTTCCCGTTTATGTGATACCCTTTTATGGGTTCGTATTCGTTAAATTGGGCTACCATCACTGCTGCACGTTTATTGAATTCGGCTTCGTCCCCTTTCGTCCACCAGCTTTTCAGGTTCCCCTTTTCATCGTACTGCCGGCCCTGGTCGTCAAAGCCATGTGTAATTTCGTGACCGATGGTGCTGGCGCCGGCATAACCATACACCGTGGCATCATCGAGTTCTTCATCGCGGTAGCCCGGAACCGTAAAAATGCCGGCCGGCAATACAATCTCGTTATTCGACGGATTGTAATAGGCGTTATACGTTTGCGGCGTCATCTCCCACTCATCGCGGTCCACCGGTTTTCCCAGTTTATTTACCTGGTAGTTGTGCCACCAGGTGTTGGCCGCAATCATGTTCTGCACATAGCTTTCGCGGCCGATGGCCATGGCCGAAAAGTCTTTCCATTTGTCCGGATACCCTACTTTCTTTTTCATGGCCGCCAGTTTGGTATAAGCTTTCTGCTTCGTGCTGTCGCCCATCCATGTAAGTTTGCCGATGCGGTCGTGCAGCGCTTCGCGGATGCCTTCCACCATATCGGAATACCGCTTCTTCGTCTCGTTGCTGAAAAATTCTTTTACATAAAGCTGGCCCAGCAATTCACCCATCGACGCTTCTTCAGCCTGAACCACGCGTTTCCAGCGCGGCCGCCGTTCCCTTGCACCGGAAAACAGTTTGCTGAAATGGAATGCTTCCGTTCCAAACCGATCGGGCAGGCCGCCTGAAAAATCAGAGATCAGGTTAAACCGCAGGTCGCTTTTCCAAACGTCGATTGGGGTGGTTTTTAAAATGGCGTTCAAAGCGTTGAAGAATTCCGGCTGCCCTACTATCACCGAATCCAAAGTGGTGACGCCGGTATTATTTAAAAAAGAAGTCCAGTCAACCACAGGCGCCATTTTTGAAAGATCGGCGATAGCCATTTTATTATAGTTCCGGTACGGATCGCGCAGGTCTTCGATCTTGCGGGACGCCTGTGCCAGCTTGGTTTCCAGGGCCAGGATGTTCTTTGCGGCTGTTGTCGCTTTGGTGCTGTCGTCACCGGAAAAGATCAATATATTGGTAATGTAAGCCAGGTACCGGTTCCGGATATTAATGGTTTCGGCATCGTTCTTAAAATAATATTCCCGCTCGGGCAAGCCAATGCCGCCCTGCACCAGTTTATAACGCATCACATCGCTGTTCTTATCATCCTGTGTCACATAATCGTTGAATAAGGTATTGGAGCCTATTTTCTTTAACGCCGCCGTTGTGGCAATCAACGAGGCCACATCCGTAATGGCATCAATTCTATCGAGATACGGTTTTAAGGGCTGCAGGCCTTGCTGTTCAATCGTTACACTGTCCATTGCCGTCGCCCAAAAGTCGCCGATCTTTTGTTCGGTGCTGCCGGGGGCGGCTTTTGTTGCAGCGGCTTTTTCACTGAGTTCGCGAAGGCGTTTCAGGTTTTCTTCCACCACCAGGTTGCCGATGCCCCAACTGCCCTGATCACCGGGAATAGGATTTTTGACAATCCAGCCGCCGTTGGCAAACAAGAAAAAGTCCTGCGAGGGCGATACGGTGCTGTCCATATTAGCAACCAATACATCCACGTTGTTTTTTGAGGAACCGGTGCTGCCTGCGGACGTGTTTGCAGTACGGTTGTCGTTGCAGCCAGCATAAAACAATCCAATGAAAAAGGCGGAAAAAAGAAGGCGCATGAAACTTGTTTTTAAAATTAAATATACTCCTAATCGTATTGCGCCTGCACCCCGTCTTGTAAAGGGGGGGGGGTAAACCGGTCAGTTTCCGCATTATTTGCTGCAGGCATTTTCACCGGCACCTTTTGCAGCATTCCAATACGGCTACTGAAATGAACTTTACGTTTCACACCAACGAACCAAGCAACTTGATCAATAGCGATCCGAAACCTTTTTCGATCCCTTGCAGGATGCAAACCGGCCGATAGCGTTTTAGCTGATTTCCCAACACCGCCAGGAGGCAGGCAATAACATTGCTCCCTATCGGAATTCAAGATTTTGAAGCATGGGGTTTTGAAAAAGTAGAAGGCGCTTTTCAGACGCATCAAAATCCCTGCGCCATTGTGGGCTGCGTTGCGGCCCCTTCTTTTTTGATTGCTTCATAGATCGCATCCTGGATTTTGCCGCGGATACCCAATTGGCCCAGCAGGTTATTGGCACGTGTATTATACACGCGGTTCGAAAGGAAAATATACACCAGTTTTTCTGCCGGATCCACCCATACACACGTGCCTGTAAAGCCTGTATGGCCAAAGGTTTGAGGCGAAGCCAAACGGGAAGGATAAGGATCGTTGCGCGTGGCGTTGTCCCGCTCCGGTTTGTCGAAACCCAGCCCGCGGCGGCTGATATCGCTGTTGTACGCTGAAAAAAGGGCGATGGTTTGGGGCGTTAAATAACGCACACCGTTCAGGCTGCCGCCGTTCAGCAGCATCTGGTACAACAGTGCCAGGTCAAACGCATTTGAAAAAAGCCCGGCATGGCCCGATACATTTCCAAACATCGCAGCGCCTTCGTCGTGCACATACCCTTGCAGCAGTTGTTTGCGGAAGTAGGATTCTTTTTCCGTGGGCACAATACGCTCCGAGCCGAAACGCTGCGCGGCGCGGAAGCCGGTGGTGGACAAACCAAGAGGCGCATAAAAGGTTTGCTGCATGTAGTGATCGAGCGTTGTGCCCGTGATGCGCTCTACAATCTTGCCCAATAGAATAAAATCATTGTCGCTGTAAACATACCTGCCTTGCGGCCCCAGCGGGCTTTGCATAATGCGCAGCAGCATCGTGTCGTTCCAGTCGCGGCGCATCCATACATTGCGCGCCACCGGTACGGTGTACAGCGTATCGCGGGTGCTGCTGTAAATGGCCGGCGACGGAATGCCGGTGCCGGGTTCGATGGTTTCTTTGTAAAACGAGATATAAGCGGAAAGACCGGCCTGGTGCAATAAAATATCCCGGACCTTCAGCGGCGCTTTATTGGTGCCCGCAGCAAAAGACAGGTAATCGCCCAGGGTTTTATCCAGATCCAGACGGCCTTCTTCATACAGTTTCATCACCGCCAATGTAGTAGCTGATGTTTTGGTAACAGAGGCAAGATCGTAAATGCTTTCCAGGGTGACCGGCAGCGAAGCCGGATCAAATTCAAAACGGCCGAATGCCTTGTGGTATTTTATAACGCCGTCGTGCAGCGCAATCACCACAGCACCGGGATAGGCTTTCCGTGCCAATCCAGCACGGGCAATGCTGTCAATCTTTAACCAGGGCGCCGTAAATCCAACGGGCGCCAGGTTGTTCAGCACAATGTTGTTGCCATACGCCGTTTCGCAAACCGAAACCGGCAGCCTGCCGATGGCCGTAAGCGAACCGCGTAAAAAGTCCGCCGCGGCGTGCTGAAAGGCATCATCGTCCTGGTACAGGGCTACCAGGGTTTTTGCTGCGCAAAAATTGCGGGCGGCATACACATTGCCGAATAAAAACGTAGCCGCGTTCTTTGATTGCAGGCTGTCCCACAGCGCCAGTGCCGCGCTGTCAAGGCCATAGTTGGAAGCCGGGCGGTTGTTATACCGGTGCACCCCAATAATCAGCGCATCATAATTTGCCGAATCCAGCCGGCTTAAAATAAAAGCTGCTTTTGCCGTATCATCGGCATGGGAAAATGAAAATGTATCGGCTTTGAAATCCTGCGCCAGGCGCGTGCCGAATACAGTGCCCGCATCAGACCCGATCGCAATATAAGCGGTCCGCTTGTTGGGCGCAAACGGGAAAAAACGGGCGTCGTTCCGCACCACTGTTACCATGTTGCGGGCGGCCTGCCGTTTAAACGCTTCCGTTCCGCTATTAAGATCGTTCAGCAGGTTTGCCGTATCAATTACTTGCGGCGCATTCAGGCCCAGCCTGTATTTGGCCGTCAACACCTTGCGCACTTTGGCATCAATATCATTCCACTTCAACCGTCTTTTCTGAACCGCTTTTTCGATTGCTTCAATGGCAGCCGGCACATCTTCCGGCAGGCACAGCATGTCGTTACCGGCAACCAGGGCCTGCACTGCAGCTTCACCGGCCGGGTAATATTTGGTAACGCCTTTCATTTCCAGCGCATCGGTAAACGTAAGCCCGCCAAATTTCAAATCGTCCTGTAATAGTCCGGATATGGTGTTTTTGGAAAGTGAGGTCGGTTGGTTTGTGGTGCTGTCAAGCGCGGGTATGGAAAGGTGCCCGATCATAACGCTGCCGACGCCGCCCCTGATGGCGCTTTGAAAAGGATACAATTCCAGGGAATCCAGTTGCGCCACGCTTTTGCTGATAATGGGCAGATCGGCATGCGAATCCACATCCGTATCGCCATGGCCGGGAAAATGTTTGGCGCAGGCCAGAATGCCCGCCTCCTGCATGCCGCGGATATAGGCCAAACCAAAACGCGCGACCTTCTCACGGTCGGCACCAAAGGAACGGTACCCGATTACCGGGTTTGCCGGATTGTTATTGATGTCGAGCACGGGCGCATAATTTACATGCACGCCGATCCGCTTCATTTGGTTTCCGATGGCAATGCCCATCTGGTACACCAGGCGCTCGTCCGGCAACGCGCCCAGAGTTAATTGAAACGGATATTTAAGCACACTGTCCAGCCGCATGCCCAGGCCCCACTCGCCGTCAATGGTTACAAGCAACGGCGTTTTTGCCAGGGCCTGGTAGCCATTGGTAAGCAGCGCCTGCCGCACCGGCCCGCCCTGGAAAAAACACAAGGCGCCGACATTGTATTTCGTAATAAGATCCGCCACGCCCTGCACATGTTCCGGTCCCAAATTGCTATGGGCGCGGATGATAATAAGCTGGGCGATCCGGTCTGCTTTTGAAAGCGAGCGGAATACAGAATCCACCCATTGCTTTTCAGGCAGCGTGCTGCCTTGCTGGGCGAAGGAAGAAAGGCTGAGGAAAACAGCCAGGATAAAAAAAAACGGTTTTTTCATAAGTGCGTGAAAGGGACACAATTTAATAAAGAATTACGCGGTTTACCACAAGGAAATGAAAAAGGATCACGGATTTACGGATTTAAAAAGGATTTCCAAGGATGGCAGCATGGGGTTTTGAAAAAGTTGATGGCAGCTGAATTTAAATTGAAAGAGGACGGTTGACAGCAAAGGCAAATAACGAACAACAGCCACCAATCAACCTTCCCTGCCGTCATCAATCATCCGTCAACCAAACATGGGCTTTTGAAAAACGTTCAGGGTTGCGGCAACTGCTGAATCCAGATTCGGATGGTGTGCGGCGCCGTTTCATCACCACCGAAATAGGGATATAACAGGTAGCCGTTTGCGGTTGCAGTAGTGCTTTTCCGCGGAAGCGTGAGGCGGTATTCGCCGCTATAAAAACGGTAGCTGCCGGCTTCCACTTCAATCCCGCACCGGATGTCAACACCAATCGGCACAACGCCCAGTTCTTCGGAAGCCACCTTACCGTCGTTGTACACATAGGCAAAAAGCCGCAGGGCGCCATCGCTCCACCGCCAGCCAAACCGCGCACTGTATTGATGGTGTTCCATGCCATTATCCGCAAAGCCATACAACTTGTTGATGTCGTATTGATTTTCGGCGGCGCGGGTTTGATAAACAGCCGTGCTGTCAAACCGGGCAACAAAATGCAACGCGTGCAGGGCTACAGGCCGGTACGGGTGCTGGTCGGCATAATGCGCACCGGCGTTGATGGCATACTTTACAAAACCGCTTGCGTCCTGCGCGAAAGCAACAGGCGGAAACACAGCGCCCTGTTTTTTACAACCAGAGCAAAGCAACAGCACCGCACCCAAAAACAACATCCGCATAAAGCTGATTGGATTTTGGCGTAAAATAAGAAACAGCAGGCACTGCAGAAAGTACAAAACCGGTTTTTTATCCGCTTTATTTTGTGCGGGGCAAAAGCAGGGACGTGCCGCGGCAGGTGAAGGCGATTCCCTATTTTTGAGCCTTCAAGAAAGAAACCGTGGCTGACCGCATTTTACTATTACCCGACAATATTGCCAACCAGATTGCCGCCGGCGAAGTGATCCAGCGCCCGGCCAGCGCCGTAAAAGAACTGCTGGAAAATGCCGTGGATGCAGGCGCAACCGAAATCAAACTTCTTGTGGCTGATGCCGGAAAAGCGCTGGTACAGGTGCTGGACAACGGAAGCGGCATGAGCGAAACCGATGCGCGTATGTGTTTTGAACGCCACGCCACCTCGAAAATAAAAAACATCAACGACCTGTTTCACATCCGCACCATGGGTTTCCGGGGCGAGGCGCTGGCTTCGATTGCCGCCGTAGCGCAGGTGGAACTGCGCACCAAACGGGAAAGCGATGAGGCAGGCACCTGCATTGAAATTGAAAACAGCATTGTGCAAAAGCAGCAGCCGGTGGCCGCCCCTACGGGTACGTCCATCGCTATGAAAAACTTATTTTTCAATGTGCCGGCACGCCGCAATTTTTTAAAAAGCAATGCAGCCGAAATGCGGCACCTTGTAGATGAATTTATCCGCGTAGCCCTGGCCTTTCCGGAAATCTTTTTCTCCTTCACCAGCAACGGGCAGCAGTTGTTTCACCTCGAAGGCGGCTCGCTAAAAGCCCGCATTATACAACTGTTGGGCACACCGTACACCACCAAACTGGTGCCGGTGCGCGAAGAAACCGATTACCTCAATGTTTATGGATTCATCGGCAAGCCGGAAACGGCAAAACGCACCCGGAAACCCATGGTGCGGATGTGAAACAGGTCGT
>QQTW01001862.1_pt1 | contig 15090 bp, 17 predicted proteins | sample 1904831 | NCBI WGS metagenome assembly QQTW01 (sample SAMN09435610, study PRJNA476489) | Subsurface metagenome, whole genome shotgun sequencing project. | reverse complement strand
TCGTTTATCTTAAACTTTAGCTACCGAGGACGGTTGAGTGAAGTCAAACAACAAATTAGTGATATGGCGATGAATGGTAGTGGTATCCGAGATACTGCACGAGTTTTGAAGGTTAGTCCAACGACCGTAATTGCGACGCTGAAAAAAAGTTGAAGCATTTAGAGCAAGTGAACACATCTCTTTTGCAACAGCAGGAATATCAAAAGAGTGTTGTGATGGTGGTACGAGTTGAGGCAGCCGAGATGGATGAAATGTGGAGTTTTGTGGGGTCAAAACGACATCAAAGATGGCTATGGCAAGCCATTGACCATCGTACTGGTAAAGTTCTCGCCTATGTGCTGGCAACTCATGAGGATGTGGCGCTAAAACAACTCCAGCAACTGTTAGCACCATTCTCTATTGGACAGATTTACACTGATAGCTGGGGGCCTACAAGCGATTTAAGCGTCTGGCTCGAAAAACAATTTGTTTTTCTAAATCTGAAGAGATGCATGACACTGTAATTGGATTATTTATCAACCGCTACGAGTTCGGACGGGCTAGATGAACCCATATCCACACGTCTGTAACATTACCGTCTTCTACCACTGTTCACTTAGCTCACTGGTTGGCAAAAAGTCATCAGCAAGTATTAGTAGTAGATGCCGACGTGCAGCGTTCTAGTTCTCGTTGGCTACAATCACTGGAATTAAAAATTCCTTTCCAGGTATTATAGCTCTACGAGAGTACGTTAGGACAGTGTTTGAACGCGGCATCAATACAATCACGAAAGTTATCAAATTCATCCCATCGCTGTCGCATCCAATTTTTGAGGACAAACCACCAATGTTCTATTTTGTTCAGGTCTGGAGAATAGACAGGGAGATACCATAGCTCAAAGCCAGCGTCGGTCACAATTTCATCAATCGTCTGGGAGCGATGAAAACTGGCATTGTCAATGATGATAATATCAGCAGGTTGTAATTGTGGTAGAAGACACTCCTCTAACCACAACTGGAACAAATCTCGGTTACAGGAGCCAAGAAATGTCATGGGAGCAAAAAGTAACCCTTGCTTGAGTGCCGCAATCCAACTGACTCTTTGGGTACGCTTGCCCGACTTAAGGGCATGGAAACGTTGTCCAATCTCGCAGTAGCCATAAGGATACTCAAGAGCGGTTATCAATGCCTGCTTCATCAACCTACACCCATTGCCCGACAGTCTTTGTCTTCAGACGTTCTCTAAACCCTTGCCGCTCGATTTCATCCCGTTCTCGATATCCATAAGTTTTTTTTTACGACTCACACCAATTTTTTGCATTGCATCACTAATGTTTTGCTGGCTCACACCCTCTCCCCACAACGAAGCAATTTGTGCTTGAGTCTTCCCTCCATGCCGTTTCACAAACTCACGTGCATCGCTGCCAATCTGTGATTTTATGTCGATTTCCCTGTTAATAGTGAGTAATCGCTTGACAGTTGCCAGTTTGTTCTTTGCGCTTCAACCATAGGTCGAGGGGATTGCGACTGATGTTCAACATCCGGCTCCTATTACTTTTGCGTTCTCCTCGTTCAATTGCCGCAATCGCTTTTTGGCGCAGGTCTTCACTGTATGGGGCAGGCATAAGTGTTGTTTAATATTCGTCTTTTCCTATTGTCTGTCTTAACTTAAATTTGTAGGGCTATACAACGGCGAGTTAATCTTGCAGAGGGAACAACGATAAGAGAGAAGCAGTTATGGCTGTTAGGCAACCACCCACTATTTACGGGTACTTGTCCTCGGTGCGGCGCTTTTTTTTGAGCGAGACTATTAAGCGCGAGTCCACGGGGTAGGATAATTTTGGACTGATAGTGCCGCCACTTGAAAAGTGAAGATGAGTCCATCACAAGCAGACGGAATAATTTTCTCTAGTGGAGCCATTTCAATTTACCATTTTTTGCAACACAACCCGCAATCGTTTGGGAACTGAAGTACTCCACCCCATCAATTGCTACTAACAGCGTGTCACCAAACACCAGCATCTTGCTCAAGCGTCCTGCTTCTTCTAACACCCGCAGAATTTCCTCAAACACCTGAAATATGCCCTGGGGTTGAACCGCAGTGCTTACACTTATTTAACCTTATTTGGATAAGTGATATTACTTAGGGGAGATTTTTTAATCAAGCAAATATTATAACGTTAGTACGACAATAGCAGGACAGGAATTTTCAATTATAAATAATCCTTGTTCTCGAAGTTTTAAACAAATACCTGTCGAGGGAAGGAGTAATAACTTGACATTTCTCAAGCGTATTTACATAGCTTTGGCAATCATGTCCTTCTGCATCATCACGGACTTGCCAAGTGCAGTGGCGATCAAACCACCCAGAGAGGTCAGCCAAATCGTAATTGAGTCTGCAGTGGCAAGCGATCTGAAGTTGACATTTGCACTGACCTTCGACTCCCCAATCAAAAAGTCCGAGGCGGATGACATCCGCAACAAGTTCAGTACCGAACCGGCTGTTCTAGCCCTAGCAATCGACCGCTTGACTTGTGGGAAGCATCTTGATCGTTTTGACTCCAACGGAAGGTGGACACTACAGTACCAATGCTTTCCGGAGTACGCTGTACTCAACTGGGGCTATAGGCTGTCCGCACAGAACCAGGCATCTGTGGTCGGAACTGTCAATGAGCGTGGACTGAGCTGGTGGCGAAACAGTGCGAATCAGCCGCAGAACGCTCCCCATCCTGCTTACCCGGCAAATTACTTGTTTCATGGTACCATGAAGAAAGTCTGGAACGGCGATACCATCGATTATCAAGATTACCTGACTTGGCGCCACAACATCGGCTCAGGGGGTACAGCAGCTGTCACATTCGCCGGGAGTGTAGCGCTTCGCTGAGTCGAAGGTATAATTTAGACGCTTTGAGGATAGCGCATCAAAATAATGTGGGATGATATGATGAGCGATCTTCAACTTGAAGCAACTTTAGGAACTGTCCTCTATGTGGTCATGCCAAAGTTCATAAACATGGCAAGATGCTGAACACTCATCAACGCTATCTTTGCCCCAATTTTTGATGGGAGAATATTTAGCTAAATAGTCTTCAACTTTTTATTGAATAGGGAAAAAGTAGTTTTCTTCCTTATTTGAAGTGGGACAAATTCAACGTCAACTAGCAATGATTGCTTTATTTCCAACTTCTCCGGGCGATCACACATACGGCGTATGCAAAAGATTCGCTGCCTTGCGTTTAGCTTCTTCTCCCCGCCTGTCATAGTGCGCCGTAGTTACGGGACTAGCGTGACCCATGAGATTTTGCACTGTGACAATATCCACTCCTGCATCGATCATGTTACTGGCAAACGTGCGGCGAAAATCATGTGGAGAGAACGATGTAATCTGAGCCTCTTTCCCGCGCTGCTGCAAAATATCCAACACCGCTTGGTCAGTCATCCGCCGCGCCTCAAGCTTGCCGCCTTTGCGCGTCGGATAAAATAGCGCTCCTGGTTCATCGCCTCGCCAAATCAACCAGTCCGCCAGCGCTGCTGCTGCTCCGTCATCCAAGTAAGTCGTCTGATCTTTATCTCCCTTGCCTGATCGCACTGTCAAACAATTATCAACCATATTCCAGTCAGACAAATCTATTGCCACTACCTCAGAACGCCGTAAACCAGCCGCATACAACACCGCGATTAATGCTGCATCGCGGTTACCCTTCACCGACTTGTCTTGGGCGCAAACATGAAACAGCGCTTGCACTTCCCCAACGCTCAAAGCCCTACCTTTTAAAACCTTTGCCCAGTTTTACGCTCAATGGCGATTGCCTACGGCAGTGCTGGAAGCAATCACACGATGGTAATCTTCTGCCGACATTTGCCTTAGCTTCCACGCTTCTTTGAGTACCCGCGAGAGTGCCGCCATCATTTTATTGGTAGTGCTAAAAGCATAGCGTTCAGATAGTTGAATGTAAATAGCTTGAGTGTGCTGATATCTCAAGGATGCCCAAGGAAAATTAATTGCATCTAGCTTGCTAGCACTAACAAGAGTACCGATCGTTTCTGATGCTCTGTTTTTAGCATTATCCGTTGGCAAGTATCTCAAAAATATAGTAGAACAAGACCATTATAGGAATAGAACGTGTAGGGGTAAACCTAGCGAAGCTGCTATGAAGAGCAACATCACTCGAAACATCTACTGTATAAAGGTTATAGAACTTGAAAACTGAGCTTTCACAAAGGCTCAAATATTGTAAGATTTAGGTGTAAATGGCAAAATTGACGTAATCGTATTAAGCAGATAAATCGTTACAAGCTAGTCTCCGTAAGTGCTTTCACGATTAGTCAGCCTTCTACCCATGCGGCAGCCTCAAGTATTAAAAGCTGCAAAATTTCCGATCTTGCCCCTCACAGCAGCTTCGCTATATCTACCCCATATTTGAATCTCCTGCTCGTACTGGACTACTTACCCGTTTGTCGGCACTGACTGCTGAGTCCGTAGATACTCTGCGCCTCAATACTATCCTTAATTCTGCTCTTGACCGTTATTCACACAGAGTTAATGACGCTTTGGAGTATTTTCAACAGGCGATTGCTACTTGGAAAAACAGACCAGGGATAGGCTTGTTTATTCATGCCGTCAAGTCTGGTCAAAAGCCGTCCCTTACTAAACCTGGCTGCGGCTGGAAAGAATGGGCGGATGAGGCAATCAGGCGACGGTTAATGCAATATTCGCACTCCCAAGACGGCGATATCATGGTGCATTTTGTGGGTGGCGGTCAAGGGTTGTGGAGTCGGTTGCGTATTCTTTCGTGGGCTGAGGTTGAGCTTATTGCTAAGGGAGGGGAGACGGTATGAGCGATCGCACTCACCTACTTAGAAAGCGCATTGCCCAACTAGAGGCAGAACTACGAGCGGTGCGGAAACAAGCTCAAGCCCAACGTCAAAGAATCGCTCAGAAATATGGGTATGAATTTCTTGCCCTGATTGATGGCACTCCTGATGCTAGGGTGACTGTCACCGATATAGTCCAAAGACTCGTGTTCCAAGATGAGGAGGGGAACGTTATTTCTGAGACTGATGCCTCATTAGTGGGGAAGGTTATTCAGGTGAGGTTTAAATCACTGCATTAGGGAAGTTAGCAGAAGTGATCGCACGTGGCAAGGGGTATGGTCAAAAGTAGATGGTAGAGGCAGCGAGCGCTCAATCCCTACACAAATACGAATTACTTCATGCGTTACCCGTAGGTAAGATTAGACAATAAGCAGTGCAGTTCCTTGTGTTTTATCATCTATTTCAAGTCGAACTACTCAATGATCTTTTCATGTTGGTTGCTTTGTTTGAGTTTGACAAAAATCTTCGGTTTGCTCCGCCCTCCGTACCACTTTTGTGTTTTGTCAAACAGCTTTCAAAGGGGTAACATAGACAGCCACCCGATTCTATCGGTTAAAAAAGAGGAAACCAGCAGCGCTCGTTAATAAGCTTAAGCAACAATAAGAAAAACGTCTATCTTCCTTTAATATCAAATATTTTTGTGTAGGCTTATTAACAAAGCTATTAATTTCAAATGCGATTGCTTTTTGCTTTTTACTGTTTATGGTGTGACTGAGCGTAAATGGAAAATTTCGTTTAGAGGCAAAAAGTATTACTCCGTAAAATGTATTGAAGGCGTTATAAGGTGAGTAATAACCAGCAGTTTTCGTCTCTACCCCAGCACTGATAATCTCACCAATTGGAATCACTTTCGACCACAGTAAACCTGATTCTAGTATTTCACAGATACATTGCTTACTATTAGCTCGGTTGCAAGTGAGAATTCTCATATTTACAGAGATCATCATCCAAAAACCTATTAGTAAAAAGATAATTCCAATTAATTGAATCATTTTAGTTTCCTTAATGGCAAATTGCGTGATTCGTTTATTGATAAAGACATTAGAACCTGACGGGGTGACATAAAAGCTAAAACGTAAAGAGAATAAGATTCATGTCACCCCGTCAGGTAGTTTAATGCTCTAAATAAATTTTAAAAAAGAGGAAAATAGTATTTTAGGATTACTTTGCAGTACATTAGATTTTGGTGGGTGAAGTAAAGTAGTAAAGAAATTTACTCTCCAGGAATCTTTAGCAATAAGCGCTCGTTCTGAGGAAGCAGTCAAAATCAGTTAGTGGAGAAGAGGATAGTGGGACAAGGGCAACTAACCCGTAGTTTTCTCACCTTGTCCCAAAGGCATTCTCAAATAACTACTCATCTCATCCATTGCGTCTAGGAGCGAGGCAATTAGGAGTTATGTTTTGAATTCTTGGGTTACTTACGATCGGGCTTTGGGTTTTGCCTATAGTTAGGTCCTCCAAAAGGTCCAGAGAATCCGGGTTGGGAATTTGGCTTTGGGTTTTGCCTATAGTTAGGTCCTCCAAAAGGTCCAGAGAATCCGGGTTGGGAATTTGGTTTTGGGTTTTGCCTATAGTTAGGTCCTCCAAAAGGTCCAGAGAATCCGGGTTGGGGATTTGGATGACGTGACGTTTGTGCTTTAACTGGATTTGTTAAAGGGAAAAGTGATAGTCCCACAACCACAATTGATAATTTAAGAAGTTTATTGTTCATTACTTAGATCTCTTTTGATAAACTTGTGAGTTTCTATTTGGATATCAGGTAAGTTCGGAGAGCTTGTACATTTTTAGTTACAATTCTCTACATTAAATTCATTACTAACAAGCACTCATTTTAGAAGCATAGTCAAAGTCAGTTAAGTAGAGAATAGGTGGTCAGACAGGGAAATGATAGACAAGGGCAACCAACCCGCAGTTCTCTGTTCTTGTCCCAAAGACATCCTCAAACGATCGCTTACAATTGCACGTTATCAAGACTGGTATAAAATGATGCCCACTTTAGCCCAGTCTTATCTATTGCGACGAGAATCTCCATTTTGGCGAGGAGCGGGGCAGGTACCCAGATTTTTTTTCCTTTCAAGTAATTGTGGGCTTGTAATTATTTGTACTTGGTTTTCCGCTCGAAAAGCTATAAGCTGTGATGGATCTTTAACGCGACAGTAAGACCTGGGTCCTACACGATATATATGTGGGCTATCTGGATATTTTACAAACCAGTAGCCACTTGTTTGTGCTTCAACTAGAGTTGTGAAGGGAAAAAGTGACACTGACACAATTAATAATTTAAGAAGTTTGTTCTCCATTACCAATTTTCTCCTTATTACAATTAAGTAGCTCAAAAGTTGCTTTTTTAACTAGATTTTAGAAGACTTAAGTGGCAAGAGCCAGAGCAAGCTTTAAAAAAAGCAGAGTAAATGTCCTTTAACACTACCAACTGTAAGCTTCTATCTAAGAATCATTTAGACTCCAAGAACTTGTGCATTTATTATTTAGAATTCGTTACATTCTAAGTTAACAGCAATAAGCGATCGCAACACAGGGAAAAAGCCATAGCCGTTACCAGGAGTTAGTTGAACCTCTGGGTCAAATTCCTATCTCAGAAATAGATTGATGATTCCCACCAACAAGATTTGTGTAAACTATTCAATAGCCTGCAACAAATCTCGCGCGTTGAACTGATTACAATTCAAAATTGCCTTTATCCCGAACAACCCTAACTATAATAACCTCTTTAATTACTTGATAGTGACGCAGGTTGATTTACCTTGTTGGATGTCGTTTTCGTACCACCGCGTACAATAGGTGGTTCCGGCTGGAACGGTTTTACTTTTGTATGAAGGAAAACTAATCCATGCTTTACCGACAGAACACTGCCCTGTAAGAGGATTCCTGGGCTTGTAGGTGCTAGGATAGGGAACTCCTGGAATAGTGACCGTCAATGTTGCTGTGTAATTACAGATATTTTCAGCGTCACCTTTTAATCGGATTGCTTGCACACTTTCGACCTTCAGACCCTCATGCTTGACGTTCACACAGGAGCTTCCGTAAGATGCTACACTACACGAGTCAGCAATTGCAGCAAAACTCGGCGCGAGAGGTTGAAGCAAGGCAATCGTTGCTGCTGTGCTTCCGGCTGCCATCAAAAAGAAAAACTGGCGTTTAACAATAGAAAGTTTTGCAATATACATGAGTTATCTCCTCTTGACAAAGATGATGAGTTCGTCAGCTTCTATTTGCTAATCGGATAGACTCTAAGAACTTGTGCATTTATTAGTTACAATTCGTTATATTTAAGTCATTAGTAACAAGCGATCGCTCGATGCCCAAGAGAAAAAGCCGTAGCTGAGTAGCAAATAGTTGAACTCTAGGTCAGATCAACATCCCAACAACAGGCGATCGCTACCAATAAGATTTGTGTAAACTATCTAAAAGTCAGCAACAAACCTCGTGCCTTGAACAGATATAAAAAAGAATGAATTGGTGGCTTACCATAGCTCTTAAAAATTTAGAGGAGAGAGGTGCATGACAATTATCTGGCAGTTTTCCACACGTCCCAGGCTCAGAGACAGCAATGGGCGTTTGGTTGTGTGTTGGGTATCTGACCGCGAATTGGAGACAAATATCAAAACTCTGTATCAGGCAGACAAGAACGCCAGTACAGAATTTTGGGCGCAGTTGTTTCTGAACACTTTTGACTGTGAGCCACTGGCGCTTAGGCATATGTCGGCTTACTTGGAAAAACTCGGCTATCGGGCTGCTAATAAAGTTTATAAAGAGTTAGGCAATTTCGGGCATTACATTCAACTTGGATACGACCAGCATGATATCTGGCAGATAGCTTGGTCATTCTCTAGCACTCCAGACATTTTTTTTAGCAACTTTAACTCACAGCTTCCCTTAGAAAACTATGCCTATATAAAAATGAAGGGCAAAATTAAAGATGAGATTGTTCCCTATTTAGGGATGAAGAAGAGGCGTTCGGATTGGGGGCTATTAAGGTATAGTAATCGAACATATCTACAAGAAGCTCTGCAAAATCAAGGGTATAGGCAACCTCAATTAAGCTGCTATCTGTTGTCCTGGGACAGTTTCAAGGAAATTTACGCTCCGCAACGAGTAACTGGTAGCCGTTCCCTGCCAGCACCGACAGATGAACAGTTGCAACAAATGGCAAATTTATACAATCATTTAATACAGTTGTCTCCTCAAGTAGCTGCTCTCGACACAGCCAACCAAGCGACGATTGAAGCGAAGTTGAAAGTCTGCATTCAATCGTTAAGAGCGTATCAAAGCAGACACTTCGTATCCCTCGACTCCCCAACAGGGGGGAACGAAGATTCTACCGTCTTATCTGAGATAATTGCCGATAGTGCATCTGAATCTGGATGGGAGCAAATTGAAATTCAGGAACCTACCTTTGCATTAATGGAGATTTTGACAGAATTATTGACACGGATAGATGAAGACACTAATAATTGCTTGCTATTGACGTGCGGTTTTGACCTAGACTACCGCTCGATAGCCCCCTTATTTGAAATTTATTATACAACGGTTAGGAACCGCTACAACAGAGCGAGGCAGCAACTGCTTAAGCAAGTGGCTCAATGGGCGCAAGAAAGGCTAAGTGTTACCCCTGACTCGGAAAGTCTTAATGAAATGCACGCCCCACTGAATGAGTGCCTGAAAAAGTATTACGAAAGTTTGATTTTTCGGTCAGTGTTTGAGACGGCATGGCAGCAGCTTGATTACCAACGCCGAAATATACTGTACTTACGCTATTTTAGGCAAATGGACGTTTTAGCGATCGCCCGCCAGTTACAACTTGGGGAATTGGAAGTAAGTAACGGACTGGTAAGAGGAAAGCAAGAGTTAGTAGCAGCGATTCAAGAGTGGATTCAAAACCGCCTAAATGTTTTCCCAGATTTACTTCATCCATTAGCTGACAAAATTGCAAACTTTGTAGAAAGACTAATTGCAAATTATCCCGCTCCTGATTTTACTTAGCACGGAGGAAACACAAATGTCAAACGTTTTATCAGCACTTACAACCCTGTACCCAGACCAAGTATGGCTAGAAGTTTCCCCAAAGCAACTTGAGCAGACATGGCCATTAGAGCAGGAATATTCTTCTGACTCCGCTCGCTGGACTGCATTTAAGAACCGCCTGACTTTAGATGCTTTTTTAACTTGGCTGAAAGCAGAATCGGGTATAGAGGAGCAGCCAGAGGTGTGGCCAAGCCGAGATGATTTACCTAGTATCTGGGAGATAGTAAATGGCACGACGATTCAGTTAGGAGAAACCCGAATCGTACTAATTCCTCACGACGGGGTGGACACCAACGAGTATGAAGTTCAAGCTGAATGGTTAGATATTCCCAACTGGGCAGCAGATTATTACCTGGCGGTACAAGTAAATCCTGATGACTGTTGGTTGCGCGTTTGGGGATATGCTACTCATAAAAAGTTGAAGCAGTCGGGACAATACGATAGCATTAGGCGCACTTATTCGCTGAGGCGAGACGAGTTAATCGAAGACTTGAATGTGATGTGGGTGGCACGAGAACTCGGTTGCGATCGCAGAGCAGAGATCAAACCTCTGCCTACTTTGTTACCAGCACAAGCAGAAAGGTTGTTTACACAACTGAGCCAAAAGACTTCCTATTCCTCTCGACTAGAAGTACCTTTTGAAATTTGGGCAGCACTACTAGCTATTCATGAATGGAGGCAAGAACTTTACAATCGGCGGGTAGCGAATTCATATAGTCAGAGCAGATCGCACATAGCAGTTGCAATCAGTAAAAAACCAATAAATTTAAGGCAGTGGTTGCGGAATGTCATTGAGTCAGAGCAAGATTTAATTGAAGATAGTTGGCAGTCATTTGAAGACATCTTTGCCTTACCAGAACCAATACCAGTTCGTGGTCAGAGAGGAGTTAAACTTACTTCCCCAAACGCGCTTGCTTCTGTAATTTGCCTGCTGCAACCGAATCGACCTGAGCCAACCCGCCGCCAAGCTGCTGGGGTTTTGGGGGAAATTGGTGCTGGAAACTCAGATGCTATCAATGCCCTGACCCAACTGCTGCATAGCACAAACGATGAAGAAACTCGTTGGCAAGCTGCTATAAGCTTGGGGAAGATAGACCCAGGAAATTCCCTAGCTGGGATTAAAAAAGTTAGATTAATTGACTTGGGAATGCAATTGGGCAGTCATGCAGTCGCCCTAGTTGTTGCCATCATACCAAAAGCTGATGGGAGAGTCGGCGTTTTTCTGCAAGTGCAACCATATGCAGAAACAACCCTGCCTTCTAATCTTAAACTCGGTTTAATCTCAGAATCAGGCGAAACGCTCATGGAAGTAGAAACCAGAAGTGATTTAGAAGGTAGAGATAAGGATAAATCTATTGAACTGCGTTTTAGTCCTCCATTGGGAACATATTTCCGCGTAAGAGTTATGCGAGATAATGTTAGCGCGACCGAGGATTTTGTTGCTTAATTTCAGCATCCCTTATAGAGAGGTAGTGATGAGCAGGGTAGCAGTTATAAGAGTAAGAAATGGTGAGTCTGACCAAGGATTTAATGTATCGTTACAGGTCTGTAGTGATAACGCCCTTCCATCGCCTGAAATTCTAGGTAAGTTACCTGCTAATCCAGAATTAGAAGACTTATATACAGTTTGGCAGCAAACTTTTATCAGGCTGACAACCCAACGCGGAACTATCTCAGACTGGCAGATTGAAAGCAGACCAACCAATTACTCCACCAGTGAGGTTGATGCTTGCCGCTACTTTGTCCGAAACTTAGAAACCAGTATGAAAAATTGGCTCCAACATTCGCAAGATCGGGGGTGGCAAAAAATCAGAGAGAGATTGGTAAAGGAATTAACCACCAATAAATCTGATGAATTTCGGGTGGTTATTACAGCCATCAACCCCGAAATGTGCAAGCTGCCTTGGCATATATGGGATTTGATAGAATCAAACCCTGATGTTGAAATTGCCTTCAGCTACTTAAATGATGGAGAACCAGAACCAACCCAAGCAAATTATAATAACCAAGTCCGAATTTTGGCTGTTTTGGGAGACACTAATGGTATTAACACTCAGCCAGATCGAGATGCGATCAGACGATTAGATGGTGCTAAACCAGAATTTTTGCTACAACCCACATCACGAGAACTTATCCAAAACCTGCGGAGACCAGAAGGTTGGGATATTTTCTTTTTTGCAGGTCACAGCGAGACAAATGATGAAATTGGTCGAATTTACATTAATGAAAGCGAGAGTTTAGAGATTTCAGACTTCAGAAATGCTTTGAGAGAAGCTATTCATCACGGCTTAAAACTAGCTATTTTTAATTCTTGTGACGGATTGGGACTAGCGCAGCAGCTAGCCGATTTGCATATCCCAGTCATTATCGTTATGCGCGAGCCTGTGCCAGACGAAGTTGCACAATCATTTTTGAGAGAGTTTCTCACTGAATATGCTCATGGACAGCCTTTGTACACTTCAGTTCGGCGAGCAAGAGAAAGGCTAGAAGAATTTCAAAACTTACCTGGTGCTACTTGGCTACCAGTGATTTGTCAGAACCCTGCTCTTGTACCACCGACTTGGCAGGAGTTGCGCCATCCTAAGCGTAAGGGTCAAATCTTACCCAATAGGCTTCGCCTCATAACCGTACTTCTTTTGAGTGTGGTGGTCGCAGCCTTTGCCCAGTGGGTAAAAACATCTATTTTTGAAGGGAGAAACCCACTTTTAGGACAAAATGCTGGTCAAGTTCGTAATAATATAGTTAAGAATAAGATTAACGGTATCTATCAAGAAGTTCTCGGTCGAGATGCTGAACCTGCAGCAATAGCTAGACACACAAGTGCCTTAGCAGAAGGTATAACACTTAGTGAAATTCGCCGTCAAATCGCTAGCAGCGAAGAAGCTAAGAATAAGATTAACAGTATTTATCAAGAAGTCCTTGGTCGAGATGCTGAACCTGTAGCAATAGCTGGACGTACAAATGATTTAGCAAAAGGTTTAACACTTAGTGAAATCCGTAGTCAAACTGCTAGTAGCCAAGAAGCAACGAATAAGATTAACAGTATTTATCAAGAAGTCTTTAAGCGAAATGCTGAAACTTATGAACTAAAGTCCCAAGTGGCTCTTTTAGCAGAGGGAGCAACATTAAGTTTGATTCGTGTTGGTATAGCCAGAACTTCTTCACTTCTACAAAATGGTAATGTTATTTCATTACAATGCCTGGGACATCTTTCTGGTTCAAATTTCTTAGATGGCAGAGCAGGAAATAAACCTGTTGCATTAACTGCTATGACAGACGGACAGTCTACAAGCACAAAATGGAGAATTCATGTAATTAGTGATGGGGTTATAGCATTAGAAAATCAGGGTAAAATTCCTGGTTCTACATGGTTAAATGGTTTAACATACGCCGAAACTGTTAATTTAGCTCCTAACATAAAACATCCGCATACAGGTACGAAATGGAGAATCCATGTAATTAGTGATGGAGTTATAGCGTTGGAAAATCAAGGTCACATTCGCGGTTCTACATGGTTAAATGGTGTAACAGCAGGAAGACAAATTAACTTAGTTTCGTATCCGAACGAGTTATTTACAGGTATAAAATGGAGAATTATTAAGCAGTAAATCTCTCCATCTTTTGCTACAGATGGGTTACTTGCAAGTATAATCAGCAATTATATCTCAAGTGCAACTAGGTAAAGATTCGGGGTCTTGTCAAGAGAGCTTACGGCTCACCCTACTCTAAAGCTACCTCGGCAGTTTCTACCCCAAATCCAGCGCTTGTTTGCATACCAAGTGGGCAATCGTCAGCTTTTGCTTGGGGAAGGGGGTGGAAGATAATGCAACGTACTTATTTTTTTTTCCAAATAGCTTCCGTTTCGACCGCATCAGATAAGGAGGTAGGCAAATGACAACCTCACTTGCTCCGCATCCTTTGCTCATCCCACCAGCCTTAGCTAAAGAGATTGGTTTGCATGAAGCTGTCATCCTCCAGCAAATTCACTACTGGTTAGAAAGGTCAACTCATCTCATCAATGGTTGTCACTGGATTTACAACACCTATCAGGCATGGCAGCAGCAATTTCCCTTCTTGAGTTTGAGTGCAATTCGCAAAGCGATCGCTCGATTAGAAGGATTGAATTTACTCAAAACTGAGCGGTTTGACAAACAAAGCTGGAATCAAACCAAGTGGTACAGCATTAACTACCAACGGCTGGAAGTATTGATTTCTAGCATTTGTTCAAATCAAGACATTCGATCTGCTCAATTTGAACAACTCGATGTGACTAATTTGAGCAGTTCATCTACAGAGATTACAGCAATAACTACTTCTGAAAATACCTCTCTCCAAAGCGAGGAGAGGGAAAAAGAAAAGTCAGTTAAGGCGGTAGTAGCTAGATCCTGCACTTCGCCCGTAACCGAAGACGAATTAGTAAGTGATGAGCAGATAGATTTTGATCGGGATCTACGTTCCGCCCCTCCAAGTCGCATCCAAAACAATTTTGATGGGTTATCGCGCTCAGATGCCCTTACCGTAAAGCCCAAATTGTCTGCTTCTACCCAAACTAACCCAGTCAATCAGCGCGTTGAACATCAAGATGATTGCAACGGGAGACTTCGCATTACTGCACCAAGTAATCCCCCAGTATTTGAATCGTCTGCTCGTACTGAACTACTTACCCGTTTGTCGGCGCTGACTACTGAGTCCGTAGACAGTCTGCGCCTTAATACTATCCTTGCTTCTGCTCTTGACCGTTATCCAGCGCAGGCTAATAATGCTTTGGAGTATTTTCGGCAGGCGCTCGCTACTTGGAAAAATAGACCAGGGATTGGCTTATTTATTCACGCCGTTAAGTCTGGTCAAAAGCCGTCCCTTACCAAACCTGGCTGTGGCTGGAAGGAATGGGCTGATGAAGCAATCAAGCGGCGGTTGATGCAGTATTCCCACTCTCAGGATGGCGATATCATGGTGCATTTCGTGGGCGGCGGTCAAGAATTGTGGAGTCGGTTACGGTCATTGTCATGGGCGGAGGTTGAGCGAGTTGCTAGAGGAGAAAATCTATGAGTAGCGATCGCACCCAACCCCTCAGAAGGCGTATTGCCCAACTGGAGTTAGAACTACGAGCGGTGCGGAAGCAAGCTCAAGCCCAACGTCAAAGGATTGCTCAAAAGTGCGGTCATGAATTTCTTGCGCTAATTGAGAGCGAAGT
>QQTW01001861.1_pt1 | contig 15091 bp, 22 predicted proteins | sample 1904831 | NCBI WGS metagenome assembly QQTW01 (sample SAMN09435610, study PRJNA476489) | Subsurface metagenome, whole genome shotgun sequencing project. | reverse complement strand
ATGGATTTTCTTCGCCTGGCGGCCAAGCTTCGTCCGTTAGTTCGAAAACTGCACGCCAAAAGGAGATTAAAGAAGTTAATGGCTTTGCCGCAAACCCAGATTGTGTCCCAGCGGCCCTTGAGCTTCATAGCCTTATACTTGGATCAGAAGCAATCTGCAGCATGTGACTGGAGCAGCGCTCTTGACGGTCATAATCCTGGTCCAACATCGCCTTCATCGTCGCCTTTCAGCAATCGGAGAACAAAGTCGTCTACCTGGCCACCGCTCGAAGCCCAGACGGCTGGGAATATTCCAGGTTCGACGGGTGCAGACGATGGGAAAGGCTCCGACGCCTTTTGCAGACGCACAACCGCTTTTTGGCTTTCCGAGATTTCGTGATACGAAGCCTGCATTGACCAATGAACAATTCATCTTTGAAGGTGGTGGCAGGTGGTCCGTCTTGCGAAGTGATGCGCTGTGGCATTCACTTATGTGGCTTGCAGTTTGTTATACACTCGCGTGCTTCTGCTGGTACATGAAGGAATAGGCTCCAGGCAGGCTTCGAACTTCGCAGAGAAACGGAAGAAGGCCCTCTTTGCACAACACAAGCTCCATTAACGCGCATTTAGACTATGAGGGGCTATACGCATGCTTCTTATCTCGTAACGCCTTCTAGTGTATATTAAGAAGTTGGAGGGGATACTTGGACCACTATACCCTTCGTAGCCTCACAAGTGTGCGGCTTGTGTTGAATTGTAGCTGTGTGGTTGGTTCCCATTGTGGCTATGAGGTCTGGAACTTTCTTGGTGGTGGAGAAATGCCGCATGTCCTGCAGATGTTCTGCACCGCTATCATTCGAGGCAATCAAGGCAGCCTGCAGCCTGATGCCTGCGCATCTGACAAATCAATCTTTGACTCAAACGAACGAGGCTCTCTAGAAGTTGACGCCTGTCAAGGCATCAGATATATTATTCGTGTGGATCCCTGCACAATCCATAGAACTACAGGTCAACTACAATCCAGCGAACGATTGCGGAATATACGACGCCTTCCACCAACAGGCAAGAAGGCACAATGGCCGATGAAGCGTCCAAGGCAGCAAGTGACAAGTTTACTCGTGTACCATTTCGCTTGGTCTGACGAAACTCAGGAGGTGAACGTTGGTCCCAATAAGATCGAGTACAGAAGCCGCTATGACTCGAAACCACTGAACCTCAAAGAGCAGGTAAGTAGACGGACGTCTTGATACCCACTGTTCCCACTGGATCTGGTCCCAAGAGACATGGCACCTAATGCAAACATCTCGATAGTACACAGACCAGTTCGAGAAAAACGCCGAAGTGTTTGTGAACGGGGCGCGTGGCAGTGCAGGCCCATTCCTGGTGGACGAGGGTAAGTGACAGCTTTGCTGTGGGCTTGATATAAAGCAATGACGTTGTTTTGCTAACAGGATGCCAGTGCTGGGTAATGGCAGATACAAGCTAAGAAAGCCAAATGGTGAAAAGATGAAGAAAGTATACGACGAAGGCAGCATGAGTCTTATGCCTAGGACGATTGTCTGACGAGCACCCGTTCGTTTCAGCAAGCTGTGGATTGATACATTGCCGTCTCGAATTGAATAGACAAGAAGGATGTATGACAGCTCTATGCTTGGAGGTGTGATGGACGTGGCTGGCAATAGTGGGCAAGGCTGGAACGAGCTTTTGGTTGATGGGCATCATTCCTTCCATGGATTACTTCTTCCTGCGTTCTACTTCTGTATTGCCAGGGGAGTGGTCGACGAATAGAAATAGTTGGCTTAGCGAAGCGCTGCTCCATATGTTGCTGTCAGATAACCGTGTTGTGGGCGATTATGTTGCAGCTGTTGCCGTCAGCCGTACGTACTACAGGACTTCAGGGCATTTTGGCCGGGTGCCCCTTAGGGTCTCACGCGGGCGTCAGATGCGACCTTGAATGTTTGCGACAGGCAATAATAATCGATCAAGGAGCACCAACGCCTTCCTCTGTCAGCCGGGGATCCGCGGGGCAAACAGAACAGGGCCGGAGAGGCTGAGATTGTCTCGTGTCCGAAAGAGGACCTTGCAATCTGCCTCGTCGCAGGCTGTCTGTGAGCTGTGAGCCTCGAGCGTCGAAGGACTCTTACTAGAACTGTGTTATATGATTATCTATATGACTGTCTACCTTCGTGTCCCGTCTTTATCATGCCTCGGAATTGGAGTTGACCTCTTCGTACTGCACCATGACCGTTTCGCCCCCAACTCCTCCATGGACAGCACCGACTTCTCCCATACATCCACCAACATCCGATGGCGACTTTGTCATCAATGTTGGAAGCGACCCTGAAAAGGATGGCTACAATCCAGCAGATTCCGATTCAAGTCGCACTTCCACTGTTGCTAATGGAGGTATGGCATCCTTGATCTGGACACAATCCAAGTCCGGACTGACAAGGCCAGATATCGCCCAAGAGACTTTCAACCAGAAGCTCAAACAATGTTGTTTGCCAGCCTCACTGCTGACCGCCAAACTACCACACATTCCAAGGCCCTGGCGCAAAGAAGATGGTCGGATCAAACACATTGCCTGCAGTAGGTCCATTTTGTCATCGAGCCCTTCCCACAAACTCACGAATACACAGTCGATGATCATCCCAAAGGGTATCCCAAATTGGCCGCATTCATGAATAGTAGCGAGAACTTTGCAATGTGCAGGCGCTTTGCTTTCTTACACACCAGAGTCTTGCTCCATCGTCAGGATGAATTGGCAGAGATGGAGAAGACCCTCATAGCCATGGACGATGAGGATCAGGGCCTTGACCCACGGTCTCTGGAGTCGAGGCGGCGAGATGACGACCGGCTTGAGCAACCCTCACGCAAGTCCCTAATGGGCAAAATCGACGACAAGCTGAAAGACTATGGTACGAGCATTATCAGCTTAGTATACGATCCAGGTCTAATATTCTTTGCCAGACGATTTGGTCGCGCGCATTAGGAGGAATGTAACTATTCCTCGTCCACTAGATCGCGACTATGGGAGTCTCTACAAGTGGATCGATGATGAGAAACCTCTATGTCGCGAAGAGACCAAGTTCATCCAGGTATGTTATCAGTCCCCTACATCCGGGAAATTCCTCGTCCCTTCCGTCATACAATCTGTATGGTTCGGTCGGCAGGGCCACTTGGGTAAGTAGTCGCGGGGCTAACGCACAAATGCAGTATCAAGACGATGTTATCGCATTGGCCGAGAAACAAGAGGGTGGCTGGTTCGATGGCGTTCTCGAAGATAGCCTCTCAATCTTCCCACGTCCTTTCACAAGGGCAAGCCCCCAAGTCCCCCATCCCCTGGCGTTCCTAATCCCCAGGTACACCTTGACTAACCCCTACCTTTAACAGTTTATTCTCTCCTCCTCGGAAGAACGGAAGAAAACCGATGACACATACGTACAACTCTACTCCAAATACCGTGTCGACGTCCTCGCTCGCCTTATCCTTACCGTTGTCGCGGTTGTACTCTTGATGGTGCCCACGGCGGTCCTCTTTTTAGTCGAGGATCATGGTTTACTGAAGATCATGCTGATCATGATCTTCACGATGCTATTCTCAGCAGCGCTGAGCGTTTTCACTAAAGCCAAAAGACACGAGATGTTCGCTGCAACTGCCGCGTGAGTGGGCCCAGATTCCATTTATGCCTTGTGCTTTTGCGTGGCATGGTCATCCGATTGAATTCTGTCGTGTATATTGGGGGCAAGAGATCGGTCCATTGTATCGAGTGCTCTAATATTCAATAACCCGCTTTGACGATCTTCTCTCACTGAAATCTCATCGTCGTTCACGACGTGAATCCATTGTCATACAGAGGCGGCGTTTCTGTCCCTCGTGGATGCGCATAGCGATTGCCATTCATTTCGATTCATCGATGTCTCTTCTTCTTGTATAAGAAAAAAGCCACGAATCGTTTTCGCTTCGCCTCTCTCACATTGAAGAAGCACAAGCTAAAAGTTTCTTCTTGTGAAACAGCTACTGCGCCGTCCTCGTTGTCTTCCTCGGAAATCTTGGGTCCTCGCCTTCTGCTTGAACCTGCACCTGCACCGGCCGACTTAAAGGCTCTATTCCGCGCTCCCGGTTCCCCGCGTTATGGGGCAAAAGTAGCACGGATGTCGGAAAGAGTCAGTCCATCACAGGGGGGCGCGTTGATCAATCAGCCAGCGGAAACATCCCAGAGTTGATGGCACGGAATCACTCCTGGCCGCTTAATCAACGTGCCCCCCCTGGTGATGGACTTCCTGCTTGGGTCCAGGTGCAAAAAACACAAAGGAGCTGTGCAAGGCAACCTTCCCGCCACCGAACTTCCGCTACCATGGTGGCGATTGCCTTAAGATGACGTGTGGGACGATGGTGGCGGCGGCGGCGGCGAGTGGCAAGACTCGACCCATGTTGATGACGATAATTATGATGATGATGATGATGATACGATGCCATGTACAAACCGGATGAGTATTCATTGATGACCTTTACGACGTTTTTAACGAGACACCCGCCCCGAATATGTACGTATTCCAAATCTTTTGTAATAGGGCAGGGAATTGCTGCAAGGACATTCAACAACCCCAGGCCCGAAGTCATCGAGGGAAAATATCTTATATAGGGATTTCCCTCCTGCCTAATGTAATATATTAATGACCATTGGTTCAGAACGTCTATTTGGGGTGTTTAGTGATGGTTGAGGAATCTGTACAGCAATGAATGACTGACTCGGGATCCCAATGGGGACAACCACCATGCGAAAGGGGCTTGAGTATACACACCTAGGTCCCAGATTCTTTTCTAATACAATGTCCGGTAGAACCGTACTTTACGAATACGGTATCAGATTTTGTATGCTATTAGTATTACGGTTCCCTGTCGTAATTATTCCCCACGTGCATCTATATCTAATCAAAGTCCGAAGTTGATACGGTCTACTTCTTCGGAAAATTCGAGGAGACGCCGCCCGATCGATATCCTTCTGATATATCACAATAGGCGACGGGAAGATAATGTGACATCCTATACCCTAAGAGACATGTTGAGGAGACCGTAAACGACAAGCATTTCGTAAAGTCATTGCAGGTTGCATACATAGTACCGAATCCGAGAGCTAGAGTATCGTTCTTGGTTATATTGGCAGGGAGAATTCTGGATGTAGCTTATGGCTCTGATACAGTGCCGCACTGTGTCCTATAAAAGCTGGCGGAAGCGAGAATAATAGGAACAAAAGCTGGAGCTCGGCAAAAAAAAAAATAAGACCAAAGGTACTAAGGTAGAGATATCAGGGGAGGAAGATTAGCAATATAGAATAATCGATAGCATCGATCGATCCATTGTATCTGTGTTCATGTTCGGTTATGTAACTTCATTAAAACTCCGACCTGAATGGACATAATAGCCATCAGGAGGTATTCAGAGCTCTTAAGGCAGGCTTCATGTTCCTCACCCCCAACATTCTTTTCTGTCCAATAAATTCTGCCAATGACCTGCTAAGGTACAGCTACACGCCCAGTCTCACCATTTGGAGTTTCGGGTTGCGGAAGCCAAACCCTGCTTTGCTCGTGAATCCTGCTGTGTTCGGACTTTTGCCACGCTCAAGCTTTACAGACCAACGCATCGTTGACGGTCGTGGTCTTATATGTTGGCTTAGTTGACTGGATTTCAGATTGGCCTTGCGGACAAGTAATATCAGCCATTTGCCTATAGAACATAGGATAGAGTATTCGTGGACCAGGGTCATTTTCAGTCTTAGTCCTATAGCATAGAACTTCACCGAGTTCACTCTTCGGGGTAACGATGCCTGATCTTCTACTTTTCTTTCTCAGATAGTCATTGTATTTGGTGACCGTCATTTCGTTCAATCCCCTGCTAAGGAAGCATACTGAACATCATCCTGGCCGGGTGGAGGCGCAGGTATGATATCGTTGGGATCATCTTGCGCAGGAGCGCCAGCAATCTGACCAGCTACCTCGTTCGCGGAGCTATTTCCTGCCCCTGTGGCTTTCGCGGTGTCCCTTCCTTGTCTTGCCAAGGTCATCCGCTCCTCCTTCTCCATGCTGTCTAGTGGCCTCGGGCGGCCCCACTGGACGCGGAGAGGACATCCTTGAATGATAGCTTTGCCCTGGCAGTGTTCTGCCGCTGCCTCTGCACCTTCTCGGGTAGCGTAATTGATGAAGGCACAGTGTGCGCGGTGAGAGCAGATCACAGAACGCAGAGCACCGAACGGGGTGAAGAAGGTTCTGACAGCATGTTCAGGCAGGTCATCTTCAACGCCAGTAACGAAGAGCGAGGTAATGTTGCGGTCTCGAGGCGGAAGAATGTCTTGCGGCTGAGGAGGAAGCTGCGCGGTGCCAGGAAATACCCGCCTTGCTGTTGCGCCTCCATGTGATTTTTGGTAGGGGGCCCCTCGTGAACGAACCGCTCCGGAATCGCTCGTGTCGCTTGTTCTTAGCGGACCTGGTGGTCTAGCGATCAACTTTTGGCCGTCGGCATCGGCTGAACCATCTTCAGACTCTTTGCCTTCCTTCTCTGCCTCCAGCCTCCGCTGCCTCTTGTAGTAAGGCTCGCTGTTTGCCAACCTCCTCAACAGTTCCCGAGCCTTCTCGTCGGTCTTCTCATACTCTTCAACGCCGCCTCGTCCTTCTTCAATCTCTCTTTCATTTTCTTGAGCATAGTATTCTCTGTTTATACTGCTTTCCGGGCCTGGCGCGACCATCTTCAAGGCAGCATCGCGGACGACAATCGGTAAACCAAAGGAAAGATCCAGCATGCAACACTGGCAGCAATTTTTCAGGCGGGCACATGTCAAACAGATGTTGGTTCGTTTGGTACGTGCAGTTCTGTCGGCCTTCCATCGGAATATGGTGAATGGTCGAGTGCATATCTTGCATTCTGCGCCATGATCCTCTTTGAGCATCTGTACATATGGGTTATCCGGCAGGCAATTCTCGCACACAGAAGGGAAGTCTACAGATATGGGGACAGTCAGCTGTTGATTGGATTTGGTTCATGCGAAGTCGGAACTCACCCGTAGTTTCCCAGCCTGATCGATTAAGATCTTGCTTTATCTGAGGCATGATGCTTAACCAGAGTTGAAGTGGAATCTGCGGCTTGTCATAAAATGCACGGGGCTTGGAAGCAGCTGAGAGGCTTGAGCAACTACTATTCAGATTAGGGTAGAAGTACTCCAGAAGTGATTGCAAATCTTTAGCTTGAACGATTCTCTAAGTGTTCAGACGACGTGATTTTAACCGAGTTGACTATAAGAAATCTATATATAGTCCCTATGCTCAAAGGGAGCTGCAGCACCCCACAATAGAGTCGTAGTCCGACAAAACTACGGAATGCTGCAGCTTCCCCCTGAGCACGAGTAACCAACTAAGGTACTCTAGTTTCAAGACCACCTTGCTAGGCCTTCACCTAAAAGCGACTGCGGACGGGTGGATTCACAAACTCAAGCCTATCATGATGCGTTTGCTGGTTGACCATCCAATCGGAATGATACCATGGGCATGCCAAGATTTCCGAGACTGTGGACGTCGTATTCGTTCCTGCAGCTTGATTCTGCAGCACTAGCGTAAAGATAATTTCTATCAATTCTTTCCTTGATCAAGATTAATCTCAAGGCGTCCACCCAGTCACTCCTTTGTCAACCTTCGTCCCTCCTCTACACTTATTTTAACGGTATTTCCAGCCCACTTGTAACCCATATATGTTATCATGGCACCAATTGCGCTTGAGACCGAAGATCACAACCGCGATGCTGCCTTTAACAAGATCATGCACGGCAAATCAGCCGAAGAGAAAGCTGGATTTCGTGCTATGTTGAAGAAGGATCCATCTGCCCAGAAAGCTGCGGTCGACGAGTACTTCAAACATTGGGATAACAAATTGGCTGGCACGGAGACAGCAGAAATTCGTGAAGTATGCTCAACATCCATATTGTATCAATTCCGGGCATCTGAACGGTCCTCCTAGGCGCGAAAAGCAGAATATGCAACCCTCACTAGGCAGTCCGTGAACATTGCACTCCTTTCCATCTGTCGCCGTCTCTGACCATAGCAGCTACTATAACCTTGCAACCGATTTGTATGAATACGGCTGGGGCACGTCCTTCCATTTCTGTCGATTCGCTCCTGGTGAAAGTTTCTATCAAGCAATCGCTCGTCATGAACATTATCTCGCCCATATGATTGGGCTCAGGGAAGGAATGAACGTTCTGGATGTCGGCTGTGGTGTCGGAGGTCCTGCAAGGCAAATTGCCAAATTTACTGGCGCCAATATTGTGGGACTCAACAATAATGACTATCAAATTGAGCGCGCCGAGAGATACGCTACGAAGGAAGGATTGGGCAGCCAATTGGGCTTCACGAAAGGCGATTTCATGGTCAGACGACCTCCTATCCATCGTTAAGGCTTTGCATGCTGACCATTTCTAGCAAATGTCTTTCCCGCCGAACACATTCGATGCCGTTTACGCCATAGAGGCTACCGTCCATGCACCGTCGCTGGAAGGCGTATACTCGGAGATTTTCCGCGTTCTGAAACCCGGTGGTGTCTTTGGGGTGTATGAGTGGCTCATGACCCATCGATATGACAATGATAATCCCCATCACAGAGAAATACGCCTTGGCATTGAACAAGGAGACGGAATATCGAACATGGTCAAGGTTGACGAGGCATTGGAAGCAATGCAGAAGGCAGGATTCGTGCTTGAGCATCATGAGGACCTGGCAGAGCGAACGGATGCCAGACCCTGGTACTACCCGTTGGACGGAGACCTGCGAATGGTTTCGAGTATGGGAGATGTCCTCACCATTGCGCGCATGACGCAACTTGGGCGCTACGTCGTTCACAATCTCGTTGGGGGCTTCGAGTGGATCGGCCTGTTACCCAAAGGCACCAAAAAGACAGCGGATAGTTTAGGTGTTGCAGCAAACAGCCTAGTAGCCGGCGGGAAGGAGAAGCTCTTCACGCCCATGTATCTCATGGTCGCACGAAAACCGAAGGATTAGATATACAACATCCGAGCCGTTTGGATCTTCTGGTAGTCCAGTGTGACAGGTACATGCAGCCGTATGCGCTCCAGTAATATGCCGTTGTGCTGTTTCTACCAAAGATCTTGCCACAATAATCAGAGCTGTATACGACGGTCAGCTTTACTTATCCTGGCGGGTATTTGTCGAAGAATTGTATTCGTTTCACAGCCAAACAGGTCCCACAGCGTCCTCAGCGGGAGCTTTACCACACCGTAAAAATCCTGGTATTTTTCGCGCTAGTACAAAGCAGCTCCTAGGTAAGGTGGTGCAGCACCACGTATAACAGAAAATTCTATACGATACGCGATGCTATATAAAACGAGTGGTCAAGCTATCAAGACCGCGTTGTGGTGATATTGTAGCTGATATTTGGTTGAGATGCCGTTGCCTGGCTCCTCGGCTTTCTACGGCTTACTAAATACTAAATCTGGCACCCACTGCTGCCGGACGCACCCCAGGGTGAAGATTGAGCAAATATGAGTTCGAAGCAAATATAAGTCCGAGCAAACATCAGATCTTTACCGTGTGCTGATACTATTTGTTACTGTACAACACCTCTCGTCGATGATCGTTCTCCCGATCTGCCTTAATACCTATCACGTCCTGCAAGGTCAAGCCTTTCCTCTTCGAGGTTGGCGTCGGCCTCGACACGGAGTGTCCTAGCGCCGTCCTGTCCTCCGGCACCCAACATTATTACATCCTACGCTGAGCTCCTCAATCCGATATACAAGGACGAATTTTTTTTTCCCTGCGGTCTCTGACATGGTCGGTCCACGTATACTCAGACCAGCCAGCCGCGTGCTCCCTTCCATACTACCTTCCGCAGCTTCCCGAACTTTTCTAGCTCGCCCATCCTCAGTTTTCACATCCCGAACGATAATACCAGTGATCCCTAGCAGGAGGTCGTATGCTACTCCAAGCGGAGTTAAAGAGGTAGCAGTCAGAGACGCCTTGAACGAGGCACTTGCCGAGGAGCTTGAATTGAATGACAAGGTCTTCGTTCTCGGAGAAGAAGTGGCTCAGTACAATGGCGCGTATGTGCACAAACTCAATCTCCACACGGCACACCTCCTCTGGGAGAAGATGTCACAACTCCGGCTTTACCAAGCCGTTGCTGATGTCAATTCCTCAATAGTTATAAGGTTACCAAGGGTCTGTTGGACCGCTTCGGCGAAAAGAGGGTTATCGACAGCCCGATCACCGAGTCTGGTTTCTGTGGTCTGACCGTTGGCGCCGCGTTGGCCGGTCTACATCCAGTGGTGAGTAAGCTATCAGGGCTCCCCTCGTTGATCCATCGATCGACCGGTAAGGCTTACACCGCTTCTGTACAGTGCGAATTCATGACATTCAATTTTGCAATGCAAGCTATCGATCAAATCATCAACTCAGCGGCCAAGACACACTATATGTCTGGTGGTATCCAGCCATGTAACATCACGTTCCGAGGCCCCAATGGGTTCGCGGCAGGCGTGGCCGCGCAACATTCACAAGATTATTCAAGCTGGTATGGGAGTATACCAGGACTCAAGGTTGTGGCACCATGGAGCTCGGAGGACGCCAAGGGATTGTTGAAGGCAGCGATAAGGGATCCCAATCCAGTGGTGGTACTAGAGAATGAGTACGTACTGGGAATCATCGATAACTGTATCTCTAACACAGTCTTAGGCTTTTATACGGAACCAACTTTCCAATGTCAGAAGCTGCCCAAAAGGACGATTTTGTCCTCCCTTTCGGTAAAGCGAAAATCGAGCGGGCCGGTAAAGACCTCACAATGGTGACATTGTCGCGATGCGTGGGGCAATCGCTAGTGGCAGCCGAGCAATTGTTCAAAAATTACGGTGTAGAGGCGGAGGTTATCAATCTTCGATCGGTCAAGCCACTTGACGTTGAGGCGATTGTCAAGTCAGTGAAGAAAACGGGGCGCTTGATGGCCATCGAGAGCGGCTTCCCAAGCTTCGGAGTGGGAGCGGAAATATTAGCCTTGACGATGGAGTATGCGTTCGACTACCTGGATGCTCCAGCGGTAAGGGTAACAGGAGCCGAGGTACCAACGCCATATGCGCAGAAACTGGAGGAAATGGCGTTTCCGCAAGAGGAGACGATAGCAAAATACGCTGCCAAGCTTTTGCGGGTATGAAGCAGATGGTCTTCGGCGTTGAAGGAGTATGTACGGCCGCTGGGTGAAGCTTTGATAGCTCCGACTGTGCGTCTACGGTTGTCGGAGCCTCGAGCTCTGATATCAGATCGAAATCGGCCGTACGCTACGGCAATAGCAAAACTGCCCGTCGCGGCCCAATCTCCTCCTGCCCTTTCCGGGTAGTTGATTTGAATCGTGGCTTTTTGTACCATACCGCGGAAATGATCGGTGCTAATCTTGGACCCCTGTGAGGCTCAAGGAGTTTGCGGTTAATCGATCGTTTGTGCTGACTTCGGACGTCTTCTCTCTTCGCAAAGACCGGGCCAGACAGTAACAAAGCGGTAGCAGATGGTGATGAAGAGTGGCAATGAGTGGGACTTTGCATCTTGCTGGTGTCAACCACCACGTGCTCTTCCACCGCCATACTGTATCTACCTTGTTCGCCATGCGAAAGCGGCAGCCACAACCTTTGATGCCTCAAACCCTCGTCTCCAGTTTGAAGCCACCGCTACAACCTGCGTGTTTGGGTCTTATATTATCCCGACAGTGATTACCTGATCGAGTTGGAGCGCATTCGGCTCATACTGCTTGTGGCTTGACGCCTTCGATCTTCCTTAGCCATATCCGATCGGCTCGCCTTGTGTACTCCACGCCTGGATTGTTTCCCTAGCGGCAAGAAAGTGATGGTGAATAATCATAACAACAATAATAATAGCAAGTAGGCTCGTTTCAGCCCAAAAGGATGGGCTTATGATGCTCTTTACTGGCCAACGGAGATGATCGGACTGACAATCCCCCCCTGGTGGCCCCATAATAGCGTCCGTCCAACCTGCGCTACGGTTTGCCACAAGGGGGACTAAGTCAGCATGTTCTATATCAAGTTATATGCACCATCACAAGTGCTTGGCAATATCAGTACGACGCGGATCATGCCACATGGTTGACACGTTCCAAAAGGGACAGTTGGGAGTCCGACATCCATTGCGTCGGGTCCTGCGAACTGAAAAAGATCTAGTTCTCCCAGGTCAACCGCTTATTGGGATTCCTCGTACCCCCACAAACCTCGTCAGTTCGCACAGACCGTCTCGGATATCAGCTGCTGAAGATGCTGCCACGTTGGCGACCATGGATCCCACACCATGGCTTGATCGCTGGATGGGATCTATTCTTGTAAGCTCTCGTAGGCGTAGTAGTCTGTCGGCAAGGCTGCTTCCAGTCGTTCACCAGGAGCCTCTACCACCATTGTGATGCCGCATCAGGTTCGAGTCCTTCACTATTGGCCCGAATCAGTGACATCGCTTGCGTTGGCCCGTCCATCGTCATTTGGTGACCCTGATGATCATCATCCTTGATGGAGCGGTCAATTAACAACATGGGCCAGTGATATCATTGTCCCATCACGACGATGACCTTGGCTGCCTGTGGCCATACTTTGGGATATCTACTCCCAAGAGCCATTGATGGTATCCCTCAGCCACTATCTCCATTGTGATCTTTCATTTCTTTCGAACATTCATGCCGTCTGAAAGTCCGACCAAGTCCAGTAGTGTACCGTGCTTTTCATTCTCGCCCTGCTGACAGATGGTTCTTTTGATCTTTCATCTTATAGGAAGGATATTCGAACCGCACCTCCTCCTTGACCACTTCACCTCCACATTCTCTGGCCTACCCCTATAGTCCCAATGATTCAATCACAGCCACCGGACCACTTCAATCGGGGCAAGTCATTTTCTTTCCTCCCAACAGGATACAACGAAGAATTTCAAATTTGTCCAGCAACACTATGCCCAGTCTCGGTCAAGCTGGCTATGGATAATGCGTCTTTCAGATGTCCCTTGACGATGCCTAAAAATACACGTCTACCTTATCTTCTTCATATCGCACCAGAACTTCGAGAGCAGATCTATCAAGAGCTCCTCTACGATCGGCCATCGTCTTTATTCCACCTCCTTACCGTCAACCGTCAGATCTCCCGGGAGGTAAAGCCATGGATTTTCAGGCAGCCGTTGGCCTTTGATGGTCAGCAGAGCCTTTATCTGTGGCTGTCATCGGCCGATCCTATGTATCTGCCTGATGTCTTTCACATTCGGTTCGTACTTCATGACCTCAACCCGGACCAGATCGTAAAGGCACTTGGCGAGCGATTGGCAAGAGCAAGCGTGCCATACACTGGATCCCAGTCTATGGGGTGGCCTTATAAAGAAGCCTTCGATCGAGAATTATCCCAAATCCGGAGCGCTCTTCGCAGGTTCCCAAATCTCAAGTCATTCACCCTCCTCGAAAACGCCTTTGGCGATCCTCAACCCCCCTACAGAATGCTTGTAGCTTTCGCTGCACTCGCTCTGAGAGATTTGCCGTCGGGCTCCTTTATGATGCCTCAAAGGGTACAGCACGCCTTGGACCGTTCCCTATTTCCAAGGCTCCGGCACTTGCAGATCATCGACTATGGGTTTCGTCAAACGCCAGGTTTTCCACGCTTCCTTGAGCCTTTCCCATCTTTGGATATATTGGAAGTCTGCAACAGTGTCCAGAGCGTCACTCCGGCAGACTGGGGACGGAATACATGTCAGCAACCCACATCCCCCTTGGGGAAGCTTCCAGTGTTGCAGGAGCTGGTCTTGTGCATGTATCATTACAATGAAAGGGCCAGCGAGCGCCATCCAACATTCAGCACATTTGAGCCCGACATACTCGCCATCAGAGAAAATGCAAAATCGCTCAAGGTGTTCAAACTCCTGTGCAACCGTTGGATCGACCGCCGCTCTGCTCCAATGCAGCAGTTGCTCGGCTTTATTCAATCCTCGTCACTGAGTACCATCGAGACGGGCTTTTGGTGGACGCCACATCCGAATGACTATCCTAAGTCAGTCACCACGATCTCGGTACGGTTCGAGGATCATTACCCATATTACTCTCAATGGCTTCACGAATTTTCCAACGCCATCGACCCTATGGGCTCAAGTTTTTTTGCCGACCACCTTGACCTTAAAGAAATTCGGTTGTATCTTCCTTCTATAGCTTACAGTAAGCGGCAAGACTACCAGAAACATCAGATAGCCCCGAAAGCACATTGCTGGAATCATGGGGTCCATCTCAAGGTTTTTTACAAGGACTTTCGATGTGAGCATCGCCACAAGAGCCCCTTCGTGTCAGACGGTGGAGCCGCCCGGAGGAGGTTGTCTTATGGCTATCATGTCACCGACCCAACTTCATGAGCCCTATAGGAGTTTTCACCGACACCTGGGCAATAATCTAGGTCACTCGAGGCAATTTCAAGGCTATGACACCATTCGATTCATACTTCAGCAAACCTATATGAACGTATTTCATATAATTCCCAGGAATCCGCTTCTGAGCAGGATACCCAGCCCAGCTTTTCACAGCACAATTCATTTCATCGTCTACGTGAGGCTGTAATATTCCCAACACCTACGTCTAATCGAGAAGCGTTCGAGTGGCAGCACCTCTAAGAGTCCAAACATCGTCAAATACAGGATTCGAGACTCAGGTCAGTGACAACTCCTGAGATCACCAGTCGCAGAGCCCCTCATGGTCCCTTTTGATTTGACGGGCCAACAACGATATGGAGAAAAACAAACGTTATAGACAAATACACACGGGTCGCAAGACTCTACAATTCTACCCTTTCCTGTACACAGACATTGGAAGGGAAATCAAACTTTATTCTGTACATAATTATACTTTCGCATTATACATATTTTATGCTATGCTGTCAGATCGAACAGCAATTGATCGTCAGGCATCATGACCATTTCGATACTTCAATTGCTATTTAAGTGCGACTGCAGATCTTCATGCGGGATATCTTTTTCTACCTTGACAGCAGATATTAATAGTGGATCCGCCGATCACAGTTATTTTGTGATATGCGCGTCGATCACTGTAGACCC
>QQTW01001860.1_pt1 | contig 15093 bp, 14 predicted proteins | sample 1904831 | NCBI WGS metagenome assembly QQTW01 (sample SAMN09435610, study PRJNA476489) | Subsurface metagenome, whole genome shotgun sequencing project. | reverse complement strand
TGGTCGTGAAGCAGCGGATAGTGATGTGAATCCGAGGACTCATAGATCCCTGCAAGAATTCCGAGTCTTGAAGCACGCCGCCATCGAGTCTTCTCTGTTCGTCGACGGGTATGACGGGGAAGTATCACGACTCGTGGATGTATTACCTCCAACGCTCGAAACGTTGGTGCTCCACGCTCCTGCAGTCATTGGTGGCCTGAAAGCCATGTTCGCGGACCTAGTACAACTCAAGGAGGAGCGACTGCCAAACCTCAGAAGCATCGTGATAAAAGGGGAAGAGCTGCTCCCCAAAGATATCGAAGGCGAATGTCGTCAAGTCGGCATCAATTTCGAGGTTTTCGATTGGTGGAAAACGGACGATTGAGAAGCGAAAGCCGAGTTATTGACTTGTGTTGTGTACGTAGTAAAAGATTCTCAATGCGTTGATAGCGCTCAGGAACTTCTCAAACGTCGGTCCGTCGATTGCACTACGTTCGAAATGGATTTCTTCGAGAGCTCCAATACCAGGGCAGCCGACCGAGTTGGTGCCTAGTGGGCTTCCACCGTCATACACTGAATCGCCGGCGATATTGCGGCCATGGATCTTTCGCACTGATGGTATTGACGCGAACAGGTATACTGTTGAGATCTTCTCACCCGTAAATCCACCACCGTATAGGCGGACTTCTCGCAAATGACGATGAGTGTTGCCAATGGGTTGAAGATGAAGCTCAAACCCGTCCACGATATCGGCGCCGTTCTCAAGGATTTCAATGTTTCGCGCAAGAATGAATAATGCCGAGCATGCCGAATCATGGTCTCCTTCGATATATCGAGACCAGTCGATGAGACCCCTGTAAGGACCGTTTTCGACCAAAGTTTCTAGATCCGCAAGATCTTCACAAGGGTCATCTTCAGTGTTGAGCCCCCTGAGCTTTAGGATCTTGCAATAATCGACCATGAAGTTGTTTTCTAGCACTTGTCGAAGGGTAAAGAACGCATGGGCACCGAGCGAAGGGAGATCAGGTTCCTCAAAGATTTCGTCGCGAGGAGGCACATCACCTACTTTCAATAGGGAGTACTGTCGTCTCCGCTCTCTATGGTTGATGCGAGCTTGCTGCGATAGGTCAAAGATAGATTTGGAGCAAAGAATAAGATTCTCAAGATCCTCGGGGTCCACTTCACGCTCGATAATCCGTAGCTGCAACTCAATTGGAAGACCTAGCAGATCGAAATGGGTGGGTCGGCAATGCATGGCACGAATGATTGCAGTTGTAAAATAATAAATAATGGATCGTACGATCGCTCGAGTGGTAATGGCTGAAGTAGGGGTTGAAAGGGGCATCACGTGAGACCGCGACTACAGAATATAAGATAGGCTTTCACACGCGTTTCGCGACCTCCGCTTGATGCAGCCACTTAAGGTAAACTTGAGGTATTGACTTCTAGGCTACAATAGGGCGATCGTGCAGTGGCATCCGTCACTCTGATCAACCTGACAATGGCAAGGTCCTCCGCTTCATCGACATGACAATCAAAGCTAGGATAAAAGGTTCGCAAGATTCGTACTGAAGAAGACGACCATCCAACATAACTTGTCCCAAATGTCAACTCCATCTGAGCAGGAGGATGCAGATATTCAACGCGCAATCAAGCTGTCATTGCAAACAGGGCCAGAAGTCATCGTCCTCGACAGCGATGCCTCAACTACCGACGACGAGACATCTGGAGTAGATGGTCCCCCATCGGTCACAACACAGGAACCAGAGCTGGCACCAACCACAGGCATGCTTGGCCTAGACCGCAGGGCTATGGAGCAGGAGAGGCTCGCCAGGAAGCGCAAAGCATCCATCTCGCCGCCACCGTTTCGCAAGACGCCTAAACTCTCAGACATCGAACGGGACAAGCCTACCAGTTCAACAAGCATCGAAACCCCGCCTTCAATTGTACATCCAACAAAAGTCAGCAGTACGCTGCCCTATGCTGGAGGTGCTGTCAAGAAGACCTGGGCGCTCGGCCATCCGAGGGACGATGACATTAAGCTCGAAGAAGTGCTGCAGAAAAGGGACCTGACACTCGCAGTGCTCAGCTCCTTCCAATGGGACGTCGATTGGTTACTTCGAAAGCTTGATGTCAATAACACGCAGTTATGTTTTGTCATGCAAGCTGACACCGATGAGATCAAAGCTCAGTACAGGAATGAGACCGCAGCCATGCCGAATCTCCGCCTTTGCTTCCCTTCTATGGAGGGCCAGATCAACTGCATGCACTCGAAGTTGATGTTACTATCCTACTCTACGCATCTACGCGTGGTAGTACCTACCGCAAATCTCGTACCCTACGATTGGGGTGAGACGGGCATCATGGAGAACACCGTATTTCTCATTGACTTACCGAGGCTACCAATCGACACAACGACCGCAGCAGTACACCAGATGACTAACTTTGGCAAGGAGTTGGTTTACTTTCTCCAAGCCATGGGCCTGGAACAGTCAATCATTGACAGTATGCATCGCTTCGACTTCTCGACTACCAAAGACCTGGCTTTTGTGCACACAATCGGCGGTGCCCATGGTAGTGACGACTCCTGGCGCCGTACTGGATACTGTGGGTTAGGACGTGCCATCTCTGATCTCGGACTTAGATCGCAAGACTCGCTCAAAATCGACTACCTTACCTCATCGGTGGGATCACTGAATCTCGATTTTGTGACCATGCTCTATCTTGCCGCCCAAGGTGATGATGGGTTGACGGAGTATAACTGGCGGACAACACCAGGCAGCAAGAAGCCAAAGGCAGAAGTTAGACACAAGCAAGCAGCCCAACAGGCTGTACAGAAGCTTGTGGCGGAGGCTTTCCGCATCTACTTTCCATCATTCGAAACGGTGAATGCGTCGAAAGGGGGACCGGCCAATGGGGGCACGATCTGTTTCCAGTCCAGATGGTGGAATACCCCAACTTTCCCACGAGGTCTTCTTCGCGACTGCAAGAGCCGGCGAAAGGGGATGTTGATGCACAACAAGGTACAACCCTGCTGGAAAGACTCCTGCCACCCTTTCGACCTTTCCCCTGACTAACCGTATGATGGCTGTGACTGGGTAGATCCTCTATGTGCACCCATTCTCCCACTCATATGCCGAGAGCCACGACTTAGAGTCGAAGTCCTGGGCCTATATCGGGTCCGCCAACTGCTCCGAAAGCGCTTGGGGCCGTCTCGTCAAGGACCGTCAAACCAAGCAACCGAAGCTGAATTGTCGTAATTGGGAATGTGGTGTCATTGTGCCGCTTCGGAGGGCAATGTCTATTGTTGGTGAAAGGTTGAGTAGTACTAGTACAGCTGTGGATGTGAAAGGCCATGTAGGGAAGGGAAACGAGGATACATGCGGATTGAAGGCGTTCGAAGGGTTATTACCAGTCCCTATGGAATACCCGGGACAGGAGTACGGCGATGGCAAGCCATGGTTCTACTCAGAGTAGGAGCATTTAAGGTTCGAGGTCAATATGTGCCCAGTTGATCTACAGGATTTTCGAAAGCGATTCAGAGCGCTCCCGCCGTCTTGGAACTTGGCTATATGGCGTCACTTCTGTTTGAGAGAATCGGACCATGGTGAGAAAGTTATGTCAGGATGAATAGACGCGGAGGAACAATGTCAGGCCAAAAGGCAATGGCGTCAGACCTCCATTATGCAATAGAATGTAGCAGGGACATGAAATGATTCTACCGAATACGAGCACGTGATGACGTGATCTGAGATTAGCGAGATCTCGGGAGTTGAAGATTCCGGCGCTAGGACCTTTCTCATACGTCAAGATTTGCTTTCAGCCAGTCAGTGTTGAAAGGAACTGCATCCGGCCATGGCCCTTCCAACCCTTCATCGCCAAATGCGACAGCTCGCCACATCTGCAACTCTGCTTGGCCTGGCTGACACAAGCAATAAAGAGTTGGGGTCGCACTCGTCCTACACAGTCAAATTTACCCTCAGCAAACATGTCTTCCGACGGCCTCCTCAAGGATAGCAAGAATGGCAAGAAGAATGTGGTCATCATTGGCGGTGGTGCTGCTGGCATGGTATGTATCCTCTCAACTCTATCCTATGCAGTTCCATACTGACACTCATAGTCCTGCGCCGCCACTCTAGCCCAGCATCCGGACAAGTTCAATGTCACCATCCTTGAGCGCATGTCCGTCGTTGGAGGCCAAGCCACGTCGATCCCCTTGGATGAGAAGAAATATGGTACATCATGGATGAACGATGGCGTTCAAGGTGGTTCTCCAGCATTCAAACACACCCTGAACTTTTTCCAGAAATATGGCCATAAGGAACAAGCAGTGAAGCTCCAGGTTTCCTTCGGTAAAGGCCAGGACAGTTTCTGGACCAATTGTTTCCCAAGTCACCTGGTTGATCGATTCACTGGAGACATCAGGAAGTTTGGGAAAGTTCTCAAGATCATCAAGTACACCATGCCCGTTCTTGGTTTGGTCCCGATCAAGGTCATGCTTCGGATGTTCTTTTTCAACCAGGAGTTTGGTGAGAAGATGGTTTTTCCACTGATCGCTCTCTTCCTGGGAACGGGTATGACTTTTGGGCTCTTCTTCCATATAGTAGTAGTGCTCACACTGTCCAGGAAACCAAACGCCGAATGTCTGCTGTGCGATACTCGAACGTCTGTTTGACGATCCGAATATGAAGCTTTGGGACTACGACCCGGAAACTCTCCTTCCCAATCTGCCCCTCATGGTCACCTTCCCTCATCTTGAGACCTTCTATGCCGACTGGGCTGCCGATCTCAAATCCAAGGGTGTCACCATCCGCACCAATACCGACGTCGTCTCAATCCTGAGTCGCGACTCTAAATCCGGCATCCGTCTACAAACCGCCCCATTCAACCCCGAAGACAAGAAAAGAGATGGCGACGGCTTAGGCATGCAGAACAAGAACCCTCCTGCCACGACCGAAACCTACGATGAACTGGTCATGTGCATACTCGCCGACGACGCCAAGAAACTCCTAGGCAAGAGCTCCACCTGGAAAGAGCGCTTTGTCCTCGGCGGCGCCAAATTCTTCGACGACATCACCATCACCCACACCGACAGCGACTACTTCCAAAACAACTTCGAAGTCGCCTACAGCGACGACCTCTGCGCCGCCCCCAAATCCCAACAACAAGCCGACCAAATCGCGTTTTCCAAGAACGAAAAACCCGGTCCCGACAACGAACCCCCAGGCTTCCGCCCCATGTACTACACCCACAGCTATCCCGAAGACATGCAGAAGATCGAAATGGCCTTTGACTGCACCAACTACCAACACCAATTCCGGCAAGACCCCTCCACCCCTCCCGCACCGGACAAATCCCCGGTCCCTTACGACAACCACGTCTTCCAATCCATCTTCCTAGATAAAACCAACTCCCACCTCTGGACCATCGACAACATCGACGAATCCAAAATCATCGAACGCAAATGGTGGCATCAGCTCGGACACCGCTGGCAACATTATGTGCGTGTCGTGCCGAATATGATGTTTATTAATTCTCCGGGGAAGGGCACGCATACGACTTTTGCGGGGAGTTGGACACTGGTGAATATGCATGAGATGGCGTGTGTGAGTGGGATTGCGGCGGCGTATAGGTTGGGGGCCGGGTATGAGGTTTTTGATGATGTGGCGGAGGATTTGGTTAAGAAGTATCTTTTGATTTCTCATGGGGTGTTGTATAAACGGGGGAAGAATAAGGATGTTTGATTTTTGTTTGGGGGAGGGGAGGGGAGAAGAGGAGGGGATGACATGGGATATACGAATCATTGTGGATCTATTTGGACTGGGGTAAATAGGCCGATGTATATGGTTTGTAACGTTCTTCATAATGTATTCGCGTGTATATACTCTTTTTTTTGGTTTCATAGGTGTTTTATGTTGAAAGCAACAAATTGGGATTACAAAATTACCTAACAGCCTGCGGAGGGGGGTATCTATCTTTTCTAATTGGAGCCATGTTAAATTGGCCCCTTATCAAGCGATACATACAGTCCCTTTCGAAACGAACGAAACGTCTTTGTTTTCAGTCCTCGCCACCACCATCTATACATCCTCCCACCACACTTGATTGATAGTCGATGAAGCTTCGATATTTCAATAGCGTTGATGTGCAAATATCCATGACAAAGCCCACTCACTCACTCAAACATCCTCACCGTACTCCCCAACTTCGCCCCCATCTCCTCCCACTCCCCCACCTCCGTACTCAACGCCGTAATCGCCCCGCCCGCACCCACCGTCCACACATCTCTCTTCTCCTTCTGCCCCTTCCCCTCAGCATCATCATGACCATAAACCGAATCCCCATCCCAACGAAAAGCACTTCTAATCACGACGGAGAAATCCCCTCCGCCGCCGACATCCATGTAGCCCACCACACCGGAGTATATACCACGCGGGTGCTCTTCTTCGATTTCGCGGAGGAGGGCGCAGGAGCGGCGTTTCGGGGCGCCGGTCATGCTTCCGGGTGGTAGGGAGGCGGCGAGGACGTCGATGCCGGTTTTTTTGTTTGTTGTTGGTGGTGGTGGTGGTGTGGGTTTATCCGTCGCGACGGTACGATGGCGGGTTGTTCGATTACGGGAGGCGACGCTGCTGACGGATGATGATGATGATGATGAAGGCGTGACGGGGCGCGATGTACCCGGGGAGCTGTTGGGGCTTGTTGTAAGGCTGGGCACATTTGAAAGGTTGGTGGGTGAATGGTTGATGAGAGTTCCTTCGACGACGGTGACGAGTTGGAACAATGTGGCGTATTCTTCTACAACCATCAGTTTGGGGACGCAGACGTTGCCGGAGCCGACGACGCCGTGCAGATCGTGGCGGATCAAGTCGACGATCATGAGGTTCTCGGCGCGCTCTTTGGATGATGAGAGGAGTGCGGTAGCTTCTTGGAGTGTGATGGCCGGTCCATCATGGCCGTTGGGGAAGCGTTTAACTGTGCCTTTAATAGGCCGGAACTGTACAGTCGAGGTCTCGGCTGTAGAAGCGTCGGATATCCCAGGACGAGTCCAGCGCATGAAGCGTTCTGGGGAACTTGAGAGCAAAGTCATGCCACCGAGGCGCATGTATGTTGAAAAGGGGGCGGCGTTCAGTGATCGGAGGTGGAGGTACAAAGGCCAAGGGTTGCACAGGTGGCTTGCGTTGATACTGGCCTGATTGGTTAAGCATAGTTCGTATGAATCGCCGCTATGGATGTAGTCCTGGCATTTGCGAATCTTCTTCATGTAAGACGTTGAGTCTGGGTAGGTGATGACTGATTTCAGGATGGACCGGTCAATAGGGACGGACCGCGGTCTACAAACCGGTGTAGCCCACGTAGATAGTTTGAGGCTGATCATCTTTATCCAGTCACTATCCTCGGGTAGGATGCTTTGTACATGTAGTTGCTGGCGCTGATGATCAACGACTACGCTACGCTCAACAAAGACCAAGCTGATGTCTGGTTTGTCAGAATGACTGGGAGTCGTCATGTCGATAGTCTCAAGACAAGCTTCGTAATTAATATAGCCAACGAGCCCTCCCCAGAATGGTATGTTTGGGTCACCTCCAATCGCCTTACGAGCGCTCATGAAAGCCTTCAAGTACCCAAAGATGGTGTTATCTAACGAACTGAGATCGATAGAGTATTGGTGAGCACCTTGACGGAAATTGACCTTGCCACTGCCGACCGAGTACTCTAGCTTAATAGTACTGGGTCCAAGAATCCCGATTGCGCTGTGTGTGCCAATATCGGCGCGTTGATGTGGCTCGGCATCCAAGACCACGGCATTACCGTCATCGAGCTGGAGGAGGTCCCATATCCGAGGCACTGTGAGCCCATCCAGCGGCAGTGTCCGGCTGATGACCCGGCATGGATATGAATCAGCCAGGGGAGGACTGGTTATGATATCACAACCAGCAATTGGATCGTGCATATCCGGTAGAGATAATTCCTGGAGGTCATTGATGAGCACAGAGGAGTCTGACATCTTCTGGGATCTCTCGCAGACAGCTTTTTCTACAGCATGAAGATGCGTCTGGGCCTTGCGCTGTCGGTTCCACCGCTGAGCTTCGGTCCACCAATTGTCGACGAGCTGTTGAGCAGCTTGATCAGAACAGATGGACTCGGGATGGAATTGCAACCCATAGAAAGGCTTAGTCCTGTGCTTGACCGCCATTAATATGGCACCAGGATTCGCATTGTGGGCTATGGTCTGATTGGGATCCTGGTTGTCGGCTTCAACATCCCAAGCAAGCGCTTCGAGGTCGTGGTCTGATTTGAGCGGCTCCTCAGGCCGAAAGGTATTTTGATGCAGTATAGCGTGCAGCGAGTGATACTGAACAGGTGAAATGTCGGTGATGCCCTCAAAGATTGAGGTGTTGTTGGAAGTCACCTTCCGCACAATGCCATGGCGTGGATTGGGTAAGGGCACCACGCTCCCACCAAACGCGAGCACAAGACTTTGAAAACCAAGACAAATCCCCAAGGCAGGAAGTACATGTTGGTCGCTAAGCCGCCAGAGCTGAGCAATAAGTCCAACATTAGTGGCATTCCCTGGGTGACCGGGACCGGGGCCAGCAACAACGGCGTCATAATTCCGCAGAAAAGATGGGAAGTCCAGGATGTGTTGGTCAATCTTGATAACAGTGACCTCGACGCCGGATAACCTTGTTTCCAGAAGAGATACAATGTTATTCGTGAAGGAATCGTGAGCGTCAAGAAAGAGAACCCTGGGGGAGGTGGCGCAAGACATCTTGGCTGCTGTAAGCTATTGGCGCAGGCGGTTCCAAAGCTGCACTTCCTGAAGTGTTATCCAAGAAAAGATGGAGAGCAGCCAACAGTGTCTACTTTCATAAGAGATGCTCAATAGTAGATGTGATGGTCTGAGTTAGATTGCAGCCAAGATTTGAAAAAGATGAAAGATACAGATCAGAAGTGCAAGGGCAACATTCAACAGGACAAGACATGGTTGTCATACTCATCAGACCAGCTGTAGAGAGTGTTCGTTCAATATACAATTAAACCCGATGGTATATTGTATATTGTATGGAAAATTGATGGATCACCAGATGGAATCGGCGATTTGCTTGAAGATCCCGATGTCACGTGATGACATGGATGTCACTCTGGTCCTGTTAATTACTTGCGCAAGATGTCCGCTCGCATTCTATTTAAGGTCAGATATACTCCGTGTCTAACTCCCATTCCTAGATGAATCTCCACCTATCTTTCCCCTGTTGTCCAGGATGAGCGTTAAATCACTAATAGCCACCGGCTAAGGTTCCTTTCACTCCGAAGATCAGTTGATTCGCGCCTCACTGACGAGCTTCAAGCTGTCGTGTCTTGTGTGTTCAAGCGCAGAAAATCCTCGAATCCATGAAATCTCATTCTTAGTAGCGAAGTCCTCGCCCTAGTATCAGAGTCAAAGCCTCTATAGTCTACCAAGTTTACTTCTCACGCCGAAAACAGGTCCTAGCCGACCACTCGCAAAGCTAGTCGTCAACCGACATTGTGAGCTACAGTAGTGCTTCTCACGAACACTTGCTACGAAGAGCTGATTAAATCCCCTCCCTCATCTGGCTTCATCATGGTGATAGTCAGGTATCCCCTCTCCCCTGTATTCTATCATTAGCAATTTGCCACTTAACATCTTTGATCTCAAGTGTTCGTAGCTCACCTCGCCGGAATGCAAAACCTGCCCTCCCTGTTTTGACACACATTCCATTAACCGCGTTTACGCCTTCCCATATTTCGGACCAAGTCGCCGTATCCGATAACCCATTCGCCGTACTGATGTTAACTTGGCATTGCCCCGAACCTGCCGAAGAAATCAGCCTGATCCAGCCTGGAGAAGGCTAACAATCCGCAGGATTTGCGCGCACTGATGAGGGGATTGGCCTACGTTCTTTGAGCTGAAAAGGGAGGTCGACCTGTACACCAGGATTGCCAGCCAAACCGAAAACGAGTGGGGAACTCGTTGCGGGCATTCCGTCTACGATGGTATCGCACGCCTCGCGAAGTGGGCCTGGAAGGGGGAAGCAGTGCACAAATGGATGGTACGACGTTATTCTCAATGCCATGTTGTGGGATGGACCTACATAGTAACAGTCAGCGATGGCTGTTAAAGCGCAACGGTATCAAGACTTCAATACCAAGTCAATTGCCCGTACGAACAATCATCCTTGATGCAGTATGGGTCGCAATTTTCTCCCTTACTGCAAGAAAAGAGGAGAGCAAAAGAAAGCCAAGAAGGCCTGATCTGGAGTTTGGAGAAACCCACCAATTTCGGTCGCCAGACCACCAACCCCATCTCTCTTCACGCAAACTTGCGTCACCTGATAAGCGGCGTTGTAGATATCACTGAAGCTAGCGTAGCCGACACGAACGCCCGTATCTTTGAGTAAGTCGATAATGCAAACACCATCAACTACATCAGATATACCATGTGAGTCAAAGCCATCCTTCTTACAGTTGAGCTCATGACAACATACTGCTGATCCAACGCAAGGGCAGTCGCATGTCGGAAGCCTCCTCCGAATTGCGGCTGGCGAATCTCAGTACTCGCCCGTAATTGGGAATTTGGAAGACAGCGTCTGCACAGTCGAGGTAGTTGAGGTGGCGGCGGTATAAATCCCCATTACACTCAATGGTCGAAACGGAAAGATTAGTGCTTGGTTGCCGTAGCTTTGTCAGTTGGGTGCCATTGTATGGTATTGATGGACCACTGGATCTTTGTGGACGACGGGGCGAACGTGCTAACGCAAGGCCAGTCAATAGCAGCACGAGTTTCCAGATTGAGAACATGAATGAGGTTGAGTGCATTGACTTTGCGTACGCCTGCGCACTCAGTCCAATGTGGCCACAAGTGGTGTGAGGTAAATATCATCATAATGCTGGCGTGTCGGAAGTTGGCGACGAAAGAATAATGCAAGGCGGGAACTTATCGAGAGCCTGGTGGAGAGCCTGGCTTTGCGACCACGGAAATAAAATTGATAGCCGCAATTGCAGTAGTGAGAATCGGGTCGTCTGTTGTTCGACATCCGCTGGCGGGTGTGGATACATTGTGACAGCTTCCCTCGAACCAGCTGATTGCGAACAATTATGGTTTCGGTTGAGACTGTTCATTTACTGCATGTCAGTATGAGTATAGGAGCGGTTATGTCTTTCGTGGAGTCGAAACTTACGAGTATGCCGCGACGCCCATGTGTATGCTCCAGCAAGCCTTTCCGGTCTTGTTTCAGCTATGCATTGCTGTCTTTTCCATCTGTCCCTCTCAACCCCCACCTCCCTCTCAACATCCGAAGCACTGAGCATCAACCGGCACGTTATCAACCCCCAACCCTAACCACCGCGGCCTCGCTCTCTGATACCCGGTACCAGACTCCATCTGGAGATTCTCTATAGCACTGGCATATTTGATTAGGCCCGCTTCTCCAAATCTGGTTCCCATAAGCGCCAATCCGAAAGGCATCCCACTCCTCGAATGCACGCCCGCAGGGATAGTAATCATAGGGTATCCAGCTTGGGCGGCGATCTGGTATGTCTGACCTACGTCTGGCGGGACAAGCAGGGCATCCACTTGTTCAGAGGTTGAGTGGCGGAGCGCGTCGTTGATGCCTTTGCGAGTGTAACTCTTGCTGAATTCCAAGGCTTGCCAGTATGTCTCATTCATATGACCGCCTGTCGCCAGAGAAGCGAGCAGGCCATCTTGTCCCGAGGCGAACGCTGGATTGAGGTTTGGCTGAGCGCCTTCTACGTACGAATGATCGTTGTTGAATCGTATAACATCAGCAACCGATTTGATGGTCGTGTTGGTGAGTTCCGACAAGTAGGTTTGAAGGTTGTTGTAGAAGTCGACCTTGATGACAGTATATTCGCTTTCGTTCGGTCGACCGCGCGTGCTTCCGAAATCCCAGTTCCAGCCCTCGGGGCTGACGAGGAGTGGGTAGTTCGTGATCTCCGTATTGTTGACGATAGTGGCACCGGCGCTCTTAATGAGATCCAGCAGTCTGACGAGAACGGATCGCTGTTCGGGATCTGCGAGTACCCAAAAGCTTTGCCATGGGAGGCCAAACTTTGCGCCTCGAAGCGCGGTTCTATTGGATAGGAACGCTGCGTAACCTTCAGGTGGAGTCTTTTGAGCCTGGTCCAAGGTATAATGATCCCGCAAATCAACACCACGGATGGCGTCTAGTGCGTACACTGCGTCTCGGACTGTTCGGCCAAAAGGCCCTACGGTGTCTTGATGAATGCTCTCAGGTACCACTCCAGACCGCGATGTAAGTCCGACGGTCGGTTTGATACCGACTACTGCATTTCGTTCCGCGGGATTGATGATACTTCCATCAGTCTCAGTTCCCAATGTAAGAGGGACAACATTGTTCGCCACGGCGATTGCACTTCCTGAGCTGCTTCCACCCGGGTTGACTGTCAGATTGTAAGAACTTCTACTCTGACCGCCGGTGGCCGAATAGCCTTCGGAGTAGATTGTGCTTCGCATATCTGCCCACTCGCTCATGGTAGTTTTCCCCATGAGTACTGCCCCTGCTTTGCGTAGCTGTGCCACAACGAATGCATCTCGAGGGACAATGGAGCCAACAAGTGCCAGGCTGCCGGCAGCTGTTTGTAGTTGATCCTTCGAGGCGATGTTTTCCTTGACCAAGAAGGGAATGCCATGTAGTGGACCACGCACACGGCGAGCTCTACGCTCAGCGTCGGCTCTTTTGGCGATACGCAAGGCATCTGGGTTTAGCTGCAGTACTGGACTATTTCATGCTCAGCTCAGCTCCACCACGACATATTGCATGGTCGGCAAGGGATGGCACGAGACGGAGACTCACTTGATAAAACGCTCCACCTGAAAGACTCGATTTATACAACATATAGTCAATTGTACGCTCGTCAACTTCCCATGTGCCATAAAGGCCTGAAGCTGATCGATTGTCGCTTCCTCTATGACGACGCCATTGCACAAATTCAAGGTATTCAGAGTTTCAACGGCATTGACAGTAAGGTTGTCCAACGGGTATCGAAACAAGAAATCATGACTTAGAAGTGGCGACCCAGGGTCACTGCTGACACGGGACGTTCCAGTCGCACTTTGGGCTAACGTTGCCCAAGGAAAGTACAAGGCTGCAATAAGGATGTATACAACACGCAGTCCAATGAGCGAATTCCCCGCCATACCAGATGCTTGCTTTGTCTGTTATCCTTAGAGAAGATAGTGGCCCAGGTGGGAAGAGCTGCGAGCTGCAGTCACGTCCTTTTTAATCTGGTCGTTGTGTGCTTCCCCACGAAAATATTCGCCAATCAACCAGAAGCGCATCCAGGCCGCTGTATCGAGTTAGTCGACAGCGCTCGCTCCCTCCAGAGGCGTGATACCGCGGGAAGTACCATCGCAAAGATGTGGCTGATCGTGCCGTGACTGTTCCCGCATGAGGATGACCAAATTCACCCACAGCCAACCTGCGATCCATCTCCATCGCAAACATCGAATCCTCGACTACCGGATTAAGGTACTTCTTGCCCGTCCAAAGCACAAAGTACACCGCACTGAACATCAATAGATTAAATAACGAGTATTGCGCACCAAAACCCATCCTACGCGCGGGTGCCGATGGTTTGACACTTCCAAGCCAGCTACACGATACTAGCGCATGGGATAGAACATGAACCCTCCTCAAAGGCTCGCTTCTTGCCCTGGCAAATCATCTTTGGCCAGTCACAAACATCGGTCTCGCGTCACTTCTCATCCAAGTGCGTCCCTCACAAGAGAGTCCACCAAATCCATATCGTGTATTCTATCCACATTCAAAGAAAAGGATATGATGTACGAGAGATCCTAGACTATTTGAAGTATACCCACTAATACCAAAGCAAAGAGCGATCGAGGAGTCGACGAGGGAGGAAATGGTGCTGCAATCGCGAGTTCGATCCGTCAAATGGTGGGAAGGAAGTAGTGCCAGAGCTGCTACTCCGATCATATCCCGAATGTACACATTGCTATTCTGATGTGCAAAGCAACATATTGCGAGAAGGCAGTACATAAGAAATCCTCGATATTATACTATCCCTAATGGCTCGTCTGTTTGGTGAATGTCTAGTGCACAAAATCTCAGGTTGACTAGCCTGGCTATCGTTATGGACAATCTGACTGGGTTTGGTGGGTTGGCGATAGAGACTTTTTGACACTGCGAATACGAGAATCGTCATGCAAGTACATGCGAGAACCCGTATGTGTATTCTCGTCCTCATTATCTTTGACAGGATGGCCAGATGCGTCTTTGACCTTACATCCAATTCAATGACCCCGGCATCCATGACTCGTTGCGACTCTTTGAGGGTGGCATTGTAGGCGAGTGATTTGGTCGAGAAGGCCGTAGTCGAAACCTCGACGCAATGGCAGGTCGTCACTTCTGGTAATGCTGGATTCAAGGCTGTCAAATGCTGGTTTGAGGTACGGTACACATGGTATGAAGAAGGTTTATCTGCTTTTGCCACCGTGACTGTTAGTATAATGATACGATGCCCAGTGCTGTGGCTTACCGGTATTTCTTCGTCCAATTCACCACCCTCAGATTGTGGTAAGGTGGTCTGGACCCCTAAGTTGAAGTAGTAGTTGCTACCGTGGAATATTCAACGGGAACCTGCAGATGGCTTGCATGAACACATGCAGAAGGCCCAAGCCCAAACTAGTGACACGGATTAACCATACCTCGCCCTCAGGCCACCAGTTTGCCTCGATGTGACCCACCCCATCGACATATGGATTCTCGCGGTAGATGTTCCATTGGGCGCCTCCTACGATTTGGCCCGACTCGCTGTCGACTGCCTTGTACCACTGGCTTGTCGCGTCTCCCTTGTGGTCGGCCAGCTGTCTCTCCATACATTCGTTCATCGATTCTTCGCGAGCATTGGGTCCAGTGCCCAAGGTTGGACAGTATATCTCTTTGAAGCCATTATACGGTGTCTCGTACGCAGCCCATTCACATTCAATGAGTTCCTTGAAGTCGTCATCCGACGTAACCGGTTGAAGCAACAATCCCATCTTTTCCTCCCGCCAGTTCCGATTTTCAAGACCGGTGATGCCGACTCCTC
>QQTW01001859.1_pt1 | contig 15095 bp, 20 predicted proteins | sample 1904831 | NCBI WGS metagenome assembly QQTW01 (sample SAMN09435610, study PRJNA476489) | Subsurface metagenome, whole genome shotgun sequencing project. | reverse complement strand
GTGCCCGTCTTCAGGCGGCCAAGCTTAAACCCAGCTTCCCTGAGCGAGTTACTGAGCCCGAAGGTAGCTGCTTCTCCCATACGTCCTGAGGGGAAGACGTCTAAGCCTGGTCGAAGTATAAGCCAAAGTCTGCCAAGCCATGTTCAGTGTTCTCGGATTCAATACCAATGTGAATCTCTCCACCAAGAAACGTTCCCGTAGTAATCACGACGTGATTTGTAGGTAGTATCTCCCCACTTTGTAACTTCACACCCGTAATCTGCCCGTGCCTCCCTGTTTCAACGCCGTCCTTTTGTACGATGATATCCGCCACGCTTCCTTCAACAACGGCAAGATTTCTGTAATTCGAAATTTCCTCTCGCATAAACTTTTTGTACAAGCCCCGATCAATCTGCGCCCGCGGACCCCACACGGCCGGGCCTTTCTTCCTGTTCAGGACACGGAACTGCACTCCCGCTTTGTCGATTATTCTCCCAACTACGCCGTCGAGGGCATCGACCTCCCGTAGCATCGTCCCTTTACCGATTCCACCGAAGCTCGGGTTACATGAGCAAACGCCGAGATTGTCCAGAGCCGGAGTGACGAGAGCAGTCCGACAGCCTGAGCGAGCAGCGGCCGCGCTGGCTTCCGTACCGGCGTGGCCTCCACCAACGACCACGACGTCGTAGGGTCTAGACTATGCGCTTCAGCGACGTGGCCACGGAAGACTCGCAAGCAAGGAAAGCATTGGATCGCGAACCTAACATCTGTGGTAGCTGTCGCGAACGAACGATGGCGACGGGGAAGAGATCGAACGCGCGGGGCGTGGCCCCATGACAGACCTGGCTTGAAGATGCGGACCATTGTATGTACGTACTGATGGTCGCTATTGAAGAGAAGCTGACCTCTAGGGCCAGCCTTCAAATGATGTCCTCTCCAGATTAGCGCCGAATCATTCCCCTTACAACAAGTGCCACGGCGCGCCAGCTCAGGTGCTCCGTAATTGCCGGCAAAACCGCGGGCGCTTTCATTCCTGCAAACGTTGGTAGAGTCATAGGGCTTTACCATTAAACCCTTGGAAAGACCCAGATCTCGCCCGGAAGATTCCCCCAAGAGCAGCCAAAATCATCTCAACCCACATTTGCACTTACATGGGCTGAGACTCAGCGGATGCTACGACATTTATCATGCGGACAGCTGACAACCCGATCTCCCATCATACGAGCCACACCCTGGACAATGGCGCCAGCAGCAGCAATAATGGCATCCATGGTGACGGACAGCACCCGATCCACCACCACACAAGTCATACCTTGGAGAACGGCGCCAGCAGCAGCAACAAGGGCGCTCATGGAGACGACGAGAATTGGAATGACAATGGTGGGAGTTGTTCCTCTGATGACTTGGTTTTGGCTTACTTTTCTTTATAAAGATCACAATGATCAGGCTGTTATCTTGGAAGCCTCCCTAACGAGCCTTGCTGCCAAACTATTCAAATCGACAACGGAAGACACGTTCTATGAGCCTCGCAAGTCTGATGAGGATGCTGTCACAGAGGTCTCTTCGCGATCCTCCCCGGTTTACGGCATACGGGAGAGCGACGATTCTGACGAGGGAACTGATACCACGACGACTTCCTTATGCTCCTCTGGCAATCTTTGCGGTTTCAGCATTATTGACAGCACTTTGCGTGAAGGAGAACAGTTTGCAACGGCTTACTTCAACACAGCTCAGAAACTCCAAATTGCCCAGGCTCTGGATGATTTTGGAGTGGAATATGTAAGACTATCAGCCTAATTCATGATTCAGAAAGTGCGAAAAACTAACGCCGCTGGCTGACGCTCTATACAAGATCGAGTTGACGTCGCCAGCTGCTTCGGAACAGTCAAGAGCTGATTGCGAGGCTATCTGCAAGCTGGGTTTGAAGGCCAAGGTAGGCCAAGCTTAAACTACATCGAACCTTCACTAATGATCTGCTAGGTATTGTGTCACATCCGGTGCAATATTGAGGACGCAAGGATCGCTGTTCAAACAGGTGTCGATGGAGTGTACGTCATCTCTCCAAAACTAGATATCTATCACTGATGGCCTCGACTCAGGAATATGTGCATTGGCACTTCTCCCCACCTCATGAAACATTCCCACGGAAAGGATTTAGCCTACATTGCCGCCAAAGCCAAGGAGGTCATCGAATATGTCAAATCAAACGATATTGAGATTCGCTTCTCCGGGGAAGACTCTTTCCGCTCGGATTTCTCTGAGATATTGAAGCTCTATTCCCTCGTTGATCGGCTGGGCGCGAACCGTGTCGGCATTGCCGATACCGTGGGCGCTGCTACATCACGGGAAGTGTTCGAGAAGATCGAGGCCCTGCGCAAAGTCGTGGGTTGCGACATTGAAACGCACTTCCACAATGATACAGGATGTGCTGTCGCAAACGCCTACGTCGCTCTTGAAGCAGGAGCTACCCATATCGACACCACGGTGCTTGGCATTGGCGAGCGGAACGGCATCACGTCTCTCGGCGGTCTTTTGGCGTCTTTGATTCACACGGACCGCAAACACACCCTGGGCAAGTATAGATTGGAGAAACTGAGCTCCCTCGAAAATTTGGTCGCTCAGATTGTCGACGTGGACATACCTTTCAACAACTTCGGCGGCTGTTGAGGTCAACCCCTGGGCGATATCGATGAGCTAGTCGCAAGTTATGGGGTGCACAACTGACGCTCATTGTCTGCAACGCGAATCTTATACAGTGACTCCTTAAAGTCTCCTCAGGCTGAGCGAACTCCTGATGCGCCTTCCGCACGCAACCATGGCGAGTAGTCCCTCCGCTATGGAAACCCACTGACTTGTGTTTTCAATACCAGTGCATCTTGGAAGGCCCAGCATAGCAGCCATGCTTCTGCCAGCTGATAATCTATAGAGCAGCATTTTTGTCCTTTGCGTTTTCAATATGCATTACTGTGCATCCTGTCGTGTGCTATGATATGCGGTAAAGCAAGCTACCCTCGTAGCACTGCCGAGCTTTGTGAATCTGAGCTCATGATAAAAGCTGACAGCGATCAAAACGTCTCTTGCTACGTGGGCTAATTTCAATCGAGCATATATTGAATCGTAGAACAGGACTCCCATCCTAGTTATGCCTGACGCAGCAGCTTTGCTCCGCTAATCAAAACTGAAACTGCGGCCGATTCATAGGCCACTGCACGGTCGTATACACCCACCTCGTCGTTGCCATCGTCATAATCATAATCATCATCGTCTTCTTCCTCTTCTTCTTCATCTGCGCCTTCATCTTTTTCGTCGTCTTCATCGTCGTCTGCGCCTTCATCTTCTCCTTGGTCTTCAGATCTATAGCTATCATCCGCTGTTACAACGACATTAGCATTTTCGTTGTTGATAACCCATGCACCGTCGTTCAAGTCAGGATCTTGCTCACAAGTTGGCATGCTTTCGACACCATGTACAGAACTTCGTGGGTCGTAGGATGGTTTCTCAGTCAGGTTAGATTTGCGAGACCGAGAGAGATCGGAAGGACCCCCGTTTTCATGCTCCTCTCTGTCGCGCTCAATCTCTTGAACTTCCTCAGTTGTGTATTCGCTTGATGAACTTGCAGCATCAGTACCCGAGGGTTCTGCATCAGTAGCGGCATGCTGGGACGAGTCGACTCCTCGTGCTAAACTTTGCACCGCCGTAGTGCCAGCGGCGTCGGCCTCGTGAATTAGGGACACCACTTCGGAAAGCGCTATTTCGGCTCCGCCGGCTATGTGCGTTACGAACTTCTGTATCGCTCTAATGTTGTCGCGTTGCATGGCCTGGCCAATCGCACGTTTTAGAGTTTCATTGGGTTCGGAAGTTTGAGGAATATGTGCTAGAAGAAGCTCCAGTAGCACAGTGTCGTGCTGTCGCACAGCTATTCCTAGAGCTCTCGGTATATCACTCACAATAGCACCGTGCTCGATGAGGGTCTTAGCTATGTCATCTTTTCGAAACTCCATGGCGTCCATGACCGCTGTACTGCCGGACCCGTCGACGACATTTGGATCCGCGCCGTGCGACAGAAGCAGACAGACAAGGGGATGAAACCCTCTGGCAGCTGCTATGGTAAGAGGAGTCAGGTTCGAGACGAAAAGTGTATCTGCACTATCCGATTTGCGCGTTCTAATGTTCGGGTCTGCACCAAATTGCAGCAACATGGTGGCTCCCGCCAAATTTCCGACCGACGCACAGTGATGTAGAGGGGTAAATCCCTGCGGCCCTGAGTTTACGTCCGCGCCATTGCTGAGCAGCTCCTGCATACAGGACGTAGCCACTTGGTGTTGAGCAGCTATGGAAATGGCCGTCATTTGGTCTGGCGGTGCGTCATCAGGATGGACGCCACGCTGGAGGAGAAGTCGGGTGACTCTCTCGTGACCATTCTCGACTGCTATGCCAAGGTAGTGATAGTCAACGAGCTCGTCGCGGCCTAAGTTGCGGTTGTCGATGATCAGGCGGACAACATCTTCGAACCCATGCCAGACTGCATCCCAAAGGGCTGAGGTGCCAGCTCGTGAAGCCGATACAGAGCCTTGATCCAGAGCATCAGCGTCAATCGTCGCACCACGTTCGAGAAGCGCTGAAACAGAGAGACTGTTGTTTGCCCTCACGGCCACATATAGGGGCGGATCGAAGTATGGGCTGTGGCCGTTCAGTGGTGCACCATCTTCGAGTAAGCGGTCGAGCATAGCAATATCACCCATGTAGGCTGCAGCATGCAAAGCCAGACCGTGAGATAAAAGGTCTTCACTTGACGAAGATAGGGAGGAGCAGTGCAGACAGATTTGCTTTCCCCCATCCTGATCCGCTTGCGCGACATCGGACTGATCCTTCGTAGCGCCCGATTCCCGCTCCTCGAGATAGCATCGCACATGCAGCGATCGCAAACATAGATCATGGTGTACGCTCCTCGCGAATGCGGCTGCAGCGCACACTGCTTCACTGTAGTCTGCTGCCTGTTCCGCCAGTCGTTGGTCGTTTATCGGAAGCGTACACTGGATCTTATCGAGCGAAATTTGCAGTAGGCGCAGCAAGGGGCTTCCCTCGTAGCACGGCGAGGCATTTAGGGCATGGTCCCGTAGCTTCTCTATCAGTAACCTCTTTGTCCACTCCGAGCTGGGACGTCGCCACCCGATTACGAGTGGCCAGAGCGATGTGTCAAGTCTGGCGAAGGCAATACGACGGATGGCGATCTCGAATCGGCCTTGGAAGTATTTGTTAGCCACACAACCAAGGAGGCCTTTAGAAAGAGCGAGCTCTGTATATACATACGACACACGAGTCTCAGACTAAGCCCAAACGTGCGCCGTGTCTCGTCCAAAAACCATTTAGGCGTAAAGAATGGATCCACGATCTGATAGAGAAGTTCTTCCGGGAGATTCCTCCAGGCCAGTCCGTTTGCCAACATTATGGTGAGTTTGGTCTTCGTGCAGTGATTCAGGGATGCCGTGTAAACCCGGTGAGAGACTTCCCGGCCTAATTTCGGCTCGGCTTCCCCTTCAAGTTGAGTTCTGACAACCCGAAGGTGCCGTCAATCGCGTCGATTTTCATCTTGGGTGCGCACAGTGCCCATGTCAACGACCCCGACACCTCAACGTCCCAAATACTGCCATCTCAACTATCAACGCCCAATAGAGCCACACAATGGCTTTAGATTTATATAAATCGACTGAGACTCGAGTCCTGAAGCTTGAGAATTCAGAGGAAGCTAAATAGAGCGGGATGAGGATGAAGATAGAAGATAGTTCATCGAGACTGAATACAATGAAAGCTCACGACTCTTCTCCGTACTTACTGGTCAGATGGGAGAGCGATTCCAGCAAAGAATCCCGGATCGTCCATGCTATGATTCCGGTCGCTGTTGTCCCTTGTCAGCAGTTCACAGCACCAACAGCTTCCTATCGACCCCATCATTCCGATTGGGTAATCACACACCTCAGAATCCCAATCGCTCCTGGCGACAACATCATAGGCAACGGTGTGCTCAGGGGATATTCTAGACATCTCTTCATGAATACGCGCAAGATAAGACCGTGTGCTACCTATACACTCGGTCAACGTCAATGCAGAATGGACTAAATGAAGTCTGAGCTATACCAGTGCGACATCGGCGGGGCTTTCGCCGTTCATAAACGGTCGTTGCATGTCATTAATCTGCGAGATGATTCGTCCAATCTCTCTGTTACTTGCTGTGGACTCCTAGGAAGCTTCACGTCAGCAGGAACCAAAACGACCTGTTTCGAGACGGTAACGCATACTCCCCGCCTTTGCACCCATCCCTCCAAATGTTCCACTCCTCCTCCTGGTCCAGCTTTCTTTCCTTTCGACTGTGTCTAATCTCGTTCACTGGCAAGCTTCATAATCAGCATAGTTTACTCAGCAACATCTTCCGTGATGGTTACCTTGCCGGCATCAATAGCAGCATGGTCGCCAGCGCCGCTGGTGCCAGATAGTAGATTATATGTTTGCTGTGCCCGCTTTCTTGACTGACCCATACATGCACGAGGCGGGCAGGATCCATGGGTTTGCCGGGCCCCACAAGATGGGTCGCCGTGCCGGTAACTTGTTTGACGCCATTAGCAGTGAGGTCAAGCTCGGTAATCCCGGCGTAGCGACCATTCTTTGTCCATTCCGTTTCTCTAATGACGTTGAATGCGTAACATACATTTTGGAGGCACACACAGGGTACTTACCGTGACGGACAAGGAAGACGCGAGGAGTCGTTGCGTCAAGATCAGACATCTCGGCGCCCAGTTGCGGATGATGAATCTAAAGATGTAATAATAAGTCTCTCTAGACAGTGCAACCGAGCAGAGTTGAGTGGCACTGAGTGCCTCCTTTGGCTGGACTTTATCAGGCGCGTTTTAAGCCCGGCAAGCCATATGGTCAACGTGCAGGTGACGTGGGGTTATGCCTGGACAGTCTACTGCCTTATCAAGGCTTAATTGAATCTATGGCCATCCAGGTCTAACAACCCTGTATTCGACGGTACCGTTCCATTTATCGTAAGTTCATCCAGACAGAACTGGTCATTACATCAATGCTCATACCATGTCATGCATCCAATGCTGGGAATTGCTCGCATCTTTACAAAAGTAGGCGACGCGTACTCATCGGACTTCCTAACCACCGAACCGTCGGGAGAGTCAACGTCCGCGAGATGCAACTTTGCTATGGCATCAGCCGAGTCAGAGTGAAGAGAAGACTCGTAGACTGGTAAAGACTAGATTCTACTAGACTGTCAATAGACCTAGCTTCGGCCTCCTCAGCATGAACAATGCTTATGAGTTTCTTAAATGCTTCGGAGAGCCTCTCGCCATAATCTTGACGCTCTTTTAACACGGCTCGATTCGCGGTTATGCTCTCATTTTTGAGGTCGTAACATAGTTTAAGGGTATTGGAAGGGGCTAGAATAGACATCGTTTCCATGTTGGCGTGCTCTGCGATGGTTGGGGCAATTTGGGACCTTGCATGTCTGGTAAGCATTTCGTGACTGGTGTATTGGTTCGCTGGATAATAATACGAAAGGACAAAAGAAAGCTGCGTGGTTATACCTTTGAGACGTGCAGTGGTAATGAAGTCGTAGCACCGGCGACAAAGAGCTGCAGAACTTTATGATTGTTGTGGATGATTGCTGTAGTCAATGGAGTTCTTCCATTACTAGAGACGGCATCGAGATCCGCACCGTAGTCCAGCAAGACAAGAGCGCACCTAATACTCTAGGTACGAGCCACAGAATGCAGCGCTGTGAATACCTCTGGGTTGGAAGCGTTAGGCTCAGCTTCAAACTCGAGGAGTAGTTTGAGCATCTCTAACTTGCCACCAAACCCCGCGGCAGCCAACGGGCCGCCACGGAAGATACCTTTCGGCATCTTAAGATTGGGATTGCCACCGGCCTTGAGGAGTTGAAGACATCGGACGCTTTATGTGTCAACTGCGTGTAGTACCGTAGTCCTGCCCGTTATGTCCATGTTGTTAGGATCCGCGCCCTAGGAGAGAAGGATAGCCACGTCTTCGAATTGACTCCTAGCCGCCGCCCAGTCGAGCGCTGTCCGGCCCTGTGCATCCGTAACGTAGATTGCATTTGGATTTTCGTCCAGTTCAGTGGCCAAAGGTTTTGTAGACAGCCCAAAGATGATGACAAGGGAGAAGTTTTGCTCTTCGACCCAGTCACGATCATTACCTTCTGTGATGCAGCGGTGCATGTTCCTGTATGGCGTTGCAATTGTTACGAAAAATAAAGTCCCAGACATTATCGTATGAACTATACCGTCAGCTGCTTGAATTGTGGGCAAAGTCATACATACACGTCGTCCACAAGCGCTCCTTGACTAAGCAAGAAATGGACGGTTTCGTACTGATGCATGCCGCCATAGAGTGCCCACTGCGAAAGCGTCAGCGCGGTACGTGTGTACGATATACAAAAGATAATGACAGACCCTCAATAAAGTATAGCCCCGTGAGTCACTGACATCTCCTGGGAGAGCTAATCCTTGACCGAACAGGTATTTGAGGCCCTCGATGTTCCCCTGCATCGCAAAAGCAATTGATTGGGAAGGATCTAATATCCGTCTCGACGTTGTTGATTGAAATTGCGGCCTGGTATTCGGCAGATACTTGAGGTTCAGCTTCGGATTTGTTGATATAAAATACCAGGGAAACCAGTATTCGATGATAGCAGAGGGTTTTGCCGATCTCTGCAACCTCTGAAGTCGCATGACTTGTTGATAACGGGCAGCGCGGCATAGCCAACAAAGATCTTGTCCAGTAAGTTTTCCAGGAACCCTGGACCATTTCCTTTCCACTTTTGCTGTACGTGACAAGTGCAAGGACACCAATTGCGACATTATTGTACTCGACGAGAAAACAAGAACACGCAATGGCTCGGTATCATACGGTTCTCTTGTTTCTTTTTCGTCGGACCCTGTTGCTTCATTGAAAAGTTTTTCTTCTTGCAACTTGCCACCAGCAATCAATTGCCCAAGACTATCAAGGCGGCCACTCAAATCGCGTACTGCCAATCCATACGAGCACTCATTTCAAGAGGATGATAGTCGGCACCTTGGGTTATTGCTTTGGACTATCCTTTGCGTGGTTTTCTCGACTTGGAAGTCAAAGCAGTGATTCGACGCAGCTCGAGTTGGATCTGTTCTAGCGTATGTCTGGTGGTACAATCAGCTTTGCCACCAACCCGCTGTATGTTGATCGAATCCGGTCTGGTCGAATTTTGCTGGTACACTCACTCGGAACTATCTTCCCACTGAGAATTGCCATCAGTCTAATTGGAAAATCACTTACGAATTTGGCGCCTAACATGACGTTTAGATTTGCTTTTATCTCATGTATGTCTTCATGAATTCTGAAATCACGTCTTCTTTCCACCAGATAGCACCTCGACCAATTATCCTAGTCTTGCCTCCAGCACAAGCATTCGCAACCTGTTCGAGTGTCTGGGCAAGCTCCGTCAGGCGGTCTTTGTTCGACCCAATACCTGCTTCAACGAGTTCTCGTCGTTGTCCAGAGCTATCGACCTCTGCTGCAAGGCATTTCCAATCCGATGAAGGACGACCTCGAGATCCGCGACTTCGTTCTTCAATGCATACAGTCGGCCTGGAACCTCACCAAAGGCGCGCACCCGAGAGATAGCCTTGCTGATCTGGGCGGCTGCTGTCGCAATCGTGAACACACTTGCGATGAGTGAGATGGGCTCGGCCATAGTAACCCGGAGCTTCCTGGCTAATGAGTTGGAATCAGCATACCTACATAGTAGGTAGCGACTAGCGGTGGGGGCTTTTCAAAATCTCTCAAAACTGATCAATCGATGTACCCAAAGTCCATTCCGCTTTCGTCCTCTTACTGTCAGCTTTCCAGATGGATCCTCTCACAAGACGCCAAATCAGTCTCTTGGCAAGCCTTGGCCGTACCTGCGAGGTAGATAATTCCAGTTGATAAGTAGAATATTGTCTACCTCAGTCGGATCTATACCTGTTCCCCATTCCATCCTCTGCCGGATGCCCTTCAATATCCTCCATATCCTCATCCATCCCCGGCCACAAAACCTTCCTCTGCCACACCGCTCGAACATTCGCCCCCGCCACCACTAACCACGTTACAAAGATCACGACCGTTGCTGCAGAACACACATCCCCGATCGCGGGGCTCCCCAACGCATTTCCAATCTGGATGGCAGCGATGGTGAGGCCGGCATTTGGAAAGATGAAGGCCCACCAGGAGAGGTCAAACTTCATCTTTCGGATACCGAAGAGGACGGACACAGTCGTGAGGGCGCAGAAGAAGAAGGCTACGAGCCAGAGGAAAAGACCGGCGGGGACCCCGATGGCTTTCCAGATGTAGCCGATAGGAGTGGGACCGGGGAAGCCGAGGAAATCAGGTGGGAGGACTTTTGTGGCCTGGGTGCCGAGCGTGATGAAGGTGGTTGCAGTGTATGCTGTAGTTTGATTTATCAATACGTATCACATTTATTTGGAAGGGGATAGTAGGGACATACCTGCGGGGCCAACTGCTATATACATTCCCGCGCGCTTAGGCTCTTCAGGTATGTCGCTGTTGATCAGTCTGGTAAAAAAAATCGTGTACATGATGAGGGCGATTGTCCATCCTAGGCCTTGGAACATGAGGCCACCGATCAGGATCGGGATTGCCGAGGTCTGTGGCTGACTGTACAGCAGAACACCGGCGAGCGGACCCAGTACGATGAATGGGTACGCGGGTAGTATCCAGGCCGGCATCGCCTCAAACACCGGTAGTTTCTCCTCGTCGAAGATGACATGATACTGAAAGATGGCGACTAGCAGCGCGCAGCTGGCATAAGTCCAGTAGCACACTTCAAGGGTCTTGACGAGCCAAGGGCCGCAGGAAGGCACACCGTATTGTTGGGTGCAGTACAGAATCATGGCAATGGAAACCCAAAAGGCACCAAAATAGAAACTCTCGAAGGGATGATGAAGCGACTTGGTGATGGCTCGAGGATTGATCACGAAGCGCGTGGAAATCAAGACGCACATCGCAACGAACAGTATCAGGTCGAGGATGAAGACGATCTTGCCGATAGTGAGGAGGCCGGGGAAGGTGTTTGGTTGCTGGCCCAACAAGCTCGCGAGCGCACCGGTGGACATTGTACAATCAAACCATGCCCAGGTAAAGTGGACCAGTCGTTTTTGGAAGAAGACTTTTCTGTGCGGTTTTTCGTGCTTCATTGCGGGATCCTTGACGCTATTGGGCATGTTGAGACGCGTACATGCCCGTGTGAAGAGCGTCCGGAGCAAGGATCGTGATAACTTCACAAACTAGATGTGGCTAGAAGAAAGACATTAGAGAAAAAATCACCAACCTAGAAGTTTGTAAAAGACACGACTGTTATATGACGTACCAAGATGATTTATTTTGCTCGGAAACGCGTGCCGTGACTTGGAAGGTACCTAGGTAAGTTCTTGGCAGAGGGTACCTGCGCCAATCAACAAGGCCAGAGAGCCTCGGCTGCCAAGAACACGCAACGACGCCCACCTGCAGGTGCGTCAGCCAAGGCCGGAACGCGACCTGGAAAACGGCAGTTCGGTCATCGTCAGTGCGGTCATCACTGTTGCTCCGGTCTTTGAAACTTCTCTTCAACATACGCGTGCGTGGTATCCTGCGCACTTGACGCAGACTAATATATCACTCAAACTAACGTTCCCACCCTGAACATCAACACATCCTACTTCACGCATAATCACAAAAACACCATGTCGGAAGCCGACCTCAAAGCGCAGGACGACTTGATCAACGAGACCCCAGAAGACCGATCCAATCGAGCTAGGGGCTATAAAGCGACTATGAGCAATCCCAGTAGGTTTCTGCTCTCCAACCACCATCATAATGTACATCCATTCATTATCTGCTCTTGATGTCCTAACGATACTCTCCCACCATCTGACTTCACGGCACCGCTGACTCGGAACTTTTCTCCAACCCGCAGATGTCAGTGAGCAAGCCAAGCAGCACGCAAAGGAGGAGTTCGAGAAGCTAGGCAGCGAGGACGCCTTCTACAGCAAGAATCAGGACACTCCCAATAGCAACAAAGGGGACGCTTCCCTTGACAAAATCAAGGAAGAATTGGGCGACAAGGACCCCAGCCGAGTAGTTGCCGGGCTGAAATCGTAAGCTGAAACACGCAGTTCATTGCTATTCCATGGCTCGATTCTTTGGAGCTCACTCATGGTCATCCTCTGGTGACCTTCCACCATCGTAAGGCTTGGCTGACGAGCTCCTCACCAGTGCCATCAACAATCCGGCTGACGGCCATCGTAAAGTGACCGAAGAGGGTCGCGAATCCGCAAGGCACAAGCTCGAAGCGATAAGCGACATTATCGGCACTGGCTCTGATAGCAAGAAATGATTCCATGATATCCTGGCGTAACCTGCAATGGCTGGTTGACGGCTGTGTAAATTAGCTCATGATACAAAAGTCTGATGATGGCAGGTTGATTCTTCCCTGTGCCAAGAGTCCACCAGTTTTTGACCGATAGATATGCGCCGCTAATAGTAACGAGCGTCCAACATTCCATTGCGCATGAGGACTTGTTAGGGTGAGCTATCCACATGCAGGCCCAGCTGTTGCTGTTTGAGAACTCTACTTTGCAAAGAGCGACTGCAGGATCATGTATAACTGATGGGCACCAGACATAGGAGGAGGCATGCGACTGTCGGGTTGGGCTGATCACAATATGTTGAAAGAGTCCGTGGATGTGTTGAAGTATTCATACCAGTATCCACGATGACATACGAAACGCAAGACATAAATGAGGGTTCTTCATGAGTTGCTTTCCTTGCTCATCTAGCCTGATGTACGTGCGAGCCTAACTCGTCCGAGTCGAACGCTCGGTGTGCAGAGTTGCTGAACCGACAGCCTGAGGACCACGTGAAGCGAAGAATAAGATATGGACACGAGAAATTCAGACTGAGAGTTGGAACTCCCAACTGGCCGATTCGCCAACCGCCCTCAGCCTAATACGCCACTCCGAATGCAAGAGAGCACTGTGGCATTGAGAAGGTCGAGGATTAAAGGTGAGAAAGATACCAGTATTGACTCCGCGACGCCGCGCTAGAGTGGACTTGGCATATTGTGGAGGGAAGAAGAAGTGCATCAGGCGAGTATGGGACCAGCTTGAGTGGTGTGAAGACCCATCCCGTATTCAACGCTCAAGCATCCTCAGCATCTCTGCCTATCGCATCCCCATCGTCTTCCTCGTCCTCATCCTCGTCTCCGTCCATATCCTCGTCCTCGTCCGCACTCCCGAAATCCGAATCACTCCCTCCAAAATCCTCCTGCTCGCCATCCGAGTCATCCCAGCTCATGAGATACTCGTCCTCCTTGCTGCCCACGGTCTTGAACGCATCCGCATGGCTCGGCATCACGTAGCCCGCCGGGATGTCCTGCTTGGAAATCTCCAGGTCCTTCCGGACCATCTCCTTGTAGCGCGCCGGGTCGTTGCGCAGCATGACGCCCGCGTCCACGTTGGCGGGCGACGACACCTCGGCGTCGTCCAGCAGCGACAGGATCGACACGAGCACCGACTCGACCCGCTGCGCAGGCGACCACCGCTCCGCCGCCAGCTCGCCCGACATCTCGTCCTCGCCCGGGGCGTGCAGGATAGAGATGCAGAGCCGGCCGTCCGGGTAGATGTTTGGGTGGTAGAGGGGTCGGAGGAACTTGAAATCTGTGGAGGTCAGCAAAGGTGTGTTGGGGTCCGGTCAAGTGCTACACACCAGGTGGGCTGTAAGGGTAGTTTTTCGGGAACGTCATCCTTGCCTTGAAGTAGCCGCGGTAGTAGAGGGAGTCCGGGTTGAGCACGATGAGAGCAACGCTCCACTCGAAGACGTTATCGTTGACCAGCTGAGGTTATCAGTAGATGCGCATACAATAATAGCAACTCATGGGCGAGCAGCTACCTCTATGTTCGTCCAAGGCTCCTTGGACAGCGTCTTGTACTCGTTCATGAGGATCCGCGAAGCCATGGTGACCTACGCTCAAGTATCCTCTAGGCCAGCAGTGTGACTATCTTCGGATCCGAGACGAGCAGCGAGTGTGGATAAATCAATCTTTGTGCAGGCAGCAGCAAGTTTTCTATCAACTGACTGAGCGTGGTTAACCGCCAGAGCCCCACTGCGGTCGTGATGACGATCTGCGGCTGAAGCGAGTGGGGACTTGAAGATGACTGTAAGTGTCAAGGTTGAGAAAGGGAATACGAGCCGGTGTCCCCTTTGTAACGCGAGTTTGTGAAGCAGAGCATGCTGTGAGTCAGCGCTTGTTGGATTGGCAGTCCAGTGAAAGGTCTCTTAGGTTCGTGGGATGGCTATTGTGGCAAAGAGGGTTAGTTCTAGCTCGGGCCTGTGGACGCCGAATCTGCCTTGTCTCTATTCAAGTACTAATCTCTTGCATATGCTGGGCTTCAGGCATCAAGAAGAAGTGGAAGGATCTCGAAGGCAGCGACGATTCGAGATGTGTGCACTCTGAGCGTGGTCCTTGTCTTACTGCCCGGTGATGCATGGAGCGTCAGCATGGCTCTGGCCTCAATTTGCACACGCGACACCAAAGGCGACCTTGGATCTACATATGTACGCTCTCATGTCTTGTTGCTCTGGCAGTCGGATGGGAGGCACCTATTGCTACATCACTGCATCCATAGTTCATAGTTTGCTGAGCATGCGAAAGACACATGTGCAAGCTGAGAACACATGGAGAAATCATAATTGATGGATTGCGACTGCTACATACAAACCATTGCATTTCCCTCCAGGACGAGATCGAACCCAAACCCCACACGAGCGGTCACGACAAATGTCAGACTCAGAACACCAACAACGCAAGTAGTCTTCCTCAAACTCCCGCACGAGGCGAAAAGATCAACGAAAACAAAGGGTTCGCGTCAGCCGGAGGCAGTGCAAATACCGGCGACACGGTGGGAGGAAACATGTGCAAGCACAGAGGTCGCCCCCCTCGTTGCAAAAATAAGTATAATCTTGAATTTGACTCCGTAGAGTCGTTTCAGAGATTAAACTGAAAAGAACAGATACCTGGC
>QQTW01001858.1_pt1 | contig 15103 bp, 18 predicted proteins | sample 1904831 | NCBI WGS metagenome assembly QQTW01 (sample SAMN09435610, study PRJNA476489) | Subsurface metagenome, whole genome shotgun sequencing project. | reverse complement strand
GGTTGAGGTGGGAGACGACTGTAGCTTGGTGTGCGATGATGACCGTGAAGGATGAACAGGAGCCGATATCCGATAGGACGTCTCAGCAAGAGAGACGAGACAGTGACATCGAAATGACCGATGCACCTCCCTCGGTACCAACTCCTGAAGAATCAGTGGCAACAACAGACACCGTCCGTGACGAGCCGAAAGTGGACTTACCGCCACCACCTCCGCTGGTGGAGGTCAATCCTCCACCAGGACCGATCCAAAGCACTACTGCTGCCGCAACGTCAAACGAGGAGAAGCAATGGCTGCTACCGCCGATACAGCCTCGATTTCGTGGTAAGAAATGTCTGGTATTGGACTTGGACGAAACGCTGGTTCACAGTAGCTTCAAGGTTCGTACTGAACTTCCCTATTCTTCGAATGCTTGGAAAATTGACCCTTTACCCAGATCCTTCACCAAGCAGATTTCACGATTCCTGTGGAAATCGAAGGCCAGTATCATAACGTTTACGTGATCAAAAGACCAGGTGTGGACCAATTCATGAAGCGCGTTGGTGAGCTGTACGAAGTGGTCGTCTTCACCGCATCTGTTTCAAAGGTAGCATTCAACGCAATCCGCACGTGTGAGAACGCACTGACAGAGTCAAATAGTATGGTGATCCTTTGCTCGACCAGTTGGACATACATCATGTAGTCCATCATCGCCTCTTTCGAGAAAGTTGCTACAATCACCAAGGCAACTATGTCAAGGTTAGTATTCTTATCCTCACAGAAAGCTGAGCCTCGGGTTGACCGGGAATTAGGACCTCTCGAAAGTTGGTCGAGACCTTCGGGAAACGATCATCATCGATAACTCTCCAACATCGTACATTTTCCATCCTCAACACGCTGTCCCAATCAGTAGCTGGTTCTCCGATGCTCACGACAACGAGCTCCTAGATCTAATACCTGTCCTCGAGGACCTTGCCGGCTCCCAAGTCCGAGACGTCAGCTTGGTCCTCGACGTTGCGTTATAATTACTTGAAAGCCAGCATCACATAGCATTATCAGCGAGCGGCGTTGTGGATACTCCTCGGATTAGATTGTACTGTTATCCCTTTTAATATGCATGGCGGCCTCCTGGACTGTACGATATGCCGGAGGCCGCCTTTCTTGTGAGGCATTGATCATCAGCAGGGCAGGGGTGAAGACCTTGCGACTTGTAAGTCGGTATGGGAAGTTAGAGGGGGCAAGTAAGAGTTACAAAGGTTGCGTCTCGTTGGGCATCCTTCATAATTGGTTAAATTGACCAGCGTTTTTGCCGTCAAGAATACCCTTTGAGCAGCGGTTTTCCTTTCTTGGCAGTCGAGCCTCTCATCAGCTCTCGAGCGAGCATTTTCCTTTGTCGCATCCTCCCAGGCGTTTCGCTTCACTCACATTGGCTAAAACGGGCTGGTTCTCTCACTTCTATCCCCTGGTGGTTATTGCATAGTTATTGTGCGCGTGGGAGGAAGATACATAGCTGGCTTCGAGACTCGGTCCGAGTCGTTCACCTATTGATACCATTCACACTTCATAGCTTACTTGTGTCTAATATTACAACCCCTTTACTACCCTAAGATTAATGACCTCCTTTAGTGCTCATCTACATGGAGTATTGAACACAAGCCGGTTGACAAGGGTCAGAGATCTTAGGTTCTAGGCTCTAAGGATTGAAACATATATACCACTGCGTACACATGAACAGTACCAACTGGGACGCGAGCGCAGGTCCCAAGCAAGACATTGCAGTGTAGTGTCATTTGACAGCGGCAGCGCCTCGTACCAAAAGTGAGACCCACCCACCTCCTTTAAACCCTTTCATGCCGAATGTCCCAGCATACAAGAAATAATATCGTCGGCCCATGATACTGTACTTCGTGACCGAGGAAATGGACACCGGCCTATGGGAAGCAGAACCCGTTCATGTTCCATTTCACAACCTTAGCATAACCCCCAAACATTATACTCATTTCAGTCTGACGAAGCCGTAAATTCTATCTTCGCTCCCTTCGCAACATCATTATCTTACCAACCATGTCCGGAACTGAGGAATCATCACCAGCGGCGAATGACTCCACCCTACGGGACAGCAAAGGCTGGGATGGGAAACTACGGGTCGATCGACGAGCCGTTGTCACGAACCCAGAAGCCTGGTCAGATCCAGAATACTCGGGCGAGGATGCCCCGCCGGTGAAACAGATAGAAGCAGACGAAGGTGGGTGGTGGGGTATAACTCCGAGTGCGGAGTGCTGACACGTATGGACAATAGATCTACTGGAGGATTACGAGTTGGATACCGATGTAAGTTATTCCGGAGGGCTGAGAGTTACGGATATCCACAAAATAGCTAATCGTCGCTGCCTCCTAGGATATCGATCTCGTGCACTGCCGGATATCGTCCATACCAGCCTTACGCCTCGACCGGTTCACCAAAGTCGAGGTACCTACCTCTGTTCTGAGAAGGATGACATCAAACCTGTCTCTGACGCGGAGTTTATAGAAGTTATGCCTCCGTCAAAACCAAATCTCCCATCTCGAGTTCCCTTTTACTCTTGGACCACCGCTCAAAGACCTCGATCTCTACGACAACCTGATCTCACACATCAAAGGCCTAGACGAACTTACGAACCTGACGAGCCTCGATCTAAGTTTCAACAAGATTAAGCATATCAAGAATGTTAATCATTTGAAGGGGTTGAAGGATCTTTACTTCGTCCAGAATAGAATCTCGAAGATTGAGGGGTTAGAAGGGTTAGGGATGTTGAGAAACCTGGAGCTTGCGGCCAACAGGATCAGAGTCAGTCATACCACGACTGAGTCAAGGATTGCAATAATGGAGGATTGAGAAGCTGATCTCGAGAGGCAGGAAATCGAGAATTTGGAAAGCCTGGCCAGCTTAGAGGAGCTATGGCTAGGCAAGAACAAGATCACCCAACTCAACGTCCGACTCACCCCATCCCAGGAAAGCGAACATACACAGCTAAACATCCTCGCAGAACATCTCCACCCTCACGAACCTCAAGATCCTCTCCATCCAATCGAACCGTCTCCCCCAAATAAATGGTCTCGAATCCCTCGCCAACCTCGAAGAACTCTACATCTCCCACAACGCCCTAACCACCATCTCCGGCCTCGAACACAACCACAACCTGCGCGTCCTCGACATCTCAAACAATCAGATCTCGCACTTGGCCAATCTCCGCCATTTGAGTCATCTCGAGGAACTGTGGGCCTCGAGCAATTCGCTCGAATCTTTTCAGGAGGTGGAGCGGGAGTTGGGGGACAAGAAAGAGTTGCGGACGGTGTATTTGGAGGGGAATCCGTTGCAGACGAAGAACGCGGTCATGTATCGGAATAAGGTCCGGCTGGCGTTGCCGCAGGTTGTGCAGATTGATGCGAGTGAGTGTCCCGACCTGCCCATGAAGTTGAGTGATTGCAAAATCAGATACTGACATAAAGCGCAGCCTACGTGAAGGTTTCGTGATGCATTCTTCATTCCACACGTTTTCGTGTACATCGGTCAGTATACTGCATTTGCAATGGTGTTCACAACGGATATAGGGAGTAGAAATTTTGCGAGCCAGACTCATCTATCTTGTCGGGCAAGCTGTTTGTTGCCGGATGTTAATATATATATTCCGGGGTCTTCATGTCAGCAGAAGCCGCTACTCGTGGAGCGAAGCATGAAAATTCCATGGCAAACCGTATTGAATAACCGAGTCGAGGTGGACCAGCTAATGATATCAACTTCAATTGTCTTCGACCTCTGTTGAGATCAACGGATTGACGCCGTACGCAGCTGTTGGCATTCAAATCTGAAGAGGGGGTGAGGGCTAATCTTAAAAGGAAACCAAGAAAGGAGGTTGACAACGTTCACTTTCACTCAAGCTATCCTTGCCATGATCCGTTACTGCAAAAGTCATCATCATCACCAAGATTCTCAAGGATTTCTACACCCATCAGTTCCAGCTCTTCCTTCGCAGGTCGATTCCTGTCATACGGTGGTCGTGGAACATGCCCTGCCGGCCTTTGCTGCTGTAGTGCTTTTCGCCGAAGGTCGTCAAAATACGTAGACCCCGGGTACGCTTCCGCGACCGGCTCCGTTGGTTCAAGCTCGCCATTGTCTTCCAGTGTTGGCAGAGTGGAATTGAACGAAGGTTCCGCTTCGCAAGTTTGACGGCGTTTTCGATTGTGTTTCACATCTTCATCATCCAAGCCTGCAACTGCCCTGGCTCGTTTAGTTGGGCTGTGATTGCGAGAAGCCGTTGCTTTTCTCCCAAGTATAGTTGCATTGTCGACCTCTTCTATTATCCGGTCGCCTGTATTTGCCCTCGATCGAACGACTAATCGGCTCTTTCCGGGCCTGCTGAGAAATCCTGAAAGAGAAGGAAATATAGACCACGCGAACCTCGCGAAAAGGAACTCCAAACTACAATAAGGTATGTTGAGATGGGTATTGTGATATAGTGGTCCGATATCTCGGGTTGGTTCTAGCATATGTAAGACAAATCCTTCCGGGTCCTTGGGGAAGAAGACGAATTTGCGCTGATCGAAAGCCGTATGCATATCAGATCGCAACAATACCGCATTGCTAAGGTCCCTCAGAAGGTTATCTGAGTCGAGGGTCAGGTCGCAATTCCATTTGCTCATGGAATTTGCCAAGAACCACTGTTTTTCGTGCTCGGGAACCAAGTGCGCAACTTGTGTGCCATCCTCAAATGCAGTTATAGGACACCTGATATCACGTTTTTGTATTGCTGCCGTCAGAGTGGATTGAGGTGCGGTGGTTGCAAGAGTGCGTTCGCATCTTGTCCAATACTCGGGCATGATACGCGGAAATTTCCAATCCTGAAAGTTGGTCACAATTGGCCATCGGTACGGCGGTCGTGACTCCTCGCTAGGAGCGTCTATTTAGAGGAAAAGGCAATGATGTTAGTCAATGCCTCTCCTAGAATAAGCCTCCTAAGGTAGTCATGGATAATCTCATCGACCCACCGGGTGGATAAGGAACGTAGAAGTAGTACTCTGCATCTGCAGCTGGCAGGACATCGTCCCAAGCAGCATTGACGCGCTCGCCATGCTCCCCCTTGCACGTTTTGCTCAAATAACCATCGATATGATTGTCTGCGAATATAGAGCAAGCATTGTGCGCTAGTCCATGATGGATTCCACCATCGCCATGATCCCAAGCGTACAGTGTAAACAGTGGGCTGTCGTCAGATGCGTACGCGGGGTGCCGGAAATCAATTCGATATTTGCGTGGTGGACTGGGTGCCTTGAGGAATTCGTATGGCTCGGCGAGTGGTCCTGGAATCACTGTCGCAGGTTCCCGTAGGCGTACACGCTGATAGGCATGCATGGCTGTTGTGAGAATCAATCTGAAGAGCCGTCCAAGCTTCAACTTATGTTGTATGTGAGAGGTGCTTGAAATGGTTGGCCCGGAAACACAATCAGAAAAGGCGTTGAAGGTTCCTCGTGCCCAGCCACGAAATACTTCTGTCTGCTAAGAGATCCAGATTATTCTGGTCGTTCGGTCTTTCGGTATGGAATGGTTTTGGCACTGTTCAATGAGGATAGAACATGGCACAGTGCCAAACCCCTCAATCGTTGCAATCCTAATGCATTCGGTTTTCGGTGCGATGTGAAGCCGAGCTCGATCTCACAAGGTATGTAAACACTCATGACGCAACAATCCTCTAGAGTTTTTACCAAAGGTATGAATTTTTCAGCCCATTGATTCGGTCCGTGAATGATAATTTAACTATCTTATGATCACCTTTGCTAACCAATTCACCCCCAGCATCACATCAATTCCTTCCCACCAGGCCATCGTTCCCTCCAAGTTTCCCAAACTACGAACAAGGCAGTTCGAACCCTACATTCAACCACAACCAGTCTATAGCTTCTACGCAACAACCATGACTTCCCCCACCGTCAAACTCAGCGGCGGCCACCAAATGCCCTTGGTTGGCTTCGGGCTTTGGAAAGTAAACAACGACACCTGTGCTGACCAAGTCTACAACGCCATCAAGACCGGCTACCGTCTATTCGACGGCGCATGCGGTAACCAACACTTTTTCCCTCATCCACCTCAGAGTCACCCCAATTGACTAACACAACCAAATTCCAGACTACGGCAACGAAGTCGAAGCCGGCCAAGGCGTCGCCCGCGCCATAAAAGACGGTCTCGTCAAGCGCAGCGACCTCTTCCTCGTTTCCAAACTCTGGAACTCCTTCCACGACCACGACCGCGTAGCGCCCATCTGCAAAAAGCAACTGCAAGACTGGGGCATCGACTACTTCGACCTGTACATCATGCACTTCCCCATCTCGCTCAAATACGTCGATCCGGCCGACCGCTACCCACCCGGCTTCACTTACGACGGCAAAAACGTCGTTCAGGGCAATGCCACGATCCAAGAGACGTGGACGGCTATGGAAGAGCTGGTGCAGCAGGGCTTGGCCAAGAGTATTGGGATCAGCAATTTCCAGGGCTCGCTCGTTCTTGACCTTCTGCGCTACGCAAAAGTCCGTCCGGCGACGCTGCAGATCGAACATCATCCGTACCTCACGCAGAAAGGACTAGTCGAGTTCGCTCAGCGAGAGGGCATAGCTGTGACGGCGTACTCCTCGTTCGGACCGCAGTCGTTTGTCGAGTTGGACATGCAGCAAGCCAAGGATACGCCGTTGCTCTTCGACAATCAGACCGTGAAGAAGGTCGCGGGGAAACATGGCAAGACGCCTGCGCAGGTGCTGTTGCGGTGGGCGACGCAGAGGGGTGTAGCGGTTATTCCGAAGAGTAATAATCAGAGTCGGTTGGCGCAGAATCTGGATGTCACGTCGTTTAATTTGAGTGATGACGATTTGAAGGAGATTAGTGGGTTGGACAGGAGGTTGAGGTTTAATGATCCACCTGCTGTGAGTACTCGGCTGGGTTTGGCTAGAATTATGGTGAAGGTGATACTGACGATTGCTTCAGTATGGAGTCCAGATTCCGATCTTCGTCTAGGGAGAGCTTCTTTGAAATTGGCTACCCAATGTAGATAATCCACATGTGCCTTAGACCTGGGGTTGGGCTACCAGGGCTATTTAAGCAACGGCTGTGATATTCGGATATTTTTGCAAAAGCTTGGAAATCAATGGTATTTTGGTCTGCGAATTTCACTTACACTAGATGGTTCATCCGTGCGACCTCCAACCTCATTAGTAATCTCCAGATGCAGATCCTAAAGCAAACCATATTGTACACTATACCACCACAACAACAGGTTTTCCGGACGAACGTCCTGCACAAACATTCCCTTTTCTCCCTTCCAGCCCACACTCGGTCCCCTCCCAGCACAGCAGGCAGAGGAGAGCACCGCAGCCAAGTCAACCTCGCAAGTAACCCTCCAGTTCTTCAACGCATCCTCCTCATGACGAAAACCTCCTCGTAACTTTGGCAATGACTAGATCGTCCCATTAGCACCAACTGCAAGAACACAAGTGCATGGAAAGAGAAAACCTACTATGCAGCGCAACAACACTAAAAATAAACCCCAATGACAAAACCAACACAACAACCGGATCAACCTTCAGCCCCGGCGATTCATCCGTGTATAACCCTAAAGGCACACAGACCAGAACGTCAGCACACACCCACACATCTTCCAACAACGCTCCCATCCTCTCGCTCCTTGGCTCGCAGCTGCATCTCCCTCGCCCCTTTCCAATCCCTCGTTCCTCCACAACCCCCCAAGGCTCCCCCGATCGCCCAACCCACAAGACCCAAGCCCAAGAACCAAGAAAGAACATACTCAACATGGTACTACTACTCCCACCCGCGCCCGCGGCGCGCGTACTACTCGGCCGCGCATTCGCAACCTTATCCGCGCGATCGGCGGCCGCTTTTCGGCGGATGGCCGTCTTCGGGCCGCCCGGTGGTGTGGGTGATGAGGGGCGGGCGGTGCTGGAGCCGCGATCGGTGGCGCCAGGGCCGGTGGTGGGTGGTGGGGATTGAGTTGGGGATGACTGTGGTTTTGTGTTAGTGGGGTTGTGGGTTCGGGGTGGGAATGGAGGGGAGGAGTTGGATGGGTGGTTGATGCGTCTGTGACTGGGGGGTTATGTAGTGGAATAGGTGCTGGTCGTGCGTCGGGCAGGGGAAAGGTTGTGCGCGGCGGATGGGGATGGAAGGGGAGGAGCGAGGCCGTGACTCACCATGATTGTAGTTATGTAAGCTCGATGGCGTTCAAATGAGTGTGAAGTTTAGGCAACAGTCTGGAAGGATAGTTCAATCGTTTGGTTGGTGGTGCAGTTTGTCGTTTGCTAAGGAGCTTGGGAGGACACGGTTAATCTTCGAGGTTGCCCTTTCAAACTAGTCCGCTTCTGGACTTCTTGGGAGCCGCACGGATGCCGCTATCAATGCTGGTATTTACGGAACCTTGAGTCGCACTCAATGGTAACTACAGGTGGTCGAATTCGAAATGGCATGATGGCTAGATTTGAGGATGAGCGCCTGGAAAACATCACAGCGATTGTTCACCAGGGGCTATGGTTGCCTTGCGAGCTACATTTGAAGACTCTAATCGAGCAGCCTGTAAACCCAGCTTCCATTCCGACACGTTGAACGAAACACTCCCACACCATCCTAATACCTAAGCAAATGTTGATGGCCTTTTTGCAACGAACAACTTCTTCCCCACGCCCTTAGGAATACGGTGAGGAAGAGGGAACTTGAGGTCTTTGGTGAGAAGTTGTCTGATATACGGTCGCTTGACGTCTTCTGTCTTTTGAACCTCTACAACTTTGAGGATCTAAAAACGTAGGTAAGTATATGCTTAGTCGATTGAAGACTTGAGACATACGTGTATCGACCTAAATCGAGCTCGGTGCCTTGCGGCCATGTCCTGGTACAGAGCCTCCACCGCATCGGTTCTTGACATCTCACGGTACTCCTTGTACATGTTGTGTGTTCCGGAGCGCGAATCGTATCGGATCCAGATACCAAAGTTCTTGACTTTCTGAGGACGCTTCTCGTGGATCTACGCAGCGGACAATATCAGTCTAGCCCTCTTCTTTACGCTCATCCCGAAGCAGGTTGTTAAGGCCTTCTGTCCAGTAGGAGTGTACCCACCACATTGAGGCTGACAATCTCGCCATTGGCCTTCTTGACCTTCCGCAACTTCATAAGAAAGTACCAGAACCGCGACTTTGCAACCACCGTGTTTGGTGCAAAGATGCGCATCCGGTAGAGCTTCGGTGTGGGATTTGCATCGGTGGGCAAGTGACGCCCTATCACCTGGTACTCATTGAGCCGACCTATACGGAGAACCCTGTCAGCCTATCTCGCCCTTTGTGATTCCTCGCAAAACACCAGCCCCGCAATTATAAGTTTGAGGAATTGAAATCGTCTCTGTGTTTTATAGACAGAGGGTCCCATTCAAGCTGGCCGCGAGTATAGGATACTGATGCCGAATTGGCAAGTTTGCGCATAACGTCGTATACCCAATGATTCTTAGCTGATGGTTCCGAACTTTCGACGATGCACAGAATGGTGCTTCCAAGTTGCAGGAGTTGTTTGCAAGTCCGGATCTGTACCGGGCTGTCGCGCAAAACCTCCCTGCGAATCATTCCACACTGATAATGAGATCTGCTTACCCATCTGCACAACTGTCAGTGAGTCAAGAAACAGTGGCTACTGTGTCAAACTCACTGTGATTGTATTGTACCGGTGTCGTTGAATGTCGTTGATGATTTGAGATTACGATTTAGCGAATACTTTGTGTAGGGTTTTCGTGCCCTTGACTAAGCGAGCGCTCAATCCATGCTAGCGTTTCAGAGGTAAGTGTACGCTAGACCCAAACAACAACAAATGACAACAAGTTATAGATGAAGGTTCGATACTATACAAAGAACAAGTGACAGGAATCGATGTGAAAAATGATCCCTGGGCTCTAGTCTACCATAGCCATAGTCTGTGGAACGTCGAGAAATGGAAGTAATATTCAGAGACTTCAAGCAAGCCCAGCTGATTGGGTCCGGACCCTTGCTCTCTACAACCTTGAGTCCGATACCACCACCAACGGATCCTGATCGCCTGAGCAACTTCTACCGTGGCTCAAATAGCTTCAGTATCCAGTCAGATATCCGCTATGGCATACTCCACCATGCGAACACTGATATCCGGTTCTCCAAGCCTGAGGGAAATGCTTGGGTCGACGTCTACGTGGCCTACTGGAAGGCCACTGGCGAACTGCTAGCTGTAGAAGACCACCCTCCAAAGGGGAATTGGACAAATGTTTACATAGCGTGGAGAGAGGTTGCCAATGCTCTAATTAAGGGTTACTCTGCTACGTTATTTCCTTCCTGGACGCTACCGTGCCTCTATGTTGTGGGACGGTATTTGAGGATATTTGCTATCAAGGCGGATAGTCAGGCACGAGCCAAAGGAGGTCTTACGTTCAGTGCTGGACTTCAGGAAGATGCTATGGGAGACTTTGGCAAGAATGAGAACTTGGAGGATGCGGCGAGAGTCATTAACCGGATATTTCAGCTGTGTATTAGTGATAGGTACGTGATGATAATTAAACGAAGGTTCGGTTCAGCATCATGTTGTATAGGTGCTGAATCCGCGCTATTAGGGCACCTTTGGAGGAATCAAGAAAATGGGGTCTCTACTACACCACAAACCTCCTGTTTAAGACGTACTTCAAGGTCCAACTCGTCCCTCCAACAACTTGATCAGTGTACAGTGCTTATACTTTTCTCAATCCACAGCTCAATGCCATCGGTTTATCGAAGAATATTCTCAAGGCACTGCAGGCATCAAGAACAGACATGCCGCCTCTCGAAGCATTCCCAAAATCACACATTGTGACGTTCAAGTACTACGTTGGAGTCATCATCTTTCTCGAAGAAGATTATGTCAAGGTTGGCCTTCCATGCATACATGAATGTCCATTGTTGACGCATGCTTACCATAAGTAGGCCGAAGAGAATTTGACAGAGGCTTGGAGGTTATGCCATCGAGATGCGCATCGGAACCGCGAGTATGTTGTGACTATTCATTCATAGTATAAGTACTGAACAACCCTCGAAAGGCTCATTCTCACTTACCTCATACCGTGTCATCTCCTCACAACACATACTCTCCCAACCGCCGCGCTCCTAGCCCCTTACCCACGTCTCCAGTCCCTCTTCCACCCCCTCGGCCGATGCATCAGAAAAGGCGATCTAGCAGGTTTCGACGCCGCTCTTGCCGCCGGCGAGAATGAATTCGTCAAGCGGCGCATTTACCTCACCCTTGAGCGAGGCCGCGACATTGCGCTCCGGAACTTACTTCGGAAGGTCTTTCTGGCCACTAAGTTTGACGGACCTCAGGAGGAAGGTGCGCCGCCTGTACGCAGGACGAGGATTTCGGTAGCGGAATTTGGAGCTGCGATTCGGTTGGGTAGTAGGGCGGAAGATGGGAGGTTGGAGGATGATGAGGTGGAGTGTTTGGTGGCGAACATGATCTACAAGGTACAACTCCCGTCAACCTGAATCATTTCGAATCTTCTGCTATACTGACATGTCAACCCAGAATTTGATGAAAGGCTACATTTCTCGGGAAAGAGGCATCGTGGTGCTCAGTAAGGGTGGCGCCTTTCCTGGAACTGGCGCTTAATACACTGAGGTGCATGCATAACGAGACTCTATCCGCTTCTGAGGTACAAGACCTGTGCTCTACAGAGTTCAAGGAGATAATGATGTCAAGCTGAATTGGGAAACTAGGCGTTTCTCTTACAGCGAGAGGTCTCTCGAGCTGCACTTTCATCTACTGGCATTTGCGCTTTTACAATACCATATCTTACCTTTTGCAAATCTCCATACGAAAGCAGGTGTGTCCATATCACAGCAATAAGTGAACACCATATCAGTATGTCATCTGCAAAGCTATCTCCGCTCATGACAGATTGCTAGCTTCAATTATTCCCTAGCTACGAGCTGCCTATGTCTATCAATCAAGGTAGAGTTCGCGGTTGCTCGACATGTACAGGAAAAATGTTTGGACTATAGTTTCAAGGTATTGTTTTTCTATGACAATAGATACAGGTGACCATGCTGGCACTCTGACCGGCTCAGATCTCGGTCAGCAAATGCAAGTTTGGGCATAGCGGAGGATATTCTGGTTCCAAGTCGTAAATGAAAGCCATCACCTACGGTTAGAGATGCTTCATGTAACGTTGATGAATGTGCGAATAATTATGGAAGGACCTCCATGACCTTTTCCTTTTGCATGTAGTGTTCTCGAAGAGCTCATAGTGTTACTGACATTGTGCTGTTGAGGAGGCCTCCTAGTATTGATCACTTGGCACAAGTTCGAGACACAGGCATTCAATTACGACCTAGACCTATAAGATGCTCTCGCTGCAACGTGAAACTGATCTCTTCCAATGATCGCAACACAGTAGGTAGCGAGAAGACCATTTGGTGGTGTGCTTCAACATGGACTGCTGTTAGAATCATGCGCACCTCGTTCAAACATAAGCCATTACCAATACTATTCTCCTGGCCAGCTTCAAACAAATCTCGGAATCGAAGTTTCAAGAATCGAAATAGTGACGAATGGGAAAGCTTGAGGGACATCGGAGACCATGCTATCTCTTGACTGTGGAAGGTTTCTCTAATATTGTTGCTCTCTCGAATAGATAGTTTTGATACTTCTAATCATACTGAGTGAGCATAATCTAGCAGTAACTATGCTCCGGTGGATATGCAGTCAGCGCAACAGTAGCAGGCTTGCTAGCTAATGCCTTTCAACAGCGCTGTTGCCAGGTGCACACCAGTCCACCAAAGACCACCATGCTAGCCAAAGCAACAAGGTTGGGGTATCGCAGCACCGAAAAGCACAACGGCCAGCCCCAAAGCCAAACACTTGATTCCCAAGAAAGCAAATAGTGCAAACGCCAAGAATCTATGCCGGTTAAAGAAAGATCTGCCATTATCAACTCCTTGACAGGCCAATAGAGTCGTGAGTAAGGACTTTGTCACCACATCACCCACCTAGACCCAACAAGCTCCGAATCTTCGTGTACTGCGTGACCTCTTCGACCGTAGGCCTCGCCTCGACACCAGTATACCGAATCGGATCCTGTCCAGCCCTCCTCTGCAGCAAGAACCGATGCATGGCCGTCGCTTCGTCGAGGATTTCGTAGCTGATTACGTCATAGAGACCGTCGTAACGTAGTCCACGCAACGGGCGATACGGATTGGTAGCTGGTAAGGCAGCGGAGCGTAATACACGCACCGGATTTCCCAGAGCTGAGGCTTGCTTGAGGTGATTCGTGCCTTGCGTCGGCTTACCGGGGGAACCGGACGTGCCGCAGTAACGAATGTTAGTCCCATCGTCCATGTCCGCGTAGCCGCCGCTGGCGAGGACTACAGACAGCGCGCCCGAGTCCGGTTTGCCGTGGATGCCGGCTTCAATTTCGCCGTGGGCGCCGTCGCGCATAGCGCAGATTTGGAGAGGCCACCACTGGCCGTTCAGAAGATCGCCTGCGCCGACGTAATTGCATGACTTTCGGTCTTTGTAGGTTGGATTTAGTCTATGTGTGGTCCGTTGAACGCCATTGGTTTTCTTGCGTAGTGTGTCAATTCCCCGGAGGAGATGGGGGTCAAGGATTCCTGATAGCCATCGTAGATATAATGCTTCGGCATCTGCACGGATGTCCCAGGGAAATTGGACGCCTTTTTGGAGGTTTGTGTCGAAGATCAGGGGTAAGCCACATTTGTCAGTTAGCACCTTCGATTTCACGAGAACGATGCCTGTGATGAAGTCATAGAATTCCATTTGGTGAAGTCGCTTCCGTAACGCCGCAAACGAACGCTCTGCATCGGGCTCTGCTGAGTTTTCTTCGCATTTTCTGATCAGAGACGTGACATATTTAACATTTTCAACGTCAGTGCGGTTGAATTTGTCTCTGACGTTGATACTGTCGTACCACTCGGAGGACCTTCGTGTGGTGCGCGTATCTACAAATTCTAGCTCACTGAGCTCTTAATCAGCCATGGCCCAGAGTATTATAGTATCAAACTGAGCTGATAACACTCACATCTCTTCGGGATTCGTGCGGATTCTCTGTGGCTTTTTCGGTGGTGCAAAAGGACGTCTGTCACGATCATGGAGCGGCATAACACGATGTGGAGTGTTCTCGGTATCAATGGAAGGCGGTGCCACGAACGACGGCTGCTGCTGGGTGTCCATCTCACGTAACTTCCGTTTCCTCGCGGGGATGAGGCCCGTGTACATGTTTGCCACGGCTGCAGTATTCAACTCCGCCGGTTGTCTGATGCTAGGATCTATTGCCCCCTCGTACAATTCCGTCTTAACTGAGACCCCCGTTCCCACTTTATGGTTCTCCTTCGTTGGGGCCAGCGCCTCTCTTGCCTGCCTTTTGGCCTCATCAACAGCAGCCTGGAACTTTCCCTTCCCTGTGCTTTGTTTCTCGAATTTGACGCTGCCCATGCCTGCCATGACTGATGCTTAAAGGGGTGCGTGTGTGATTGGCGATTGTGTTATGGGTAGCGAATATGGCAGTAAGCGATGACTTGATTGAGTCCTTTATGTTAGACGAAGTACCGGTAGGCCGGTAGACGAGTGTTACTGAGCTGGATAGTGAGCATTCACTGAAGGTGGCGTTCATAGGTTTATTCGTGGGGGTCCACTGCGACTGCTTTTCGTGTGACGGGGAATCATGACGCCATGGGTCACATAGAGCTCAGATCCGTATATACACTTGAGTCCAACTATACCGTTGAAATGGAAGAAATAATGCTCAGTTAGAAGATCTTTGCGTTGCTTGCTCAGTGATGTTAAAAGCTCTGTTGATATTTATCCGGGGCAGCCAATGTGGGATGACGTCTTTGGCGAACGCGTTTTGATCTCGAAGGGACACACTGTGAGGCCTACGGGTGGAAGACAGATTGGTTGGAATGGTTCGTAAGGTTCAGAAGAGAAGCCTCTGACTCACGGAATAAATACATACTCGGCTATTAACCGAGATGAGGATTACCTCATAGCAATGACAAATAGCTGACGAAAGCAGAAGGAAGCCCACAACACGCGACGGTCGAG
>QQTW01001857.1_pt1 | contig 15115 bp, 17 predicted proteins | sample 1904831 | NCBI WGS metagenome assembly QQTW01 (sample SAMN09435610, study PRJNA476489) | Subsurface metagenome, whole genome shotgun sequencing project. | reverse complement strand
TGTTGATGATATGATGACGATGACATTTTAGTGCACAACATCGACGGATTTCAGTTTCTTCGGTAAAGCAGAGCACAGCCTCACAAGGGGGCAACATTCCCCCGACCCCACGTCAGACAACACATAAGTGTACCCTGCATGCGCATTCTGCGTGCCACGAGGCCGGCGCATTTAAAGAAAGCGGGTCCCATTGCATCATCATCATCATATCATCAACAACCTCAGCTGAATCGATCCCTCAGTTCCCCTCCCATCTTCCGACCTCTCAACATACTTACATCGACACCTATAGCAATATCACCCAGCGTCACTAAACCATTAGTGCGCCCATCATGAAGCTCACATCGCCCATCACCATTTTGTGCTCTTGTACCGTCCTGGCGCAAGCACTCTCCTTGCCGGAGGCGTTGCCACGGTCACTACCCGACGCATTCCCCGGCTCGGAGCTGCAAGAAGCGTCGTTGGAAGAGCGTTCGGAAACAACATCATCAGTCCTGTCGACGCTATGGAAGCGTCGCGGCGGCGGTGGCAAAGGTGGCGGTGGGAGCAGTAGCAGCAGCAGCGGCTCATCAAGTGAGTACTTCCATCACAGCGGATCTTTAAGCAATCCTTTGCGTCGTGACAATCTTCTACCAGAAGTGTTGAGCTAATGATGTTACAGGCGGTGGTTCGAGCAGTTCATCAGGCTCGTCCGGTTCGTCAAGTGGAGGGTCTAGAAGTGGAAGCTCCGGTGGAGGCCGTACATCTTTGACGTGAGTTTGCACATTCCCTCCAACATCACTTTTCCTAAACATCATGATCCAGTTCGAATACCGGTGGTGCGACAAGGAGCGGCTCCGGACCACTTCCACGGTTTGGGGGTGGTAAGTTCTACGGTGGCGGTGCCGCACGTCCATATAGGTCGGGCCAGCGCTCGCCTGCAGGATTGACGCCCTTCCTGCTCCCCATCACGGCGTTGGCTTTCTTCCCGGGTCTGTGGTTGTATTCGGTCTACGCCTATCCTTACAGCCGGCCCTACTATTACCGCAACTCGAGTCGTCTGCGTGATGACGATGACGACGACGATTTGAACGATCGTCGACTGGCCATCCGTCAGGCGCCCGCCGAGAATGGAACGGTCCAGCCATTGCCGGTCTTGTGTCTGTGCCAGCAATATTCGGTTTGCGGCTGCGACGACAACTCGGACAGCGAGTTCCTTAATTCGCTCTTGCCCAACGGCACCGCGTCGCCTCAACTGAACGAGACGCTGGTGCGCATCAGCGACGTCAATGGGACCCGGACGCTCGTGATCAACGCAACGTTGCCCAACGGAACGACGGCGCCAGGTGGTGAAGATGAGGAGGGAGAGATAACAGCTGGATCTACGACGAGTAAGGCCGCACGAACCGTGCTTGAAAGCGCCGGATGGTGGGTCCTAGTAGCCATCGTGAGCGGCACAGTCTGGTTCATGTAACGAGTTCCATTGTGGTTGTTTGCATGCAACATCTCGCCACCTAATGATTTGATGTTTTTGATACGGTGAATGTTTGAAGTCGAAGTATTCCCCCAAACGACCTTGGCAGTTCGTTTGATCTTTTCGTTGTGTGTATTTAGAGTCACAGAACGTCTTACCACTACGGTAGCTTCAGTTTACCCTTGCAGCTCTAAGCTCCTATCTTCCTTTTCTAATGCAGCCAGTGGGTCTTTCGTCAGGAGCTCCATCTACAGAGATCTTTACCGGACAAGGGTTTTCTCTTTTGTCAGGATCCTCTATGGGGTTTATGAACACTGCAACTCCTTGAACAGCTCGGCCTCATGGTTCAACGCTTTATCTTTGATCAGGTTCTTCATAGAGTTCTGGGCACTGTAATTTCGAGAACAGCTCAGCCTATAGTTCAATCGCCAGAGTCGCCAAAATCTCTGTACGCCGAACCGCCATAACCAGCCTCAACAATTGACATAAAATTGAGACAAGCATTTAGTTGTCCCGAACAATATGAACAGAGGTCTACCATGGAAATGTAGAGCGAGTTGAGAGCTGCATTTGCATATACATATGAGCATTCTATTCCTGTTCGTGTTTTGTGCTGAGAGAACACAGACGATCCTGAACAACATCTTCGCTTACAAGATGTATTACATGATAACAGTGATATTTGACCAACACGTTCTCAGATAATTGCCTTCTGCTTAGTCTATTTCGAATTCATACCGGGAATCAGAGCCCGTTGCGAGGGCTATTGTAAGATTCGAACGGCGATGGTTGTTGGAAGAGCAGAGCATCTTGAACCTGAGCCTTCGACATGGAGCATGCCCTTGGGCGTTGCTAGCCCCATTGTACGGAGTAGCCATGGGTGGGTTTTACTGGATGAGGCATTCCTATCATTTCCTCGGAGTATGTAACATGGTTATATGTTGATGATCGCCTACTTTACCAAAGTGAGGCCGTTGTGGTTGGATAGCTGCCGATCTTTACAACGTCATGCTGGTGACGAATAAATGGAGCAGCGAAGCAGTAGCCGACCTTCATTGCTGAGCAGTAATCATTGTCGTCTTTGCGATCAAGATCGCTTTGATCTTCATCATAAATTGCAACGATGATTATCTTTGCTCTCCATCACGCACACACAATGAAAATCAATTTAATCCCCAGCGATAATGATGACAATAATTACTGGTGGTTGTTGCTGAGCTGTCCCATTTATCAGGTTCGAACGTCTATCAATAATGGAACAGATCACGTAGTGAAACACCTCTCCAAGAAAATGTCATGTTCCCACTGAAGGCCCTTGGTGGCCATCTACAGCAAGTCGAATGTTACTGTCATTAGTTGTATAAAGATCGTTAATGACATTGCCTCCAGGCCACTCTGTTGGCTTGCTGAAGTAGGGCCCATGTGGACAATGTTGGCGAAGTGATGGTGGTGATACTACGTGCTATACTCCGTACAGATGCGAGACGACATCATGTGAGGATCCGGACAAGAACAGGAAGTAGGCTTAGTCATGAATGACTAAGCACTCACTTCATCAACGGGGAGAGTGGGACTGAGACTGAGCGGGAGCAGGAGCCTTGTCCGCCTTGCGTCAGGACACACCCTACCCAGCTCTCATCAGTTATTCCATATCCTGTTCCCCTCTGCCTGCTTTCATTGCTGTCATCTCGTCATCCTTCACAGTATTGCCATTCGACAGTCTCACCTCAGTGAACCGGTTGCTCCTCGCCTGACGTTTCCATCCACCATCAACCATCATGGCGGACGAGACGTCACCCTCGCCCGCCGAGGAGACCTCCGTCACCTTCCACGTCAAATCCTCCAGCGAGGCCAAATACACCGTGACCGTACCACGATCGATGACGGTACGCGAGTTGAAAGAAAAGCTGGCCGGATCGGACTACAGCAACACTCCGGCCGACCGACAGCGACTGATCTACTCGGGACGGGTGCTCAAGGACCCGGATCAGTTGGCGACGTATAACGTCAAGGAGGGCAACACGGTGCATCTGGTCCGAAGCGCGGCGAGTAATCAAGCGCCCGGTGGTGGTGGAGCGGGGTCGTCGTCATCGGCGGCTGGTTCGGGCTCGACGGGTGCAAATCCTCCACCGGCGGTGCCATCAAATCTAGCGACCGGACCCGGGAATAATCCGTTGGCGGGCTTGACGGGGGCGCGATATGCGGGGCTGGCACAGCTGCCAGGGGCTTCGATGTTCGGACCGGATGGTGGAGTAAGTCAAATTCATAACGATCATATTGGTTCTATAAAGTCATACATGAACAACGATGCTAATGTCAATTAGATGGGCGCCCCACCCGACGCCGAAGGCATGGCATCGATGCTGAATGATCCACAATTCGCATCGACGCTCAACGAGGCCTTGGCCAATCCGGCCGTGCTGGACATGATCATTGAACAGAATCCGGCCTTGCGCGAGATGGGTCCGTTGGCGCGACAGATGATGCGCACCGAAGAGTTTCGACGGATGTTGACCGATCCGAATGCGCTGCGGCAGATGTCACAGATGAGTCGAGGCATGCGCATGGGGGGCTTGGGGGGGATGGGGATGGGGATGGGATTGGGTGGGGGAGGTGGTGCTGGTGGTAGTTTCCCAGCACCAGGCGTGACCGACACCACGCCCGCCGATGCCGCCGGCAGCAATCCCACGCCGAACCAGACCAACACGACGGGAGCAGGAAATCCAACAGGTCTGCCAGTGGATCAAAATCTATTGAATCTGCTCGCAGCTGGAATGCCAAATCCCTCGGCCAATCCTTCGACCGGACCGAATATCTTTGCGCCATTATTCGGTCTTCCAGGCGGTCAGCCTGGCTCAAACACAAACCCATCGACAGGTTCAGGAGCAGCGGGCGGCGGCAGTGGACAGGAATCTCAAGGACCATCAAACCAGCAACCACAGCAACAAGGAGGCAGTGCAGCATCTTTATTGGGCATGGATCCTTCGCAGGCAACCAACGATCAAATGCGACAATTCTTTGCGGCCCTCGCAGCTGCTGGGTCCGGCGCCAGCAACGACATCACCAATCCTCCCACAGGCCCCACCGGCAATCCCGATCTCGGGGCGGGTTTCCCATCCCTTCTCCCCATCCTCAATCAGCTGTTGAATCAACCAGGCGGTGCAGGAAGTCCTGGAGCTATCAATCCGTTCCAACCACCGTCTTCCGGATCGCCCGCACCACCGGCGGATACCCGTCCACCGGAAGAACGATACGAGCAGCAATTGCGTCAACTGAACGATATGGGCTTCTTTGATTTCGATCGGAACGTGGAAGCGTTGCGACGTTCGGGAGGGAGCGTCAATGGAGCGGTCGAGTATCTGTTGACTCATTGATGTCTTTCCTCTTTTTTCTTCCCCTTCCTGATTTCACCCTTCGGGCAGGGCGGATATATCGATCTCTCCGAGTCACGACCCAATACAAATGATTGTTGCTCTTTGATCTCGAACCTCCTTCTTTTCATCAATGGAAACAAAACGACATGCATTTAATTGTTTACATTCCCTGCCCTTCGCCCCTGTATCTCCAGGGCTCTATGCTTATTCCAGACAGATATCCACATAGGTCGGCTTCCCGACTGAGCAGATGCTCGAGATAATCGAGAGGATAACCCGCTTGACCTTCAGGACGTTGACAGGCGCGAAACGCACGCTCTGATGGTTTGGGAGTGATGACTTGGGCACTATCATACCAGAAGTTTCCATCCGCCGCGTTCAGAGCATCAGCGTCTCCCTGTGACCATCTATGGAGCGATACGGCATGGGCATTTATTTGCATGTGTCTGTCCCTTCGGCTCCGTTCTATTGAACTTCTTCCAAATCTCCGTGATATCGTTGGTTAGAACTTGGTTCGCAGGGCCACGTTCTGGAGCGACCAGCCAGCTATGACGACAAGCATAGTCGCTCAGGATCCTTGAGCCTTGCAAATGATTGCCTCCAAGACTCTCCTAGGTGTCGTCCTGCCCCGATTATCTGGACGACGACGTCGTACTTTCGTTGTCGGTGTGATACATGTCTACAGTGGGAGTGGATAATAATTGCTCGGGACTGAGTGTGAAAGAAGATCCAGAAGACGATTAAACACGAAAATAAACAAGATGCTCATGTTGAAGATCATCGTCGATCCCTAACGTGTCTGGAGAGCTGAGACATGTATCGTTCCCGGTAGTGATAAGGTACAGTACACCCCTTGGACTGAACCCAGCACCTGCGTTTACAATCATCCATATTGCAATATGTGGACTTCCTGTTCGTGGTCTCGAGCCCTTTCTTCCAAGCAGGTATATATCATCGCCGATGAGATTGGCGCCGTGCGAACATATCTGTCGACTCGGAATCGTTGAATTTGGGTCTCTGACTTGACCTGCTTTGCGTCAAGTGGCCAATGAGTGGTCCACGACCACTTTCGTCATTCGACGGTGTTCTAGCCAGAAATGCATTCCATCTAGCACTTCCGTAGATAGGTTGATCGTCTACAAATAACGCTACCCACGTTCTATCAATGCACGCCTTTAATGGATCCATGCCCGTCGTATTAAGTTACTATAGGGCTCAGCTGCATCCACAGTTGAGGCCTGGACCCTGGAACTCTTTTCGTCAGATGAGTTGGCAACTCGTCTTGGCCCCGCAGTAGCCTCTCTTAATACTTGCAGTAGCTTCACCCCGCCAGTATCCCATCTAGGGTCCAAACCCTACCAACTCCTTAAGTTACCCCCTCAAGGCCCCTTCGTCAAAAGACGACGTCCATTAATTCATTGCTCATCCATCATTCATCCATCTACATCCACCTGACAATCACATCTCTACACATCTCTTACATACCACTACACCGTCATCATGGGCAAAGTATGTACATATGCTCAACCATCCCTATTCCCTGTCCACACCTTTCTGACAAGCAATAGATCACCCACCTCCTCTTCGACTGCGACAACACCCTCGTCCTATCCGAGGAGCTCGCCTTCGAAGCCTGCGCCGAGCTGCTCAACGAAGTTCTCGAGAAGCATGGGATATCCGACCGGTACACCGGTCCGAAGCTCCTCGTGGACTTTGTCGGCCAGAACTTCCGGGGGATGATGGTCTCATTACGCGAACGATACGGATTCAAGATGGACGACGACGAGCTCGAGACGTACGTCAAGCGGGAAGAAGACCAAGTGATTTCCAAGCTCGAGGCGGCGGCGCAGCCCTGCGAGGGGGTGAACGAGGTTCTCGACAAACTGGCTGCTTCCAAAAAGTATGGACTGGCTGTCGTGTCGTCGTCGGCCCTGCGTCGCGTGAGAGCATCCATCAAGAAGGTCGATCAGGAGAAATATTTCCCGCATGATCACGTCTTTAGCGCGGCGACTTCGCTGGAGAAACCGACTAGTAAACCTGATCCGGCGATTTATTTGCACGCGTTGAAAGTCCTGGGGAAGAAGGCTGAGGAATGCGTCGCGATTGAGGATAGCAAGAGTGGGACGTTGAGTGCCGTCCGAGCAGGCATCCCTGTCGTCGGATACGTGGGAAGCTACGAGGGAAAGGAAATGCAGGCCAAGATGGATGGCGTCTTGAGGGAGACGGGCGCGAAGGTGATTATGACGAAGTGGGATGAGTTTGAGAAATGTATGGAGGAGATTGAGAAGGAATAGAGAGCGAAAGGAAGGGAAGTCGGTTGCTGGTTAGGGATTGAATCGGGTATGGGACTGTCGATAGGTCAAACAGCATGGGACTAAGGAGAGTTGGTGAGTAAAAGACATAGATGGCTGAATTATGGTAGAGCTAGAGATAGATCGAGGGAAGTGTGCAACGCATGGAGACGGGGTAAATAAAAGTAAGAAGTGGTTGTTGGATAGAATCGATTATACAAGAATACAATGGTTTTTAAGGAAGGTATGGTGTCTGTAAGGCCCCAGCTGTGCACATGATGGTATCAATCAATGATCCTAATCCCGGCTAGTCCAATGGAGGTGGAATGAAGTCCTGATCCATCATCTGCTCCATTAGACTGCCCTGTAAGTCAAAGCGAACGAACGAGCCCTGCCCGATATCACCAATGATGATGACGATGGTTGCAATCATCCAGAGGGAAGGGTTCGTCGATAAACATTAAAGAAATAAAGGGGCCCTGAATGACGATGCTAGAGTCGTTAATTTCTCCCACGTGGCACAGACAGAATAAATTCCGCCACTGTATTTCTTCCCTAACCAGAAACAGCATTTGAGTAGTTCACGGGAGGAGATTTAAGCACAAGACTGAAAGACCCAAGGTTGGACAAATCCCCCAACCCCCTTTAAAGGATCAATGATGCCTCCAAGGAGGATCTGATTGATTAAAGCGGGATGATATTGATGAGCCCACGTGGAAGGAAGAAAGGAAGAAAGGAAGGGAAAAGGGTGAGCCAAGGAAGCTCCTTCGGCCGTTCTCGGGTTGAGCGATAATCTTCTGACTTAGCGTGACAGAGTATGCCATACAGTAAGGGGCCAGCGGTTGTTCTGCTCTCTTAAACATTGCTCGTATTATGTGTGACCGGACCGAGACAGATAGCGATATAAGAACATGGCTCGTCCGAAGATGGTCTTGCTTGCCGATGGCGTGGCACTGGGTTTGCCGCGGAGGAGCACCCGTTCAGGCTAAAGCTCAGCCTAAAAGCGCGCGGAAGATCGAAAAGGGATAGGAAGGACAAGAAGAAGAGAAGGGAAGAGGGTTGGAGGCACTTGAGGCCACTACCGGAAGCGGGCTTCAATTCTACCATAGAGTATCCCATACGCGAAACGTATCCGTAAACCCTTTGGGGTAAGTTGGCGTGAAGTCGAGCCAGGACCACCTTTCGACGATGTCATCGATTGGCTCGGAAACATGGCTGAGGAGCGTTGACCAATCAAACGCGCTGCAGTCCCACCCCGTTCGTGATGCTTAATCTGTCACATGACTTAGATCAGAATAATGTTATATGTATCTGAACTGTGGATGATCTGTGTTTCTTCCAAGGAGTCATAAATTGACAGGCAGGTCTTTTTTGTTCCCGTGGATTCAGGTAGATTGATGAGTCCAACACAGAGCGACGAGTTGATGCCGGCCATGAGTCACGTGATATGAAGCGCCATGTCTGTCACGTGATATCGACGTCTGATCTTACATAAGCCCACCAACCTCTAACCGCCTTCGAGTCATTTCCACTCCTCTCAAATTCCTTTTCGATCATCAACCACTGCGGCTTGATTGTGTCAACACATCCACGGACTTGGCATTGGAGGCCCCCTTGTGCACCATCTGCACGGCACGCACACGTTCTCTCGGTAGTCAAATCAACACAGTGTGACGGAGCGCTGATCCCACCCACTCGAAACCTGGTTGAAGCCGTCCCTCAAGATCGTCCAACAGCCTTGTGTGGCCTTGTCTTGTCCGTCGGTGAAGGGGAAAAGGGAGTGGGAGGGGCCCAAGCAAGGCCAAGTCAGGCACGGAATAGAAAAACTTCGAACACTAAAGAGGTTTGAGATGCACGGGATGTTCAAGTTCGAGGTCGCGTGGCAAGGAGAGAAGGATCCGGATCGGAGCAAGGCAAAAGTCATTCCTCATGATGTTGCAGCTTCTGGAGGGCCACTCGTTTCCTCTTGGATTCAGGGCGACAAGATCCATCCATCCACTCCGTCACCACCATCATCCGCGGATCTGGTTGGAACCGAGCCGAACACCAGGACTGTGCGTTGAAAAGCAAATGAGAGATGGTCAATCCGCTCGGCACCTGCAGATGGGGTTTTCACCGTGCAGCTCGTGAGAGAGAAACAGCAGGGGAGCCTGGAGAGGTTTATAAACGAGCAAGAAACAAGACGAAGACGAAGACGAAGAACGTTGAACACGATTGAAGGCGCCAATGCAATGCGAGTGCGAATGGAAAGCTCGGACTCAGGCACCGACACGCCTTTCCGAGCGTCGCCATCGCCTTCTCGGCAGCCGATACACATCTCCCTATCCCCCATATCGACGCGCCATTCCACGCGGTGTGTGAAAAACAAAACATCTCAATACCCATGGTCCGGGAGACGATCGAGCACCGCCAGTCCAGGGGTATGGAGAACGGGCTGGTAGGGTGAGCAATGGTGGTGTGATGAAGCTGCCAGACGAGCAGATGCATAGGAAAAATAAAAAGAACCAGTCGAGTCGTTAAGATTGAGCGCAATCATGTGGGGACGGCTGGCTGGTGGATGGAGACGGCCGGTGGGGCCTTGGTCTGGATGCACGGAAGACAGCCAACCACAAGGTTCGAACTCTCGCACGCCAATGCCCCTGCCTTGCCCTTGGAAAGCCAGACGAGGCAAAACGGGGTAACCAGGATGAAGGATAAGGAGAGCAAGAGAAGCGGGTCTCATAAACCTGTCGCAGGGTCCCAACGAACGGCATTTACGAGGTTTCGCGTGTCAACCTTCGTGAAGGTGGACCAAGACAGTAAAAGGGACCTGTCCCAAGAGAGACCGGACCTTCAATTGCAGCATCAACATCAACATTCACGACACCATCGTCATGTCGAGCGGTCCTCCTCCGGGCTTTACAGGCCCTCCTCCGGCTGGGTTTACTGGAGGTCCACCACCAGGCTTCTCCGGTCCTCCTCCACCGGGTTTCGAGAATGGTCCTCCCCCGGGCTTCACGGGAGGTCCACCTCCAGGCTTTTCAGGACCTCCTCCGGGGTTCTCAGGATCTCCTCCGCCGGGCATGACTGGCCCTCCGGCCGGCATGCCGACTGGTTCGCCGCTGCAAGGCTTTCCCAACATGCAATTACCACCGCCGGGTGTTCCGGGCGGACCGCTCACCGACTGGCAAAAGGCACACTACCACGACTCGCGAGCGGGCCCCATGATCGCCGTCGCCGTGACGTTCGGGGTCATTGCGACGCTCACCGTCTTCGCTCGTCTGGTATCCAAGCGGATGACGAAGTCGAAGCTGCTGGCCGAAGATTACACCATCATCGGAGCGCTGGTGAGTTGGTTCCGAAACACCTCGTTCACGTAGGGGCAGTCATGGAGACGGTCACTGACGAACACGTAGATCCTGGCACACGGCTTGAGCGTTATTGAAGTTGTCGGTAAGTGATGATGACGGTCCTGGCCTGACGATGCATGATCTGACGCGTTGCTTCCAGGCATCCAACATGGACTGGGTCGGCACATGTTCGCCGTGAACCCTGCATCATTTGGCGGTTTCCTCCGGGTGAGTCTCCATGAGATGGTTGTGGGAAGGACCACGCAACAAGAGGGCCGGAGCTGATTGGGTGTGCGTCGTAAAGGGTCAATATTCATTTTCGGTCGTCTACGCCGCGTGCGTGACATTGACCAAGATTTCCATCTTGCTCTTCTCTCGACGTTTGTTCGGTTCGTCTCGCATCCGACATGGCATCGACGCGACCGGAGCCCTCGTGGTCATGTTGGGCATCACGCTGCTTTTTGGCACCATCTTTCAATGCACGCCCATCAGCGCCGCCTTCAGTCAATCGCAGCAGACGAGCTGTAGTAATCGTCCGGTCTTCTTTCGAGTCACCAGCATCTTCAACGTCATCCTCGACTTTGCCATCTTGATCCTGCCCTTGCCGATCATCTGGCGATTGCACATCTCGTGGGGTCGCAAGGTTGCTCTGACTGGTGTTTTCGCCCTCGGTGCCATGTATGCGCTCCGTTCTTGACTTCTCGATATCCGCTGCCTCTTTTTGGACGAACACCTACTGACGTCGACATTCCAGTGCCTGCGCCGCCAGCATCGTCCGCATCGTCACGCTAGAGCGGATGACCGTGACCGGTGGCATCCCCAACATCACCTGTAACGCTCGCTCCCCTGTGATGACCACTCGCTGTCTCATCGAAACTGACACCTCTACCAGGGAGCTTTGCCGACTCGATGATCTGGTCTACGATTGAGCCCTATACGGGTATCGTCTGCGCCTGTCTCCCACTCAGCACGCCTCTGTTCCGTGCGGCTGTCCGCGGGAAATTCTTCACGACCCTACGCTCCAAGAAGTCCAATTACGGGTCGACTCGATCGTCCCGTCCAACTGGGGGTACGGACACAGTCGGATCGTCCCGGAAGAATTTCCACCAGTTAGGCAACGACTCGGAGAAGTTGTCCATGGATTCGAAGGCCGGTGCGGTCGCCGTCTGCGTGGAACGTGATCTTGACGACGACGATCTGGACACACATCCGACTCGCCCCATGAATGCCAAAGGCGATAATAACATCCCCATGGGCGCCATTCAAGTCAAGTCCGACATTGAATGGTCGTCGGCAGAGAAACGGTGATGATGAATGGGGGCATTTTCAAGGGATTAAGGAGATTGTTGTAATTATGGGTTATTGACCACGCCTACGGGTATGTTGCTCTGTCTACGGATGGATTTTTGGGTTTTGCGATGGAAGGGGAGATTGCATGGGGGAAGAGAGGGATTCTTGATATCCCCATTTTGAGAGTCGATCCCGGCGATGGACGACTGGTACTCGGGCGGCGGGGCGGTGGTCTGTGGTTCCGAGCATTGGAATGGGCTGGGCTGAAGGAGTTTTACGCTTCCAAAGAAGTGTGCCAAGAGGCTTGTCGAACCTTTACCCTTTCTTTTGGGTATTTCGGATAGTATAGTGGTATCGACTTAGGTTGAATGATTAACTTAACAGTATCTGGTATTGTGTCTCACCTGAGCTACTGCTGAAAGCCTCGATATGTATGTATGGTACCCGTCATCACTCTGTGACGGTGGCAGAAGATCCTATCAATGTCGCGATGATGACCCCGACTTTTAATCACAGTTGGGCTTCTTCACCTACAAGGGCCGAAACAAAAACTATTCACACCAAGTCAATTGGCCCACATGGCTTTCAAGTATCATGAGTAGTACTGTGCATGCGCCTAGATGCAGGATCACAATGAAATCATATCTCGACTATGAGAACTTAAGACCTTTGGAGCAAGTCATTACATATTGGAAAGTAGATTTTCCTTGATTGGCAAGCTACATTCAGTTGATCAGCATCGGATATGTGCAAGGATGAATACCACTCCTCTATCCACGATCTGTTTGATCCCTGGGGGGTTTTGCTGGACGAGTTTTCTTTGGCCATCATCATCCGCCACATGATCGAATCATCTTGGATAGAGAAAACCACATGTCTAACACCTTGACCTTGCCCTCAGCTACGATGTCTCTGACCTACTCTGGAGTGAGTATCCATAGAACTAACTTATGTTTCGAAGTTCCCTGGCTCGTTAATAGTACGTGAATCTGCTACCATTGCCTGTGGGATGTCCATCACTTCTGCGCTAACCGTGCGTTCCCTCAACCAGCGGTAACACGCTTCTTCGTCTCTCGATCTATGCGTTTCCCCGCGGTTCTGAATAGCATCATGAATGCTTCCTCGGACTGAAAAAGGACGCTTAAATGCAACCATTATGGGCAGGGCTCATCTCGAAAGGGCCACCAGACCCTTCTCGACTTCAAGGCATATCCTCCTTTGCTGGGGAAGCCGGCCAGCAAGCGCCCATGGATATCCCCTGCACCCGCACTCGCTGCATCTCGCCGTACAGACAAGACCAGCTAGGGCCTTCTTCTTACAAGATCAGGTCCTCGTCAGGACCCACGAAAGGGGCAACTTAGTGGATCTACATATCAGCAACGGGGGGTCTCCGTGGGCACAAGACATACATGCAGTTGCAGAGGCAAACTGCTTGTTCGAGGTTCGTGAGGGGTGTCTCTCTCGTCCGTAATGGATGCACGTAACTACATCCCACTTTCTCAGTAGCATGCATCAATCGTCATGCTGACGGTAACACAGCGTCCCAATCAGAAACAGCCTGTGACGCTGGCAACGTCTCCCTCTGCTAGCCCCATGATGGGATGCTACGGTTTCTAAGACATCAGGTCACGTGCTAACTCTTCAACCTACGACCCTAAATTAAACCCATGGATGAGCTGGTATCTTACTTTCCTAAACACTCTTCAGACAGCATACTGTCTCATTTCTTATATTTCTCCGAAAGAAGTACTACTCGTAGTACTTCATCTTTCATTCACCGCTGTCGTTGCCATAGGATCTGGACATCTGCACGGTGACGAAACGGCCGATCTGGTGGTGGGGTTGCCCATCGACAACGTCCGCATGGAAGGAACAACAAGAGGGGCAAGCACACCGTTACCCCGCCGTCTAGAGTGTTGGTCAGATCAACTCCATTACGGCCGACGGCATCATGCCGCTGCTGGAAGGTGACAGGGGTGAGCCAGCTTCATCCGTCACTCGACCGGGCGAGAGGAAGAGGAAGCAGAGAAGTGGAAACCCTATATCAAGGCCCCCTATGGCCCATCGACGCCTAAGTGGAACTGTCCTCGACTTGGTGCAACGACGCGCCCAACGACGATTGAGACCGACCTGTGGAACGCAAGGAAGGTAATCGTTGATCGCACAGATAACAATCTCGAAGCACCGCATTTGGGGCTGCATACTCCGGTCTCACCAGTGGTCACCGGATCCATCTCTAGGATCCATCTCCCCATTGTATGATTGGGAGGACCGCCCCTCCCAGATATCTGTCTTCGTTGGCTTTTTCCCCGTAGGAATCGCATCAAGTCTCCTTCTGCTGGTCTGAGCCACCTCTGGCACTATTGGCGCAGATATTGAACGTCAATTGCACCATCTCCACAATTCCATCGGCCATCATCCACGGACCGCACCTCCGCGATGGGGATCTTCGTGAATCCGTTCCGGAAGCACGATGTGCTTGACTTTCCCGACGTGTTGATCCCGCTGCACCGAGCCCAGCGCCACCCCTCGGTGGTGGCAGGCTACGACCAGTCGGAAAAGGTTGATGATGGGAAAGGGCTGGAGGCGGGCCATGCCCAGCGCAAGTCCAGCGAAGATGATGCCTCGAGGGGTCTCACGATTGAAGCCCTGAGGGCCGAGATTGACCAGGATCTCGCGGCGTCTGGACACGACACGATGTACGATCGTACGTGGCCATGATCATGTTTTCGTCGATATAGATCTATCCGACTATCCTCCTCCGATCCCTTCGTCCCGTTCGGATCTTTGTATCGGCACCGGAAATGAATCTAACCATGTCATAGGAAAGTCCAAAGTGATCAACAAGGCCATTCAGGATATTGGCATGGGTCGTTACAACTGGGAGTTATTTGTCCTCTGCGGCTTTGGCTGGTTCGCCGACAAGTGAGTTATCTGAAGAACTTCGTTCCGCTATGATTACTGACACTCGCAGCTTTTGGTTGCAGGTAACCATTCAACTTCCTGGGGAAGTTGAGATTACAAAGTCTAACATCTGCTCTGGCTAGGGCGTTGCGTTGACGCTACCCTCTCTGTCCGAAGAATTCGGTGTATCGGAGACCAAAGTGCGATATACCACCTGTGCCGTTTTTACCGGACTCTGCGTTGGCGCCACCTTTTGGGGCGTGGCATCCGACATCATTGGTCGCCGCATCGCCTTCAACATGACCCTTTTCCTTGCTGGCGTCTTTGGTCTCGCGGTGGGGGGCGCCCATAACTGGATCGCAACCTGTGCGCTGTACGCCTGCATGGGTGTCGGCGTGGGTGGAAACCTCCCCGTCGATGGCGCTCTCTTCCTCGAGTTTTTACCATTCAACTCCGTTTTGATTGATATCGGAC
>QQTW01001856.1_pt1 | contig 15117 bp, 14 predicted proteins | sample 1904831 | NCBI WGS metagenome assembly QQTW01 (sample SAMN09435610, study PRJNA476489) | Subsurface metagenome, whole genome shotgun sequencing project. | reverse complement strand
TCCACGAATCCAATGCGGACGATCAAAGGCTACTACGTACTCGCACATGAGGATAACGTGATTCAAAGCCTAGAGCTAGGCCTATGACATGTCGAAGCCATGGCTGTACTGCCTACACCGTCATTGAACATACAAGGACAAGCTCACAGAACATCGGAACCCTTTACGGAGAGAGAAATTCTGCCTTCCCGGAGCCTGGTGCAGCAGTATCAGGGTCCAAGTCCTCTCTTGCACGTTGGCAACAACCTCGGAAGTCTTCAGGAACCATCAACACCCTCTCTCCAACCCGAGGCGTCCTTTCCGGCTCCTGTATGTGGGCTTTTGTTGCAAACATCCAATAATCGCTTGAGTTGCTTGTGCGGCAATGACAGGAGCCCAGCGTGGTATCGGATTGAACCTCCTACAGTACCGAAAGCTTGTCCGTAGGTATACCCGACTTTTCCTGACACGACTGGATCGCATAAAGATCTCGTTATACCTTTTAGTAGGTCCTGGCGAGATTGCGCAGATACCAGTCCACGAGTCTCCGCCCCACCTTTGCTTCTGACACGTGTATGAGGTCCTGAAAATGGTCAGAGAAGCTATACACTCCAAAGATGGCGTACTCACCCCCTGCATGGCGTAGTCCAGATCACTGCTGTTGACCACATCCCCCTCCAACAGCCCGCCCTCGCTCCACCGCACCTGCCGACTCCGCTGCTTGTTCACCAGCAGCCAGTGCCGCAGCCTGTCCGGCTCGACCTCGAGGAAGCCCGCCAGCTTCTTCAGGTCCATGGTCGTGTACAGCTTCAGGTAGCTCTTGACCGTCGGCGACCACATGTTGTTCTTGACCTCCTCCATGAAGATGCGCAGATGGTGCTCGATCGGGTCCACGTTGATCTCCGGGTTGTCAAAGTCCGGCGGGGAGGGCGAGATGAACTTGGGACACGCCGCACGAAACAGCTCCTCGAACAGCGGCAGCGAGTCCGGCCCGCCGCGCTGCATGCGGTTGAACTGCTCGCCGTACTTCTCGCGCAGCGCCGTGTGGATCGTGTCGTCGAGCCGGGTCGGGTGGAAGGCGACGCAGATGGCGATGAGCGCGTACATCTGGTCGTTCTTCTTCGTGATCGAGTCGTACTGCGCGTTCTTCTGGAAGTTCTTGGTCCGCGACACGTACACGAGGATGTGGCTGAACATCCGGATCGCGTCAGCGTAGCGGCGCATCATCATGTACGAGAAGCCGACGTAGTAGTACGTCGTGAAGTGCGCCGCCATCACTCGCGCGAACATGGCCTTCTTATTCAGCTCGATGTCGTCGAGCGTCTTGAGCGCCAGGCTGAAGTCGCCCAGCAGGCAGTGCACCCGCAGCAGCCCGATGATGGAGAAGTAGCCCAGCATCTTGTACAGCGGTCTGTTGCCGTAGTCGCCGGCGAACTGGCTCGGGTCTTCGTTTCGCTTCATCGCGGCCAGCTGCTCGCTGATCTGGGACCGCTGGATGAGCGAGTAGAGCACGTTGAGGACGCTGTAGCAGCCCCAGGTGTTGGGGTTGTCGCGCAGGAGCTGCAGTTCCTCCTCGTTGTCGGATTTCAGCGCCACCCGTTGCCGGTAGCTGCAGAAGCTGTTGAACTGGTAGATGAACTCGTCGATCACGTCCCAGGCCCAGTAGTACTGTCTCTACGTCAGCTATCTCCACTTCTCCAACAAGAAGCGCAACATTCACGCACCGAAGGAACCTCCAGGTCCACCGGCCCATCCGAATTCAGTATGAAATGGAAAAGACTGCAGTAATTATCATAGCTGGCAAACTTCGTCTCAAGCTTGGCCTGAAACTCCAGCGGCGTCGCCGCCGCTTCCAGCTGCGCCTGTATGTCGAGCATGCTGCCGCCCATTGCGTTCATCGAGACATTCCGGTTCATATCCTCCATGCCGTCGTCGTACTGGACCTGCTCTCGGTAGTCGTTGACCAGAGCCTCCTCCTCGACGTCGGATTCGTCTTCTGCCGTGCGCATGGCGGGCTCGCCCTGCTGGTACGGTGCGACCGGTTGTCTTAGACTCATTTTGGGCAACAGGGAGGTGGAGTTGTGGGCGCGACTGGTGGAATTGGACGAGGAGGGCGCGCGTGAATTGGGAGTGGGATTTTGTCATGAAGTTGAGGAGCCGAGCTTCAAATAAAGTGCGCCGAGCCGCTTATCGATAAGCCCTACATTTGAACGCCAAGCAAAGAACAGCTTCACTGTCACGTCTATATTGTGATCATCGACTTCGTGTTATCGAGTAACGCTCAGGCGAAAGCATTGCATAGCGTCCTATGAAATTGATTTATCTACCAAGTAGTTTCTGCATCGCTACTACTATGCAGGCAGCGTGTACACCTAATCGATACACATGCGCAGAAACAGAATATCAAACAGCTTCAAGGAATTAGGCTGGTCGTGACTCTGGCAAAGAAACCATCATAACATATACGGCTCCGCACCACTCGACCGGGTATCTATGCAAGGGAATCCGTGAGCGCCGGAAGAACAAATTATACCGTGATCATGCCTTCAATGGCGAACCCTACTCTGTATATCAGAATCATCGACAGCATAATTTTGCGGCACCTCTTCGAATTGGCGACGAGCAAGACGGACGGAGGCATAGCTGCCATCAGGACGCAACAATGCCCTCATCCACCCAGCTCAAGTCGACGCCATACTCCGAAAATCCGGGTCCGGAAGGCTGCTCGTCGTCGTCATCGTCCGAGCCATTCTCGGTGCCATCGATGTTCAACACGCCGAAGCGGTTGCTGAGAGACGACGACGTCGTAGCCTTCGCAGGCAACACGCCTCGCATGTCTCGCCCCTTGAAGGTCGGAGGCTTCATCAGCGGCGCCGCACACTCATCCGGGTACCACTCGATCCGCAAGCCTTTGTACGTGCCGCGGGACATCATGCAGGTCCGGGCGAAGAGGGCGTTGTGGATCGAGTTTGTCGAGATGAACGCGTCGCCGCCCTGGAACTTGACGTCGATCACGACGAGGTTGTGGATGTGGTCCAGATCATCCCGTATGCCCTTCTCGGTGAGTTTGCCGTCCGCACCGCGGATGACAATGTTGCGCGTGACTCCTTGGGCGATCTTGTTCGCTACGTGGCCGGGGATATGGAACTGGCGTTCGTGCCAGCGGACTTCGACCTGTTACGATGAGCAATTGAGTCAAGGGGAATGATTGCATTGAGCCTTACTCTTTTCGTATGTAGGTAGAGATCATTCCGTTTAGCATATGCGAAAAATTCCTGAGCTCCTTCCACAAAAGAAACGGTAACACATCGGTCCTGACGAAAGTAAATGTCCAGCAGTCTTCCTCCGCGGATGATGTTGGTGACATCCTTGTGCGTAGTACGTTCGGACAGATTGGCCAGCAATATCGTTCGTTGCTCGTTCCCCTGCATGGACGGACGCGGAATCTGGGAGAAGATTGTAGTGTACTCGTCCTTCTCGGTCGACTCGAGCGAGGAAGGGGTGCCGTAGCTCGTCTGTCTGGGGTGCGGCGGGTGCAGATGACCCATGCCGCCGTTGCCGGACCGGACATTAGTTCTGTCCGTGAAGAGCGCAGAAGAAGCGGACGACGTGAACGGGGTTGCGTATGACTTGGGTGTCATGTCAGCCTTGGCGTATTGCGGCTCCGGATTATTCTCGTCAAGGGTGACTCCATCGCGGTTGTGGTCATCCGGGTTCGCGGAAACGAGGATGTTCAGAGTTTCGTGTGAGATGCCTCCTCTGAGCAGTGCATTTCGAAGGATGTCTGCCTTGGGTCAGCCGTGTCTTCGAGCAATGCCTTATCAAGTTTTCAGTTTTGACTGGGTGAGTGGAGAGCATCTCACTATATTCTTTTGAATCGCGAAGCTAGCAGGAAGATCGCGTGTCAATTCAACATTCAAGACTCGAGAATGTGTGCTCACCAAGCGCTCATGTTCAGAATCGAGGATCGTGACACACGCCGGGCTGGTCCCAGCAGCATGTTCCTCCCCATTGTGGGGGATATGCTGTCAATCTCCGTCAGCTCGACCGATGCTGTTCATGCCCAGACGCAGACCCACAAACTCAGCGCTAGCAGAACATTGTGAGCAATGGCAGCAACATGAAGCTCAGAGCAAGGAGAGCGTACCGGCGCAGCAAGGCCTCGAAGTAGGTCTTGGCTATAGTTACAGTGGCCGTCATGATGGCGAAATGGATCGAGTCAGTCGGCGGACGTGACGCATAAGAGCATGCAACATGGGCGAAGCTGCTGTCAAACTTGTCCAGGCTCAGCAGTTGCTCAGAAGCCTGAACTCGTCGTTGCTGGTGGGCTTGCGATAAGATACGGAGGCCTCAGGGACGTGGTCATAGCGTTCTGCGTCCTTCAACAGGCTAACAGCCGAGTCCTCAAATGTTTCCACTCATGGAGTCATGCTCGACGTTCGATGGCCCAGCATGCTCCTCCGACACAGACTATCACTCCCGCTTCGAGTCCGCAACAGTCGCCTGGCAATGCGTTGATCAGAGGCTATAACGGAGACAATGGCGCTGGCTCGTTATTGTCGCAACTTGCCGGCAATCCTTTCTTCACCGCGGTACGTTGGCTCCATCCTATCGATTGAGTAAAGCTTACATCCAGCAGGGCTTCGGTCTTGCAGGCCTTGGTGCAGCGGCGGCAGTAGGCCGTCAGGGATTGAAACGGGCCGCGAGCTTGCTCCGCCGTCGTCTTCTCGTCGATGTTGAGATTACACGGCACGACGAGTCTTACCAATGGCTGCTCCGCTGGATGTCCGCCTACTACAGGGCTCAGTTGACGCGCTCCTCGGTCCTTCCTGGTACTCATGAGTACGTCTCAGACCTGTCATTGTGATCCTACTGCGCGGATTTAAGCCTTACCGCGTTCCCAGCACGTCCCATCACACCGGCATCGTTTCGTCAATACTGCGCAGATTCACCCCGGGATTGCATCACCTACAGATCCAAACATCAAAGATCCATAGGCCTGATGGCTCCGCGCACACGCATTTCTCACTCGTCCCCGGCCCTGGCACACACATACTTCGGTACCGGAACGCATTTATCTGGGTCAATCGGCAACGGGAGAAATCATTCGACTTGCAAAGCGGGACTCCATTCGAGACTGTCGTGCTCACCACCCTCTACGCACACCGAAACATCTTCGAGGACCTTTTCGGCGAAGCCCATCAGCTTGCGCAGCAGATGCAGGAAGGCAAGACCGTCATCTACACGTCCTGGGGAACAGAGTGGCGTCCTTTCGGGCAACCCAAGCGGAAACGGCCTCTCGACTCCGTGGTGCTAGAACAAGGCGTGAAAGAGCGGGTTGTGGAAGACATCCGGGCCTTCCTGCAAGCACGCACCTGGTATCTCGACCGCGGCATTCCCTATCGACGGGGCTACCTCCTGTATGGCCCGCCTGGTACGGGGAAGAGTTCTTTCATCCAAGCCATTGCGGGCGAGCTTGACTTTAACATCGGGATCCTGAATCTGAGCGAGCGCGGACTCACCGACGACCGGCTGAACCATCTGCTCACCAAAGTGCCTCCGCGCACAATCGTGCTTCTCGAAGATGCAGATGCCGCGTTCAGCAACCGCACCGAGACCGACGAGCATGGCTATCGAGGTACGACTGTTACCTTCTCTGGGCTGTTGAACGCATTGGACGGGGTCGCCAGCGCCGAAGAGCGTATCGTGTTCTTGACGACGAACCATGTCGACCGTCTGGACGAAGCGTTGGTTCGTCCGGGTCGTGTCGATCTTACCGTGCGTCTGGGTGATGCGACTCTTTCGCAGATTGAGGACTTGTGGGACAGGTTCTACGCGGAAGTCGATCTCGACGGAGCGGGCAAGAGTAAATTCATAGAGAAGGTGAAGGCTCTGAATATTGTTGGCAAGCTAAGTCCGGCAGCCCTGCAGGGACTCTTTCTAATTAACAAGGGCAACATGGACGGCGCAATTAAGACGGTCGAAAGTATGGCTCGCGCTGATGGAAACCGTATCCAATGAGCGCATGGAAACCTGTATACCTATGTAGCCTTAGCGTGTATTTGTCTATATAGTGTAATAATCCCAGGTCGGAGTCTTGGTAGGAATGCGACATATCACTCTCCCTTCGTCTTAGAGGTAAGAATTTCCCGAATATCGGGACGCAACATGAAGATCTATCGCGAAACCCTGCGCGACTAGCGCGCTTCCAGATTAGCTGGATCGGCATCTGATCTGTGACAGCTGCTGGCTCTACGGATCTATCCGATCAGATAAAAGGCAAACATCATCAAGCCAGAGTTCAAACAAGTATTTCCAAGTATGATCAGCCATATGAATGAATCTCAAGGAGCGAAATGCTGCCGCAAGCGACGCCAATCGGAGTCAGGATGAGGATTCGCATCGATCCTTCGACTCCAAACAGCCAAACACCTACGAGCTCCGCGAGCTCAAGGCTGGACCAGCTCTCGAAACCGACACGAGCATCGACCAACAGGCCGAGAGACGGTTGACATCGCAATTGCCTCAATTTCCAGTCGTCAACACAATGCCGACTACTCCCGGATCGCAGTGGTTCCGCTCGTCGCCTGGACTCGGAAGCGGGTCATACGGGGCCCTGCCGGTTCACGATACCGGCTCAAGTCTAGGCAGCTCCGATATCGACGAGGCAGAAGATGATGACGTAGTGACACAGTCTGATGATGTCCGACGACGCAGAGGATTACTGCGTGGGAGCGATCCGACGGGCGCAACGGACCCACGAAAGCTATTGCGGGCCAAGTCGAGCGTGGCATCGAGCAGCGCAGCTCTGGATCGGCGGAAGGCCCTTCGGCGCCAGAGACAGTTCTACTCGGAGGATGGTCGTGCAGCGCCGGCTCCGCGCAAGGCTAGAGGAGCATTGAAGCAGCACGACGATACCCAGGGTTTGCTCGACGGTACGCGTGACGGGAAGCAACATGCGAAGGACCAACCCAACGGCTTCGCAGGCGACGACGAGGATGTTTCTTTAGACGACAGCTCTGCAGACCAATCATCAGACGACGAAGATGCCAGTGTGAAGGGCGATTCGAACAGTCCACCCGACGACTCGCCCTATGCTCAGGTTCGAGCTTCCGTGGCGCCTACGGACGACACGTCGCTGTCGATCAACACTCCGCGCATGTGGACGTTATCCATGCTCTTCGCTATTCTCGGATCATCGACGAACCTGTTCTTTTCTCTACGATACCCCAGCGTCAGTATCACGCCGGTCATTGCTCTGTTGCTAGCACACCCAATCGGACTGTTGTGGGACCAGTTACTGCGCTCTAGTAGAGACGAGGACGAGACTTTTGTGAACGGCTCTCTGCAATCTAGGGGCTCCCGTCCATCATCGCCGCTCGATCCGGGAGCTTCCGACGATCAAAGCTATTGGCATAAGCTCCGGCTCTGGCTCGCACAGGGTCAGTGGAACGCCAAAGAGCATGCCTGCGTGTACATCAGTAGCAACGTGTCCTTTGGCTTTGCGTTTGCTACGGATGTGAGTTTCTTGATGTATTCAGCCTGAGGCAAATCTAATGTGAAGTCCAGGTTATCGTCGAGCAGACAAAGTTCTATAATCAAAGTCTAGGCGTTACTTATCAGATCCTGCTCATCATATCCACGCAAGTGCTGGGATACGCGCTTGCCGGTATCACTCGGCGGTATCTCGTACGGCCGAGTGGCATGATCTGGCCAAGTACTCTAATGTCTACCGCAATGTTTACTACTCTACATAGGAATGAGAATAAGCCTGCAAATGGATGGCGAATATCGCGAATGAGGTTCTTTCTCTACGTTTTCTTTGGCTCGGTGGCCTTTTACTTCCTCCCGGGCTTGTTGATACCTGCGTTGAGCTACTTTAATGTCATTACTTGGTTTGCTCCGCAGAATGTGGTCGTTGCCAACCTCGTGAGTGACATCTCCACATCATACCCATGCAATTGCTGACTTGGAGCAGTTTGGAGTTGCCTCTGGTCTCGGCATGTTTCCTCTAACGTTTGATTGGTCCCAAATCGCTTATATTGGATCTCCCTTGGTGGTGCCATTTTGGGCCGCGATGAATGTAATAGGAGGACTTGTGATTGTCATGTGGATCATTGCCCCATTGCTATGTAAGGAGCAGTCCTTCGCATGTCACAAGCTACTAACTACTATCCAGATTACGGGAATGTGATGTACTCATCGTATATGCCTATCTTGTCAGCCACCGTTTTCGACAACCTGGGCAAGCCATATGAAGTCAGCAAGATACTAACGGACGACTTCCTCTTCGACCTTGAAGCGTATCACAAGTACAGTCGAGTCTTTCTACCCATCACATATGTCTTGAGCTACGCGCTGCAGTTTGCCGCACTCGCATCTCTCCTTACCCATACCGCATGCTGGCACGGCAAGGACATGTGGACGCAGTGGAAGAATTCTCTGCAAGAAATTGGCAACGACAGAAAAGAGGCGTATCAGCCATTGCCTCAGGCCCGACGGGAGAGGCCTCGGCCCAGAACGCACGCATCAACATCGTCTGAGCCTCTTCTGGATGACCTGATGGGCGCCGAGGACGTGCACGGCCGGCTGATGAAGGTGTACGAAGACGTCCCGATCTGGTGGTACCTTCTCACTGGCCTGAGCATGATGGCGGTCGGGATTTTTGTGGTGGAGTAGTCAGTATCGCGTGTGGGGGTATTGACGATCGCTGATGTCGTGTAGCTTCCCCATACATCTTCCCTGGTACGGCCTTCTCATGGCCGTGGGAATATGCACGATACTCTTCATCCCCATAGGCATCGTAATGGCCATCAGCAACCAGCAATGCAGCATCTACCTCGTCTGCCAGCTGCTCTGCGGCGTGGTATTTCCAGGTCGGCCCGTTGCGAATATGGTCTTCGTGGCGTACGGATATGTAAGTGGCCTTCCTCGAGCTTGAGATCAGTTGACCGGTTGAGACTGACGCAGCACTAGATTACGTCTACGCAAGGCCTCAAGTTCTCATCCGACCTCAAGCTCGGCCAGTACATGAAGATCCCGCCTCGCCTTCTGTTCGTGATCCAGCTAGCAGCCACCATCGTCTCCGCTCTGACGCAAATCGGCGTGCTGAACTGGATGCTGGCCCACATACCCGGAATCTGCACTCCGCAAGCAGTCAACGGATTCACATGTCCCATCGCAAGGGTGCATTTCAACGGAAGCATTCTGTGGGGTCTAGTCGGCCCAGCGCGGTTCTTCGGGCCCGGCGCCCTCTACCGCCCGCTCGTGTGGGCGTTCCTCGTCGGCGCCGTCGCCCCCATCGGCACCTGGCTGCTCGGCAGGAAGCACAAGAAGAGCTTCTGGAGAAAGGTCAATCTGCCCGTTCTGTTCGGCGGTCTGAGCTGGATCCCTCCCGCGACGGGCCTGAACTTTTCCGTCTGGGGCCTGGTCTGTTGGGTCTTTAACGAGGTCATTCGAAAGCGCAGGGGTGCCTGGTGGAGGAAGTATAACATGACGCTGAGCGCTGCGCTCGACTCGGGCCTGGCCGTCGGCGTGGTGGTTATCTTCTTCGGAGTCATATACCCTGGGTGGACGGCGGGGTTTCATTGGTGGGGCACGGAGGTGTACAAACAGGTGCGCAGAGGACTTGCTTCTGGATCTGTTCAGGGCTTTCTAACAGCGTATGCAGGGCTGCGACTGGAAAGCCTGCCCCCTCAAGGAGGTCGCTCCTGGAGAGCGGTTTGGGCCGACGACTTGGTAGGCCGGGAAACTCTCGGTGTCGACATTCCATACGCAGAGAGGCTACGGAAAGTGCCATCACTACTCAGCGTCATGCCGAAGATGTGGTTGACAAAAGGGCAATCTGCTCTGGACGCTGGACTCCGTACTTTTGCAGTAAGAGCACACGGATGAGGTCGATATGCGCATTTACTTGATGTTTCGAAATGTAAAGGGCACACTGCTCAGGAAACCGATCTTGGTTTTCTTGAAAAAGGAGGTGTCACAGATAGGGATACTAGAGGCGATCGGGAGCTCGAATGAATAATGCATCCGTAATCCGCAACGGAATGTGTCCTATGAACGTGCTGGGGCACGTCGAACGGCCGTGTGACTTGAAAGCACGCCTAAGGATTCATGACTCGTGTTGGCCGGGTCAGTGCAGGTGGCAATGTTGATCTCAGTACGGAGTGTACTGTCGAAAACGCCGGATCAGATGTCCAGACACTCACCAAGAAAGTCGACTAGTGCGCAAGATCCAACAAGAGTCGACCTCTATATAAAAAGGCGCCGCCATCAAAATAACCTCTCTACTAGCCCGCAGGAGGCTCATGGAAACCCTGAGTGCCGAGAAACCTTGACAAAGTGAAACAGGACCCTTCGATGTGCCGACGATTCAGGGTCCAGTCCGCGAAAGCTCGGGGACGTGGCTTGTCCCTGTGAGGAAGGTGCACAGACGACTCGAGCTCGCCTGGATCCTACGCCAGCACCCTGAAGGAAAGAGAAACGAATTGCGAGGACATTCGAATAAACTTGTGAAAACATAGGGATTCCTTTTGAATCCTATCCAACATACGTACTTGTACTCCCAGGAGGCAGTCAAGCAGTCGACGCGCTAACGCGTATCGGGCCGATTCGTCAAAGCTTCATCGTGGGTAGAGCCAGTCGAGGGTCCGATGATCGTATCATCGTGACGCGAGTGAGCAATTATCGCTCTTGTTGTTTCGACTCAAGCGGGGGCGTCGTTTGCGCGGTCTTGGAGGTTCTCGCCATGTCTGTGCGAAACGAGATGTCTGTACATAATGAAGTGAGCATATAAGGTCGCCTTGGATGGACTCGCCTCCATTGCTTTGGACTCATCCGTCGCTGCGTTCGTCTTGTTCATTGAGAAAATCTTGTAGTCAGTTAAGGTGCTCTTCGCCATGTGGACCACCGTAGCGTCGCCACTCGCCGTCTTACTCGCCATCGTCTTCCACACTCAAGTCCCACACAGCCCCGTTGCAGAGGCACGCAGTTCCCCCGAGCAGGCGACGATATGCCAGACCGCCGTGCACCGCGTCAACAGCCGGACCACGATATACGAGCATAAAGTGCGCCTGCGGAAGTCCGAGTGGCGTCTGGCCGACTCGTGCGAGGAGCCGGGCCGGATCGCACAGATCCTCGAGGCCGTCATGTATCACTGCTTCATGGACGACATCCTCGACGAGAACAACCTGGAGGCGCACAGCATCGCGAGCTCGACCGACGGGCGGTACTGCGATGTGGCTTTCGATGGAGAGGCGGACTCTCTCTGTGTGCAGACGGCTGTGAATTGCTTGAGGCCGAAGGGGACGGAGGAGATTCAGTGTGTATGTTTGGGTTGCGTTGCGTCTTGATGGGGTTTTGTATGGGGTCAGGATACTGATATTGAAAAGGAACCTGCATCATGAATATGCGCCTCAACAAGACGCCGCATTACTGAACAGCATGCCAAGCGTCGTGAAGAGGTAGCTCTGCTGCTCAGCCCAAGCGGATGCCACAAAAGTCTCATAGACGCAGCACGATTGCAAAGCTGATCTGTAAGCGATGATGAAGCCCGACAATGGTGGTTTGGGCAGACTGCGGGTGGAGGAATCGGGTGGTGTCGGTATTCGTCTGCCGTTATGACGTCAGACCCGTAGGCCCTCTGGTGCTTTTATCAATGCCAGACATTGCTCCACCAAACGCCTTTCCAACATCCAAAAAGTCCACCACTATTTACGACAGATTGACTTCGTCTGTAAGTCTGACAGTTCCTTAGACCCAGTATTCCAGAATGAAAACGTCAAATCACTACGTTTCCTAACAGTTATCCATCAGGACTTCCTCGACCAAAAACTCCCCAACCAAGTTCCGTAAGCACTTTACAGAAAGACGCATCTACGTCCCTGAATCACGGATGTCTAATGACACCTCGATAGTCATCAACCACCATGTCTGCACCCCAAGCCGGTCGCCAGTCTCCGGACCCAGAGAGCCAAATGGGCCACCAGCAGACGGAGCCCACGGCCCAGCCAAACCAGCAAGGCGCCGCTCCGTCCGAGGAGCACGCCAAAGACGCTTCGGAGGAACAGAAGAGCAGCCTTCCATCCAACCCGACCCACCCGCTTGCAAAGGCCTCGGAGGAGAAGACGAGTAAAACCGTGCAGTGAGAATGCACATATGTGGACGACTTCGGGTTGTCGGACATGGAGGGCAGGTCTTTGCCCGTGGAGGAGATGAGGCGGGCAGAGAGTCCGAATGACTTCTTGTTTTATGGCATTGATGAGCTGCAATCAAAACTGCTACATCTTCCAGAAATGAACATATCTGATGAAATGATGACCGTGAGAATTCGCATTGCTTGTCTCACATCAAGCATCACTTGAAGGGCAAGTTGTGTTCGTAAACCCCATGACTGGTAGCTATACACCCTTCTATATGGGCTTAACTTTACCCTTGAACAGCTAGCCTGCATACGCTGTGTGATGACTTGTGACTCTTGTTAAATCATCACCAACTTCTCACTAAGCTGCTGCGCTGGCACCCGGCTTCAAAGCTCTGAGCATCTCCAGGGCTGGGCAAGGTGCTTGGCGAGGAGGTATTTGGCGCGGAGGTGCTCGCTATGGATGCTGCTGATGATAGCCTAGACTCTATCACGCCGTCAACATCACGAAACTATCTAATTAGTACTATTGATGTCATTCTCGGATGCTGTTATTCGATTATCTATGTAACCTTCAGATTCTCGCATAATTTATATGACGCGCAGGAAATCCATATATGCGAAACATCCATGGATTGATGGAGATAGATAAGCTAGGTATCCAGGTACCTATTGCCGGCTAGCCATTAATAGGTGAAGCTAAGCTCATTGGGGAGTGTACATATATCCATGGATACACAGTTCCTACTCACCTATCACCATATGAAATAACCCCATTTTTGAACTCCCTCAAGCAACCTTGGAACAGGCTCAACAAAAAAGGTTTCTCGAGATAGAAACAGCCAAAACAAAAGGCTGGATTAGATGGGAATTGAACCCACGGCCGCCCACAGTCGCGGGATAATGCGAAGCGGGAATCATACCACTAGACCACTAACCCGGAGGATCTAGAGAACAGACGCGGAGTTGTGACTATTCAACCTCAATGCCAAGCCGGGGCCGGCGAGATGTTTTGCCAACTAGATCCTCGGCACTATTTTCTCAGTTTCAGAAATCGAAACACGGCGACCGCAAGTTTCAATATGAGCAGACGCTCAACATCTTGAGGGCGCGTGGTCTAGGGTATGATTTCCGCTTCGCATTTTCACGAGGATTTTATCTTCATTCCCGACTGCGGACGGTAGGGAATACATGAGATGGGAGTCTTGCTGATATCCTCAAATTTCAAGTCGCAGCTTCTGCATAGTCAGCTACCTAGGTAGAGTACTTCCTTTGCCACTATATTCATGTGGAGAAGTATGTCAAGCGCGCCTAAACCTCCTCGCCCGGCCAGAAATTTCCCTACTCTGCTCCACCTCTTCATCCTCGCCGTCATCAACATCAGTGATGCTGCCTGTCTTCCCGAACCGGAACCTCTGCGCCCATCACGCGTCTGGATCATGAAACTTATATCACCTCAGGGACACCCTCTTCTTCATTATTAGTGTCCTCGTCGGTGACACCCGTATTAGAACCTAAGAATCATTAATATGATTTAACATTAAGTAAAGATAAACTTACCACTCTCATTATCTTCTGGAAGCACAAAGTCCGTAATAGAGCCTTCGATCTCGCTCTATTCTTCTTCGTCACTTGAGATGCCGACTTGTTCTACTTCATTGTTATCGTTAAGTTGCATTATTGGCAGCACATCAATTTCGTCACTCGCATCTGGAAACCCGTTAGTAAGGAAGTTTTCAATATAGTAATTGTATCAAGGAAGAAACTCACCATCGGTTTCCTCCTCGCCAGTACGTTCGGGGGGCGTGCCGGGCGGCTAACTTAAATAGTAAAGCCAACTCCGGGTCAGTATCTTCATCGTCATCTTCATCATCACGTTCAGGCGCGCGATATCCCATGTTTGCCATCTTCTGGTGAAACTCCTCCTTCTCCATCAACTAATGGCCGTCTTCAACTGCACAATTCGAGCTGCGAGCATGAGCCTGCACTGCTCGGGTATTACCGGTCAGGAGAGATCCGGAACGTTGTGTACGGCAGCGGTTGCCAGGAGCGGAAAATGCACGCGGAGGCTGACTCCGCGATGGAAACTAGTGACGCGAGCGTTAACGAGGCAAAAATTACCAGGCATGCGAACTTGGCCACGTCTCCTGGGAGCTCCATGCAGGCATACTAGTCCGTGGGGTTTTCAGCCCTATACTTGGGTTCTGGTGCGAGTTGACGACACGGTTCTCGAGTCCTTTCTGCCCGTATGAATTGCCGACGTATATGAAGCCGTGTCCGCTGATCTAGATCATGTTTATATATACGCCCTGGCAGCTTGTGATGGTCGTCTCGGCCTATTCTTTCGAGCTGTTCCCATTCAGTGAATTACACGGCTGACGAGAACAAGGGAAGCCGTAATACAATAACGCGATGTGACCTACCTAGGTACTCCACATCGCGCCATCAAATGGGTATCCTAGCCACCAAAGATGATTGTTTCGGCAACCCAAGGGGCATCTTGCGGCTTCTCAATCCCAGCTGTTCGCAAAAAGTCCACGATATCTGAGCCGACGTTGATCTTGTCCTCTAGGATTTGCTCGAATATTGACGAAAGATAGAGAGAGATTGTGTGTGTGTGAGAGAGAGAGAGAGAGAGAGAGAGAGAGAGAGAGAGAGGGAAATTCAGCGAACGGATCCTATATCTGGGCCGACGTTGATCTTGCCCTCTAGAATTTGCTCGAATATTGACGAAAGAAAGAGTGAGAGAGAAAGACAGAGAGAAATGCAGCGAATGGATCCCATCATGGGAGAAAGTTTGACGTCAGCCTTTTCAACCTCGGCGGGCAAGACAACTGGGTCCACCTAGAAGTGGTCAATGTTGGCGACATGCTGGAGACCTTACCAGGAGCTGTCACTGCCCGGGCTACTTACCCTGCGCCCGCGGTTTTGATATATCGACCCTAGCGACTCGAACATATGCTCATTGCTCTCCTTGTTAACATTATCAGTTAACC
>QQTW01001855.1_pt1 | contig 15119 bp, 15 predicted proteins | sample 1904831 | NCBI WGS metagenome assembly QQTW01 (sample SAMN09435610, study PRJNA476489) | Subsurface metagenome, whole genome shotgun sequencing project. | reverse complement strand
CCTATGCGGGGTCGACGTGAAGCCGGCAGTTGGTGGCAACAACAATAACATACAGCTCCAGGCGCTGAGCATCAAGGATGAGACAGGCAACCAGAACCAGGAGACCCCTACCATCCTGCCCTTCTTAAATCCAGTTTTCAATCGTCATCTCGATCCGATCAAGATCTCAGCCAAGGTGGTAGATCGAAAACTCCAAAATGACCAGTCCAGTCGGATCTTCCGGGAGCTTTCTCACTGGCACAACTCCAAACGCCTCCTAAACACAAAGCCCGTTGCCCGTCCGGTCCAGGTGGACAAATGGGGCCGCTCGCGAGCTCTGCGAAGAGATCAGCTCTTCATGTCTGAGATGAAAGCATACGCAGCCAGTCTTACGAATGCTGCGGGCAAAGTGCTGGAGCCGAGCGTGATCACGACCGGCGGATCGAAGCCGACGAACGCCAAAGAACAACAACAACCATCCGGCAAGGCTCCAGGGAAGCAAGCAGTGAAAAGCGGCAAGAAACCAGCACAGTCCGAGAAGGCCACTCCCCGCCAGAGCATCGCCGCCGCGAGAGCCATTGAGGAAAACAAGGACCGCGAAAAGCTTCTCTCGGCCTGGAAGAAGAAGCAGGAGATCATCTACGTGGAAAGCGATCCTCAGCGAACCTATCAAGGGGCCGAAGCCTATCTGAATGACCTGACCGACGCGAAGCGGGCGATTGTCGAGGCCGATGTCAGACTGTTCATGCTGCATATCCTGCTGAAGCTATGGTCTCGACGCTGCAAAGAGAGCAAGGAGGTGGCAAGCCAGAAAACGGCTGCCGAGGAAGCGGCCGCCCTGGCCTGGGATACCCTTCGCCAGCTCGCCACCGAAACCCGAGGCTTGACCAAGACCATCGTGTCGCACATGAAGAAAGTGTCAACCACATTGGGGTTACCGGTGGTGCTGCCGGAGCCTCCTGCGGACGATCGACCGATCACGTTCAAATTCGAGCTGCCGTCCAACACCGAGGCCATGACCGTATCCAAGTCTCCCATCAACTTTGTTCTCTCCCACTGTGGCCCGTACCTTGACCGCAGTGTAGACTCGGCAAAGGATGCCCGCGTGGCGTTCCAACCGGATGCCTGGCAACGGCGCGTCCTGGACGAACTCGATGCGAATCGAAGTGTGTTCATCGTTGCGCCTACCAGCGCAGGCAAGACGTTCATCTCCTTCTACGCCATGGAGAAAGTCCTTCGCGAGGATGACGATGGAGTGCTCATCTACGTGGCGCCTACCAAAGCCTTGGTCAACCAGATCGCAGCCGAGATTGAGGCCCGGTTCACCAAGAAGTTCAAATACCCAGGTAAATCCGTCTGGGCTATTCATACTCGCGATTACCGGATCCACAATCCCAAGACGTGCCAGATCCTGGTGACGGTGCCGCACATCCTACAGATCATGCTCCTCGCTCCGAATAATGCCAACTCATGGTCATCAAGGGTCAAGCGCATCATCTTTGACGAGATTCATTCCATCGGGCAGGCGGACGATGGTGTCGTCTGGGAGCAGCTCTTGCTCCTCTCTCCCTGTCCCATCATCGCCCTCTCGGCGACCGTAGGCAATCCAGAAGCGTTCAGTTCCTGGCTGGACTCATCGCAGCAGACATTGGGGTACCGGCTCAGCATGATCAAGCACGATCAACGCTACTCGGATCTGCGAAAGTTCCTCTATGTGCCGCCGGAGAAATTTGTCTTTAAGGGATTACCTCTGAGCTCCGCCTTTGCCAGGCTGGGTCTGGATGCAACTCCTGGCTTTGCGTTCGTCCACCCAGTGTCCAGTTTGGTCAACAAATCTAGAGGGATGCCCGACGATCTCACATTGGAAGCTCGAGACTGCTTCCTGCTTTGGCAGGCGATGAAGAAGTGTCAGACTAAGGGGTATCCTATCGGTAGCGATCTTGATCCTGCCAAGGCCCTCCCGGCCGTACCAAAGCGAGTCGACATCGTGGCGTGGGAGAGAAGGCTCAAAGACATCCTGCGAAGGTGGATGGCTGATGATGCCTCCCCCTTTGACGAAGTCTTAAAGGAGCTCAGCAAAAGCATTCACGAAACCTCTCGCGCGTCCGTACAGATATCCAGCGGTCATTTGAAAGACAACACAGAAGCGGAGTCTACAACAATCAATGCCGAAGATCTCTGTGCCACCACTCTTCCGCTGTTATCAAAGCTGCAGGAACAGGGTGCTCTTCCAGCGATTCTCTTCAACTACGACCGATACAAGTGCGAGAAGATTTGCGCGGCGGTACTGCAACAACTGAAGACGGCGGAGGAGCAATGGAAGGAGTCCAGCTCGATGTGGAAATCGCGAGTAGCAACATTTGAAAAATGGAAAGCTGCCCGCGAGAAGCAGAAGTCGGCCAAGACTTCTGCAGCAGCTAAGAAAAGTACCAAAGGCAAGGAGGAAGGTGAAGGAGGCCTCAGCAAAGCCGAGCGCGAACGAGATACCGCCAGCGAAGACTCGAGCTTCTGGGAGACATTTGACCCGGAAGCGCCGCTCGAGGAATTCAGTTTCGCAAACAAAAAGAAGTCGGATATAGTACAGATGAAGGAGATGCGTCGACGGCTGGTGAGAAGAGGAGTTGCGCCCGAACTGATTGAAGCGCTCTCCCGAGGACTAGGCGTTCATCACTCGGGTATGAACCGTGCTTATCGTCATGTGTAAGGCTGCGCTATCACCAATCGAGTTATTATTACCTGACGCTGATTTGTCCGTTCTAGTGTCGAGATTCTCTTTCGAAGAGGATTCCTCCGGGTCGTCATCGCCACGGGCACTCTCGCGCTGGGTATCAACATGCCCTGTACGACGGTGGTGTTCTCCGGCGACTCCGTCTTCCTGACTGCGCTCAACTTCCGTCAAGCTGCTGGTCGTGCCGGTCGACGTGGATTTGATCTCCTGGGAAATGTCGTGTTCCAGGGCATCTCGAAAGACAAAATGTGCCGACTTCTCAGCTCTCGACTACCGGATCTGAACGGTCACTTCCCGCTGACGACGACTCTTGTGCTCCGGCTGTGCACTTTGCTCCATGAGTCGAAGAACTCGGTCTATGCTCAGAAAGCCATCAACTCGCTGCTGTCCCAGCCTCGACTGTATCTGGGTGGCGAGTCTTTCAAGGAACAGGTTTTGCATCATCTTCGCTTCTCCATCGAATACCTGCGCCGCCAAGAATTGCTTGGTGCTGACGGCGCGCCGCTCAACTTTGCTGGATGTGTCTCGCATCTCTACTACACCGAGAACTCGAGTTTTGCCTTCCATGCCCTCCTCAAGAATGGTTACTTCCACGACTTGTGCTCCGATCTCGGCAGCGATGGCACGCATGTCGTCAAGCAGCTTATGATCGTCATGGCCCATTTATTCGGTCGACGTCCCTGTCGCGAGCCCAGCCCGGACTTCATCGAGCGAGTTGTGAAGCGATCCCCATCGGTGGTGTTCTTGCCTCCCATGCCTGAGAAGGCCGCGAAGATCATGCGCAGTCACAATCAGGACACGCTGAATGTCTTTTCAACCTACGTCAGGACCTTCATCGACCAGCATCTGAAAGAAGACGACTGCAAGCTACCGTTGACAGGCTACGAGGTCAAGCCTCAAGCGGATGAGAAGCTTAAGGCTCCATACCTGAAGACACTACCGCCGACGACCTGTCGATCTGCCTTTGTGGCGCTCTCGGGCCACAGCGACGCCTTTGACTCGATTTCCGATATGTGCAACACCGTCCGAGACGGTGTCTTTCTTGAAGAAGCGGTGGTTCCACATCTGGACGTCTATCCCGATGAATCCACGACCCCGCTGAATGCCTGTGCGTGTCCCATCTTGTTCTCATCACGTTTCGGTTCCCTTCTGACTATTACTAGATCTCTATGACTTCTACATGCACGGCGACATCACCGCCTTGGAAAGAGCAAACGGCATCCGTAAGAGTGAAGTGTGGTTCGATCTGAACGGTACGTCCATGTTCTCCTTCCCTTCGTCACTCCAATCCAATCGAGACACTCACATTGTTTTCTTTCTTCTATAGATTTCTCCATGGTGCTCGCAACCATCATCACCAGCCTCGAGAACTTCCTTGGTCTCAAACCTGACGCCGATCTTGATATGCTCGAAGTCGCCGGCGACGGGGACAACGTCGAAATGACCAACGAAGAAGAATCCATTGCATCGACCGAGATCACCGTCCCATCCGTTGCGAGCATGCCACAGCAGGAACAACAGCAGCAGCAACAACAATCTCTCCGCAAGCCTCCCACGAAGAAGAAAGTTGTCAAGGAAGCCTGGGATGAAGACGCTACGGATGAGGATGAGAAAAGTGGGAATAGCGCATCCGACGGCGATGACGCCAATGGGTCCTTGGGCAACGGACCAGGAGGGAAGGGCAAGTCATGGCTCGATCCGAACGGAGGGGGCGGTCTTCTCGATGTTCTTGCCGCGTTTCAACGCCTGCGGACGGAATTTGATGAGAAGTTTAGAGCGATGTGGGCTTGATTTGAATTGCTTTGCTTGGAGAGAGGAGAAAGAAGGGCCTGCTGGAGGGTTGCAAAGTTCGGCCATGGGAGATTGCAAATAGATGGAAACTACGGGAAGATGGGGAATATGGCAACGAGCTTGACGAGACGAGATGGGGGTTACATAGACGTTGCTTTGCTCGCTTACTGTTGCTGTCAGTAGTAATAGATGAATGAATGAGAGAAGTATGCATGTAGTTCCCACTTTCTGTCTCCCTTCCCTGCTTGTTTCTTACGACGAAGGTACTGTACAGTGCCTCACGCTTCGGAACGGAACACAAAAGAATGAGAAGTACATCATCACTGGGGTTGACAGGGAAGATCCTCTGACCCGCTTTGATGAATCCATTCCGAAATACTAGGCACTGGATCATCATCATTACGGCGAAGGAATCTTCATCACGCTTATGACGAAGGACCTAACTTTCATCGCACTAATGATGGTGATGAATTCTACCTTCGTGGGACTCATGATGAGGGCTACCCAGACCTCATCGCAGTTATGATGATGACTATTGATGTTCGCGAAGATCTCCTCATTCTTGGTGATGGCTGCAATATCCCATTTATTTTGTCATCCGTGTGTCAAGTAGGAACTATCATGAATACATCATCAACTTTCTATGGATGAGGTGTTGGTAATAATGGTTTGTTTCGTTATTCCCAGTGAGAATTGAAGTACATAGCTCTAGGTGTCGTCGTACGGCCGATAAAGATTGAAAGGATTCATGAGTACCCTTAGAACATCTGATGAAGATAGAGGTAATTTAGCTTCTTCTTCTCATCATACGATGCTTAGACCAAGCTATGATTTATTCATTGTATTGTTGATCGACTGGCTGCGGATTCTTCTTCGTAGGTGATTAAACGAGCCCTTTAATCAACTTTCATCATCCGTCATCTTCAGAGCAACTGTGCGAACAATTCCTCATCAGGTTTTGGATTCAGGCTAGTTGGCATCATACTGCTCTTTCAACGTACCAATGCTCCCTTCTTTTTCTTCTCTATACACGACATATCGTAGTATCCTCATCCTGCCGTTATCACTAGTTACTACTCAGGTACAGTAACAGTTAGCAGACGATCACTTGGCTTGATTCCTCTCGACCAGACTGTGAGTTGAAGCAAGAGAGAAGCTAGCACCAGGCGAATTTCTCGTTGGCATCCCATTGCACATCCGGCTCGCCTTTGTTCCACCGCCATCGTAGACAGGGAACCGAGTCGTTGTCCCGATCGTGAATATCGACTGCTCCCTCCGCATTACCTGCAACCGACCTGGCGGCTTTCTCGAACGCTTCCGTCGGGTTCCAGACCACAATGGCATCAAAATTCCACTTGCGGGCCTCTTCATGAGCTGCCGCGATCAGCGCCGCCACCTGCTGAATGGATTCATCATCCATCGATCTGGGGGCCACGACGCGGAGCACCACTAGATGTTTATCGCGAAAATCGTGTATCCAGTATAAGAAGTTGCGATCGTCAACAGCAGCGCCCTTGACGACGGGATCCTTGCCCGTCACAATCTTGCCGACATGGGACTCGGCGCCGAAATGCCAGCATGCCTGCGCGAAGGTCGGCTGGAAGGCCACACGCGTCGACTTGTCACCCTGACGAGCCAATTCTTCATACATTTGTTTGATCCCGCGCACGTCCAGATTACAAAGTCGTTCCAGGTCCGGCTTCTCCAGCCATTGAAACTTCGGCTGGGACGAAGACTCTCGTTGGAGTGCGAGTACTTTTAAGACCACCTGGCGAGACGGATAAGGATTCCATCCTCCCCGGACGGCGTAGAAGTCCTGTCGAACACCCAAGGGTGGTCATCAATCTTCCTCGTTCCCTGTCTCTTACTAGTAACATATCTAGCTCAGAAGAGAAAACTACACACCTTGCCCATGTCCGAAAACAGAGCGGTAAAAGGACAATCGCCTTCCGTGTCGAGCCATTCCGCCAAGCGCTTAAGGAGGATGGTAGCGACTCCCTGCTTGCGACACCGGGGATGGGTGAAGATGCTGGCAATGCAATATGATCGGTCTTCCCTGATGTTCCCGTCCTTCGTCTTGATGAGCACCGGTCGCTCTAATGTCTCCACGGCCGCGAAGATCTCATCGGGATCTTCTTCGCCTCGAGCCGGTGGGAGCGCACGCGAGGTCAGCACCCAATACACGATCCGGCCGTCCTTGGTGACATCTTGTGTGCCATTGATAGTTTCACGGGCCAGGTATTCCTCGATCAGAGTCAAGGGGCCGGCCCAGGAGGTGAAGTTACGGGTCCAGGTGATGATCTTCTCGCCAACCGTCGCGGGTCGGAAGAAGAGTTGTTCGGCGGGAGGGGCACGCAAAACAGGCTCCGTTGTCGTTGACGTCGTCGCCATCGTCAGCAGATGACAATGATGCCCTGGCAACTCCTTGAAACGGACTCGGAGCTTCGATCTAGGGATTTGTCCAAACGAAAGGAGCTTCTTATGCGAACATCGATGACGCTGCAGAGCTTTACTGCCCACTCAACTGATGCGTGCCCTTGAGCACACACTTCGGACCCTTGCAAGGTTACACCCTATCTGCTTATGGCGACAGGCTGCTCTGACAAGGAAGGATGCAGATGCGCCAGTGCACAAACTCAGCATGCATGCACGAGCTCAGCCACGAGCTCTTCATCTCTTCCAGGGATTCTTTGTGCCATCAGATCGATCAGATTCTAACTCTCCTATCCGAGCGGATTGTGATGCCGCTAGAGCCAGGACCAGGTCAACCCCAGGAACTTCGCCATTTGGGCCATTACGGATGCTAGAATATTGTAGACTCAGAATCGGGTCGACCCTCTGGGATTTCCAGCAGTAACTGTCGTCTTTTCCATCAGTGGTGTACCTCAATGGTACAGCTTTCTTGTCCTCCACTTTCAGTTTCCTGGCTTGTGGGATTTCTTTCAGGCCAGTTCAAGGTCATTCGTCACGTTTTCAATTCGTTTATTTCGGTGCAGCTACGAAGAAAAGGCCTAAGAACGTCATCGCGGATCAGTGAACTCAGCGAGGAAAGTGACCAGGAGCAGAGGACCATGGACCCAGCAGATCGCATGCAGCAGCCTCTCGACGACCTCTTTTCGGGATCGGAATGGCGCAGCGTCGCCGTCGAGGCTGGGTACACTTTCCGTCTAGCGGTGACTTCAACCATCGAATTGGGCCTGAAGACGACCATTGCGACCATGTTTACTTAATCCATGGACTTGATGACGGAACCGTTCTGTCTTCTATTCATTCTCCGTCGCATACCGGATTTGGAGGTGATTTTACCTCTTTGAACTATTTGTTCAAAACCCGTCATTCATCATTTCCCGTCAGGCGTACTCTATACGTGTCTGGCTGCTGAAGGGAAGGCATCTAGAAGGGACAATTCTAGACTCCGATGTTATACTGAGACAAAAACTATTGTTTTTGTCTCTCTTTGAGGATGTTGTATGTGTCGCGTGCCTGGCAATTTCTCAGCTCAACTCGTACCGGCGGGCGAGAGAAGAAAGCAAGCGGGCAACAACCGGGCATCTCACTGCCACCATCTCAAGATTGCTGGTGCCGGTGATTGGCCGCTTGCTCTCTTCAGTCATCCGCCGCGCATTTATGCCTTGATCTCTTACCTGCTGCTGCCGCACTGCATACCACTCGGAAATGAAAAGTCGGCAAAGAAGGTCTTTTTCCGAATGGTCGGCCGGGTAAGGCTGCCTCAAGATCGGTCAATGTCTCGAACTCGGCATATCGCCATTGTGGATCATGCAGGAACCAAGATGGAAGGTGGTGGGTTCTGGAGGAAGAGCAAGAGGGAGAGGATGATTATGATGAATTAGCGATATATAAGAGTTCTTGGCCGCCCTCAAATCCAAGACAGATCGACATCAACTTCCTCCCCCGTCGAGGGCCATCTCTCCGTTCGTCAGCCGCGAAGACTGGATCTCCTTCCCCTTCCAACAATCAAAACATACTTCACTCTACCATCCACGCCTCACATCCCTTTTCAGCTGCGATGCATTTCCCACTCGGAGCAATCCTCACCACGGTCTTGATGGCCATCACTGTGACCGCCCTCCCGCAAAGTCTCATGGGTCGCGCCCGAAACACCGCCGGCAACATCGTCCACAGCGTCTCTGAAATACCGGGCAAGACATGGAATTTCCTCGGCGACCAACTCGACGAGCGCGATCTGTTCCGCAAGTACGGCGTGCTCACTATGCATTTTCCAGGAGGCTGCTACATCGCAGACTGTTACCTTCAACCAGGCTATAAGATACGAGGCAGCGTGAGTTTTCTTTTCATTCATTTGCTCATTCAGCTTCAGCTGAACAGCTTTGTTCCTTTCTTCTGCGAGATTTGTCCTGGCTCGTTATTCTTACCTAGAAGGGTTCGAGAATGATCATTGACGGACTCGTTTTTTTAGCCCGAATTTGAGGCGTGCAGGCACCCAAGCTTTCAGTATCGGGATCGCAATCATCGTGCGGGATACTGCGCTATTAAAAATAATGGAGGTGGACGATGAGATGTTCTGTTCTGTATACCCTTGACGACGGATTGGGTGCATTCGGGAGCGGTTGTACTTCTTTTTGATCTTGGCCCCTGATGATGAACCCTTCTTTTTCCCGATCGCCTAGTGGGCCCTTACTATTCTGCATGGCATATGATTCACCACCGTCCCTTCATCCGCACTCACTTCGGATTTTGCAGACCATTGACCTCCCACAGGGAGTGAAAGAATAAATGGGATGACGAAACAGTGAGCGCTTATACTCCCAAGCACTATCATTACACTCGCGAGGAAGATATGTTATTCTCGTCATTTTTACCACAAACGACGGCTTCATCATACGCACGATAAAAACACCTTTATCAGCCTTACGACGGAGACATTTTATTGTCATGCTCACAGCGAAGATGACCTTACCTCCATCACACTGATGATGGTGATATGGTCTCGCTTTTATCGAATTCATGACGAACATTGTCCAATCTTCATCACACTGATGATGACGATGACGATGATGATAAGTAAATTAAAACGAGTGCAATTTCGGCGGTTGCAAGCCTCACCTCATTGGCGTGTTACGGTTGAAGCTGTCCCATTCGATTCTTTACCCGCGTGCTTCCTTGTCTAACGAATTGCTTCATCTCATTCTCTCTCCTTGATTTTCAACCTGTTGAGTCTACCATTCATGCAGAATGGTCTGAGATCCGATGGACGCGATGTTGCACGTGGGTGGAAAGTATCGGACGGAAGGGCGGGAGCGCTAACTCGGCCCCGCTCGACCCGACGTCAATATCCACAACTCTGAGGTGCTCCCTGCTTTCTTTCCCCCAACCGAACAGCACACGAGCCTCGCGTTGGCGCCTAAAGAGCTCCGGACAGTCCAGCTTCTCTCTCAGCTTGAGAGCCGCGCGTCTCACGTCTCGATGGCTTATCAGGTTCGCACAGTCGCAGCGAACGCTCGACCACGAGGCGAACCCCAAGCCTATTTGGCGACCCCAGCTCCCGCGAGGCTAGCGGGTTGGCGATCCACACATGGCCTTGATGTTTGCTGTCAATGCTTCGTCTATTCGTCACGATGAATCGTCTCGACGTCGCTGAAACGCAGAGTACGGGTATAACTCGTCGCCTGACGGTAAATAAGATATGATGAAATCGCGGTCCTTTGGCTTTGCTGGAGCTGGCAATATCAACACCTCCCGCGGCCAGTACGTGTCTCGGATACAATATCAGTTCCCTGGCATCGACTGTTCTCGACATCTCACCCAGCCATGCGTCTCCCATGGGGATTGTTTTCACGACCGTATTGGTCACCACCGGCTTTCCCATCTTGCTCGACGTGCAGAGCAAGGTCAATGGGATAATCCGCTCCACAGACGCCAAAATGGGTCGAATGGAAGCGGCTGCCAACAGAGCTATCGACAATCGGCTCCGAGCCGCGGCGTATGGAGCGGTGAACCTGGTTCAAACCGTGCCCAAACCGAAAATCCCGAGCCCCATCCGCAAACTTCGAGACGTGCCTGGGACGCTCTACTACGATCAAGAAATCGAGACGCTCTATGACGTCTACACGCACCGCGGCGAGCGATCGAACGACTGTCTTCGAAACAGTTGCCTGAGGCTGCACAACCATTCATTTATGGCGAAAACCAAGCCGACCGAGGTATGTTCATTACGTTGTGTGTCTTTCTTCTACAATATTTTCTTCTCACCAGTTGCGTTGAGAGCTTCACATGCTGATGTGTATATAAAAAAAGGCTGAGATCAGTCGATGTCCACATCCGGGTTTTGTTTACTACGGCACCGAGGCCGACCTCGGTCGTTGTGAGCCCAAGAAACGGCCCAAGCCTGAATGAGCCAGGTCTCCATCTTTCCGTTGTAATTCAAACATTGCCACGCTCGACTACGATCCGTAGTCAGTCAGCCATTCCTCTTGCATCCCAGAAGCAGGAGATGGTAAACCGAATATGACTCTTTTTGTCACCACCCGGTTCGTTAGGGTGCTTCCTATGAAGCAATCTATATTGTTTCTAGGCCTCTTTCATATACTTCTCCCAACATGGATGATCGAACTCAAGATGCTTCGCCTTTCCACAATCGTCAAGCACCGCTGGACTCGATAATTTAACGCAAGTTGAATTACCTACCATACTGGTAAAAAAAATTTGGAGCCAGCTCAGCAGGAGCCGCCAACGGTTGCCGCCATTACGATGAAGGTCGAGCGGATCTTCATCCCAAGAGTGATGAAAGCCAAGTTCACCGTCGTCATTGTGACGAAGGTTCAGACAATCTTCATCGTAAGGGCGATGATAATGACTGCTCAGCAGTAGCTGCCATTTTAAGCTGCTCCATTTGTTTACCACCCTCGTGCCTACCTGCATAGGCCAAAATGCGGATCTTTGCTGGTGCAATATGAAGAGGGCTCTCGTCTGTGCTGGTCCCGAACTTGTCTTTGACAGGTCCTAGTACGAGCTGTGGCCCCTTGAAGTTCACGAGGAAGGAAGAGTCGAGGCGAGATGAACCAGTCGCTGCATTATACAACATCCGAGTCTCATACCAACATGCGCTTCCTCGCATCATTCTTCCCATCGTGGATCAATTCAGCTGAGTGATGGCGCAAAGATATACGAGGACATGATGAAGCGAAGAGCTGAACGGGTTCGAAAGAGAGGGCTAATGTTTTTAGGGCATCTTGATGGCTCACGAGACCAAGATCTACACGAAGAAGGATGAGATGATAAGAACGCAGCAGTTGCCCCGAAACCTACCTATCGGACGACCTCTACTTCATTCGTTGCTATTTCTTCACCACCTTCTCCCTTCTCGCCGTTCGTGCCTAGGAGAACATTCGGTCTCGGCTGAACCATACATTTAAGATTCATCATGCGCATCGTTGCTGTTGGATTTGCTCTCGTATCGGTCACATTCGCTGTGGCAGCGCCGCTGAACAGCGGAAGGTCTAGCGGCCAAGGGCTATCCGGCCTTCTCCGATATGACAGGATATCATTCGATCAAGGGCAAAAACTCAGTTCGTCCATGGAGGAAGCGTCCTTCCACAGCTATCCGCCCGTTCATGGGGATGGAACCCTCTTCACCCAGGGTACATCGCACCCGAAGCCAGAGGAGAGGCAGGGCGGCGTGGAGAAGAACCCAGTGGGAATTCAAACGAATCCATACGAGCGGAAACAACCCAGCTACTTTTGCGCTTACATCAACTGCGTCGAAAGGCTAGGAGACGTACGTCTTTCTTTCTTTTGATTCATTTGCTCTTTGGTTGGCTCGTGGCGTCGGTGCCACACCAGGAGGACAGTTGACTGAGGTGGTCGTGGGGCACAGCTGACTCGCGTTCCTCTCCGTAGGCAAAAGCCACACACTGCGCCGAGATCACCGCGGACAAGAAGGAAATTTGTCGCAAGAAGCCAAAGCGAAAGCCCTTGACATGGTGAACTATCACCATCGTTGTCTTCGTGCCGATACCTGTCGGTCTTGCATTCTTCCAAGATGCCGGTGGCAATACGAGCGCATAAGTCAAGAAGGATGAAGGTCTCGTGTTCGCCCCCGAATGCTCGCTCTACTTTCATGCCGTTGGTTGATCGGCTCCGTTGCACGCGAGATACGAAGAACGAAGGAACAAGCAGCTCGTGATTCACCATACAGGCGACAAGCGAAATCACAACACCACTCAAGAGCGCGTGGAGGACATGAGAAAACAAGTCCTACACGGTCCTCCTGAGGGCCCTTAACCCGGAGGAATAATGGGAACTCAGGAGCATATAAAGAGGATCCAGGTTCACCCTAAAACCTGCCCCATCGAACATTTGTTACTCTCATCGCTTTCTTGCCACTCGTGTACTTGATATTCTTTCTGGGCTTCGAGCATTCCCGAATCATTCAGTCAGTCAAAGTTCGTCACCATGCTTCTTACCATTGGACTCCTCCTCGCATCAGCCACGCTTGGTTTGGCCGCCCCGGTGCAGGTTGATAGGGATGGCATCAAACAGAACGCCCAACGGATGGGAAACGCTGTCTAGGATTGCGTCAAAAACCCCATCAACTGTGCCACGCATCAATCCAACCGGTTCATGGACGCGACCCTGACGGGGCTCGTGGCGCTGTTCGCACGACGGCCTACTGGGCAGGAGCCGGCTACACCGGGCTTCGCGACATACCCGAGAACCCTGCCAGCTCGTGGCCTGTGCGCCGACTGGAGAACATGGGAAGAATGGCGAAATATGTGACGACGGGCAACCGGGATCACGTCACCGTAGGGGCCAATGGATTGCCGTCGAAGAAAGATCGAATCACCGTCAATTCGCCCTCAGGGAGCCAGGCGGGCGAGAACGGCGTTACGCCGAATCAACCCAGCAGGGAATGGCAGGGCGGAAAATAGCGAGCAGCGGAAGTGTTGAAGACGACGATCCGTATACCAGTAAAACACCGTCCAACTGGTGCGCCTTCGACAACTGCATAAGAAGAAGTGAAGAGGTACGTGTTGTATTTTCCACTACTGGTTTCATGTTCTATTCACTCTCAGCCGAGCCTCAACACTACACCGAGGAGGAGGACGGGGATGAAAAGACCATAGACGATGCTGACGTTTTTTCTCTGTCTGTAGACCAATGAAGCTCTGCACGCCTGCGCCTGGGAATCGGACACCAAGAAGGAAGTCTGCACATAAGTCGCCGTTGCCAGATTCAACGCACAGAGGTGAAATCGGTTCTCCCTTGTGTTTGTCCGTCCTTCTTGTGGAACTATTCGTTCGAAGTCATTGAGTTCCCCCATTTAGCGTCGTGATTCATCTTCCACGGGGTTCTTCAAGGGACTAGCGACTTTCCGCTTAAATTGTATCAACGGTTCAATCCATCGCCCCTTGCTTTTCGAAGACGATATCCTCAATGTCTTTGTACCTATCGACCGTCCTCATATAGAAGTATAAAACAGTTTTTTCCATCACTGGGGATCTATGTCGGTAGATCTATGGTAAGAGCTGGCTTTAACGATAGATATCGTTGGGACTTGAAAATGGGAAATATATCGCTGTAGCCAGGTCATGTCTGTCAAATTGGACTGATTCCATCCGCATGATTGAAGCTACGTCATCATCACTGTCATCAGCGTGATGAAGGTCGGTTCTTCTTCGTCGTCAGATTGATGAAGGGTTAGGCTCTATCGTCATCATCAGTGTGGTGGAGGTTGATTATTTTTTCGTCAGGAGTCTGATGAAGGTGTCCTTCATCTTGCAGATGATCTCGTCATCAAAATGGTAAAGACACAACTTCATCGTACTCGACGTGAAGCTATGAAGTGGTTGTTGCGAAGCTGTTCGATTCGATTTGTCACTCGCGTGGCGAGTTCTACGTATACCCATACGAGATGCACGAGAACACGACAACGACACCCTGGACGGCCGTGTTCAATGTAGAAATCGATGGCTCCGAACGCTACCATGGTTCTTGAATCCGAGGGAGGAATACGATGCCATGGAAGATATAAGGAAGACTTGAACCTTCCGACCTGCTATCAGATTGATTCGTGACCTCGGTTGTTCACCTTTCTTCTCCTGCCGTTTGATTCTCACGTATTTCTCTCTGCCTTCGACTTATATAGGCTTCATCAGTCATCATGCGTCTCTCCGTTGGAGTCCTCATCGTGTTGGCCGCCCTTGGACTGGCAGCTCCTCTCAAGAACGAGAATGTGGAAGACATATCAGTCAATGGATTTCGTAACAACCTTCGCACGACTAGAAATGGGCGCACCGACGGTGTCAACTTTCTTCGCCCTTACATCAAGGATACCAAAACTAAATTGATGATTGGAGGCTTACCGTCAATCGGGTTCCACAAGGATAGAGCAGCAGGAATCCCGAGCAGTCCCAGCCAGGCACCGATGGGCGATCAGTCGCAAAGATCCCCAATTCCAGCCAAACGAGAGCCGGGGCAGAACGAAGGGGGCGTGGCGAAAGACCCGAATCAGAGCAATGAACCAAGCCAGGCGTGCGCCTACAAGAACTGCGTACAGTATCTTGGAACAGTGAGTCTTCTCTTATGATCTGGGTCACGATATTCATGACGGGGGTATTGCCCGCCCAGAATGTCAACCACT
>QQTW01001854.1_pt1 | contig 15123 bp, 12 predicted proteins | sample 1904831 | NCBI WGS metagenome assembly QQTW01 (sample SAMN09435610, study PRJNA476489) | Subsurface metagenome, whole genome shotgun sequencing project. | reverse complement strand
CTTTAAGTTCAAATTGTTAGTTATCTTTTTCATAAAAGGCCCCTTTGGGTTAACGGGTATACTCTAGTGACAAAATCCTCTCCTTCTCCCTTGTTGATTACTGCATACTGCACAGCTACCAGCAAAAACAAAATACTACAGGTAAGACACATTACTTTTTTGCCTGCCGAATGGCATTCAAGAAGTCATCAAAACTGTTGAACTCATTTAAATTTTCTCCGATAGCTCTATTTAAAGAAGCTATTTACTGGGCTTCAACTATCACTTTTACTGCTATATTTCTTATAGATTAGGTAATAAATGGCACTATACCTGGAAAAGCTACTTCTAATGGAAGCTGAAAGATCATCTTGCTGGTAACTTATCGGCGCAATCACCGTAGGCAATAGATAGAACTGCTTTCCTTACTTGCACCTGGAGAGGATCAGCAATAGGTAGGCAAATGAACGCTCAAAATTATGGAACTGACTAAAACCAAATTAAAAATAGTGACAGGCATACTGGCTTCTTTACTACTATTGTCTGCAGCAGGCAACCTGTATTATTGGAACAGAATAAATACCTTGACAGCCTCAGATGATCAGGATCAGGATGACTCCCATACATCCTTATTTACGCAAACTCAGGATATAGACCGACTGAAAAAACAACTCTCGGAAGCAGAGCAGCAAAAAGGGCTACAAAAGGAGAAAGTACAGGAGCTAAATGGGTTGCTTAAGGAGGCAAACAAGCAAGTATGGGAACTGCGTACTAAAAAAAGCAGCCCGCTATCCGAGCTGTATCCTGCAGAGGTCAGCAGCAATACCGCACTAAAGGATGAAAGTGCCATGCTCAGCAGGTATGAGGAGTTGAATGCCCAAATAGCCCTGCTACAAGACAGCCTGGAACAACTCATTAATCATAAGCTAACAGCAGATAACTTCCGGATTGTAGCCTTTAAGCGCAATAGCAAAGAAACAGCTAAAGCAAAAAAAATAGACAGGTTGACTATTTCCCTCCATGTGCCGGCAGCTGACGGACTACAAGAGAGTGAAACAGTTTTTGTGAGCTTGATTGATTTGGAAGGCAATGGTATTTCTTCTCCCTTAGAGACACTCACGCTGCCAGGTCCGGAGGGGAAAAAACCTGTTCCGGTTCATGGCAGAAAAGTAGTGAATTTGAGCAGACACGCCAACAGGCAGCAGGTTACATTCAATATCCAAGGAAAGGATGCTAAGCCAGGCACCTACCGGGCTTCCCTATACACCAAAAGCAACTATCTGGGCTCAGTTGAAGTGCAGTTCCGTGATAGTTTCTGGTTTTTCTAACCTTTTTCCTGATTCTCTCCTGATGGCCAATACATAAACGACCGGCTTGGACTTGCACAGACAAAGTCGACAATAAGTTAAGAATCATTGATAATACCTTTATCAGTAAAATTGTAGTTTTAGTAAAGCGGTAGTTAAAATATCTCCCCGTTTTGTATTCCGCTAAAAAATACAGGATAGCAAAAAGGTAAGCAAATTTCTTTTTGAAAATTAGCGATGACTATCACTTTTTCAACTGTTAACTCTATGTAGTGTTATTCAGCTTTACTTTCCATTATTGCTTCACAAAGGATTTGATAAACTGTTTATTACTATCCTTAATAACAATCTTATATTACCCTTTAGGATAAGTTCTGATATCAAGTATTGTTTTCAACTCTCCTGATTGTTTTGTTAATAGACATTGATAAATTAGAATTCCCTGTGCATTATAGATACTTGCTCTTTTTACCGCAGCCATTTTATCAGAAGTGTATGTAACAGATAGGCTATTTGAGGTAGGGTTAGGATACACCAGCAATGCCTGGTTTTACTTATATATAATTTACATCCCTGTCAGCACAATCGGATCAGAAATAGTAAATCAACCATTATTTTCTATTTTTACTGCAAAGGTTCCTGCTTGAGTCACCTTATATCTTTGCCTTATTGCACCTGAAATTTCTTTTCCATTCATTAACCATTGATTATGGATTGTACTTTAACCAAAGAGCAAATAGAACAACTGTAGTGCGCAATGTAATTACTAAAAGGAGATTTGAGGCTCAGTTCTCTAGATCTCCATCATTTTTATGCTGGTCTTGAACCAAAAATGGAGTTACAAATTCCACCCCTATAAAGTGTAATAGTTAAGATATGATCTGACAGTTTAATAAATACAACTAAACAGATTAAATGATGAGTACCCAAGAAAAGATTATCAAACCCACGGGATCTAGCTTGATCCCATTGGTGTATTAGAATTAGCCAAGCAGTTAGGCAATGTGAGTCAGACTGCAAGATCATGGGCTATTACAGAGATAACTTTTAGCGCTTCAAAGAATTGTATGAGACAGGTGGCGAAGCAGCTTTAAAGGAGATGAGCCACAAGCAAGCCGAGAGGCGAAGATTGCCATCGTAGATGTAAACCTATCTTAGCTAAGCGGGTCAATCAAGAAGTAGAACAGGGGGTAGTTGAGATGGCATTGAGTTACCTGCTTATGGACAATGGAGGGCGAGTAATGAGCTAATTTAAAACAGTCTCTAAGAAAAATAATGACTTGTATTTAATTTTTGTGCAGGTTTTGAAAGGGAAGTTCTCCTTAAATAAATCACGTCTGAGGTAACATCAGTCTTATTTTTGATTATTTCCAAGCTATGAACTATTTTTGCTTCAGCTTTTTTAACTTTATACTTTTACCTGTTTCATTTCCTTTCATTAACCAGCCTATGGAAATCATTACATCCCATTCTCCAAATAAAAATTCAGGTAGAGAATTTATCCTTTGGAAAGCTTATGAGTTGTTTCTCCAGAAAGGCTATCATTCTACTACCATGGCAGATCTGGGAGAAGCAAGTGGACTCTTGAAAGGCAGTATGTACCATTATTTCACTTCGAAAGAAGATTTAATGAAACAAGTACTGGAAAAGGCTCATCTCACGTTCAAAGAGCAGGTTTTCTCTATTGCCTTTCATACAGAACGGCCGCCCAAAGAGAGCCTCCAGGTGATGCTTGAAAAAATGGAGCAATACTTCTTTCAGGGAGCCGGTGGCTGTTTGATGGGAAATATAGGACTGGAGACAGCCGCTACCCCCACCAGTTTTACAATAGTGATCCATTCCTTCTTTGAGGAATGGATTGAGGTCTTCACTCATCTTTTCAAGTCAACCTATGAAGAAAACCAGGCAAGGCAACTAGCCAAACAATCCCTTGCAGATATGCAGGGTGCGCTGATGCTTTCCTGTATTTTTCGGGATAAAACGTATTTCACAAATTGCTGCAGTAAAATACTGACTTTAATTACTTAATTTTTCTATATTACAAAACAAGCGTTTGGTAGCTTCGTATAAAGCACTTAAAGAAATTTGTGTAATTCTTCTACTGGTTTCTTGCTTTTCTAAATCCCTACGCCTTTGAAAAAGTCTTTACCCTCCCAACAAGAATTAGTCCGCCTGCTGAAAGCGAAGGACAAAAGAGCATTTGATGCACTCTATGATCATTATGCTCCAGTCTTATATACGCTTACCCTTTCGCTTGTGGAGCATCCAGAAACAGCTCAGGATGTATTACAGGCCAGTTTTATTCAGATATGGCAACAGGGAGCTAGCTATGATGAGACAAAGGGTAGTTTATTCAAATGGATATTTTCTCTTACTCGCACAATGGCTTTAAATCAGCTACACATTGAGCCAGGCACTATGGCTACTCCTACCCTTTCATATTCAAAATACTTGGGTAAGTAAAATCACACGCTTATTCTTTCATATTACTGTTCCCTACCTGCGTTTATTCTCTGGTGAATAAACTACCTGCAGTTTACTGACTTTATCTACCATAAATAGTTTGTAGAATATTCACTTGCATATAATTTATTGTCCGACAGTTGAATTGTAGCTAAAATTGAGCAGCAGATGAAATTATTTTGTATTTTCATTCTTCTTTTAACTCCTTATCGCTACCTAAGATCAATTTAACAAAGGAATACTATGCAACACAAACTACTTATCTTTCTCTTATTAGCTACCTTATGTTTGCCCTTCCTGCTTTATGGACAACAACATACCGCAGATCATGTAACGGATGCTCATAAGAAAGGATTAGAGATAGACACACAGCCTTTTCTTGCCGGGGCCATACGCTTGAGTGAGGCTTTATCCTTTTTAGGCAGCTCTTTATCAGCCGCCGATGAAAAAAGATTAAGGGCATTAGAACACCAACCTCCTGGTGGGGAAATTGCTAAGCAAATACAGTATATCCTTGATCCCTATTGCCTGGCTATGATAGATATCAATCCTGAATCACGAGTAAAAGTAGAAAGAGGGCCCGCCCAGGCAAAGTTGATGCAAGGAGGATGGGTGAGTTTTTTAGTGAAAGTACATAATCAGGCGGGTGTAACTGCCCAGTTAGAAGTAGAAAGTCCTAATGCGGCTGCTCCCCTTCATGCTCCTACCTTTGATCCACGGGTAGATGAAAAGAAGAAACTTTCTGCCGGTCAGGTAGCCAATCGTTTCCTGGAACTGCAGATTTACCGCAATCGTCCGCTGATGGCTAATCTTTCCGGATTAAAAATCGAGTATGCCGTTCTTCAGATTTATTGCAAAGATGCCGGCCAGAGAGAAGCCCAGATTGGTTTCCATGTGGGGCAGGGCACACAGGATATTGGTTTCCGCAATACAGTCTCTATCCTTTTTACCAGCCATCCATCCGTAAACGTAACTCTGCAAGTGAAAGATGAGGATGGCTCTCCTGCCATGGCTTCTTTTCTGATTACTGATGGCATTGAACGGATTTTGGATGATAGTGTACATACTATAGCAAATGCTGATTTTCGCTTAGCGGCCGCCCAACTTGAATTCAAGCCTTCTGTTAAGGCAGGTGATGATTTTAGAGTGCCTGGCTCACTGGTGGGTGTATACCCGCTGCCCTCCAGGCGGGTAGCTGCTTATGATCCTTATCCGGATTTTTTCTTTCAACCTCAAATCTACCGAACGAATGGTGAGCAGGTACAACTCCCTCCGGGAAAATATAAAGTTACTTTTACCAGAGGTCCGGAGTATATTCCACAAACCACATTACTTACCATCCCTACTGGCGTAGCTTCTTATCAGGCAAGCTTTCAACTAAAAAGGTGGATTCATTTAGCCAAATTAGGTTGGTACAGCGCAGATCACCATGTGCATGCTGCCGGATGCAGTCATTATGAAAGCCCGGAAGAAGGGGTCAAACCGATGGATATGTGGCGGCAGGCTTTAGGAGAAGACTTGAATGTGGCTGCTGTACTAACCTGGGGTCCAAGCTGGTATCATCAGAAAAATTACTTTACCGGAAAAACTGATCCCTTGTCTACCTCTGCTAATCTCATGCACTATGATGTGGAAGTATCAGGTTTCCCTTCTTCCCATGCAGGACATATCGTGCTGCTCAGGCTTAAAGAAGACGACTATCCTGGTACCAAAGAGATTGAGCAATGGCCTAGCTGGACCTTGCCTGTTTTGAGCTGGGCAAAATCCCAGGGTAGTCTTACAGGATATGCGCATTCCGGCTGGGGACTTGAACCATCGACGCCTACCAAGGATCTGCCAAACTATATCATTCCCAAAATGGATGGAATAGGAGCCAATGAATATGTAGTTACCGTAACACAAGGTGTAGTAGACTTTTATAGTGCCGGAGATACCCCTGCTCCCTGGGAATTGAACATGTGGTATCATAGCCTCAACTGTGGATTTACTCCCAGGCTAAGTGGTGAAACGGATTTTCCCTGTATCTATGATGAGCGCATGGGAATAGCCAGAAGTTATTTTAAAACAGATAGTGAACTCAAGTATGATAGTTATGTTGAGGCAATTAAAAAAGGCAGGTCTTATGTTTCAGACGGCAAGTCACATATTATCGATTTTACAGTGAATGGCTTGGAAATGGGTACAAAAAATAGTGAACTAGCATTACAAGGCAAGCAAACGGTAAAGATTACAGGCAGAGTGGCTGCCAGCCTCTCTGCAAAGCAAGATGAGGCAGGAGCAGCGATTGCACAAAGCCCGATGGATGTGCAGCCCTTTTGGCATATTGAACGGGCACGAATTAAAGCTACGCAAAAGGTGGGTGTAGAGCTTATTGTCAATGGCCAGCCAGTAGACACCACCCAAATAATGGCCGATGGCAAATGGAACAATATCACATTTAACTATTCACTCGATCATTCTGCTTGGGTGGCGCTAAGAGTATATCCAAGCTCACATACCAATCCTATTTTTATCAAAGTAGATAACAAACCTATAGCCGTGCAAAAAAGTGCACAATGGTGCAGGGAAGCAGTGGATAAGTGTTGGGAAATGAAACAAGCCAATATACGAACAGAAGAACGTCCTCAAGCTCAAGCCGCCTATAACAAAGCAAGAGACCTTTATATGAAGATAATGGAGCAAACACCAAAGAAATAGACTGTTGAAAGCAACTAGTAGAACCTGGCACATTGATAATCAAATGGGGTTACTTCAATCAGCGAAGCTTTAACCTATTAGACTAAGTATGAAACTTATCAGCCCACCGTTAATTTGTAAACCCAGTTATTAATAATAGAGGTGCTAACAATGTTTTTATAAATCTGAATTGAAGCTTTATAAGATAAAATAGCAAGCATACGGGCAAACAAGCCTTACAGATAGAGTGTTACAATCGATGGTTTATAGCTATTTTGCTAAGCAAAAATTACCTAGATTTAAGAGAAACTTGAAGGTTACAATGAAAAAAACACTGCTCCTTATTTTCTTATTTACCGGACTGTCTTTACGCTATGGAATGGCCCAGACTACCCAAAGCATTGACCCGGCCAAAGCTACTTTTTCCAATCCTTTGCCTGTACAATTTGGCGACCCTTACGTGTTGTATACAAAGGGTACCTATTATATGTACGGCACTGGCGGAGGAGCCGATAAGGGTTTTGCCGCCTATTCATCAAAAGACCTGGTGAACTGGAAGAGAGAAGGGCAGGTATACTTTCATGACAATAAAAATGGCTGGAGCGATCCGGAGGCCAGTTGGGAGGGGGCGTATTGGGCGCCTGAAGTCTATGAGGTGAAAGGAAAGTTTTACTTGTTTTACAGTGCCCAATGGAAGGTAAACCCTTCCAAAGAGGTGGAAAATTTCCGGATTGGTGTGGCCGTAGCCGACAAGCCTACCGGACCATTCATTGATATAGCCAACAAACCCATTTTTGATCCGGGCTATCCTATCATTGATGCGAATGTATTTTTCGATACCAATGGCAAATCCTATTTGTATTACTCCCGTGCCTGCTACAAACATCCGGTTGAAAGCGAAGTGGCGGTCCTAGCCAGGGAAAAGGGTTGGTTCCAGGAGATTGAAGAAAGCTGGGTGTACGGCATCGAACTCAAATCTGATTTTTCCGGGGTCATAGGAGAACCGGTTTTAATATTGCGGCCACCCATTAGCTTAGGCGACAAGCAAGCCGAATGGGAAAGCCGCTCAGTTACGGCCCGCGAAGTAAACCGCCGCTGGACAGAGGGCTCGGTTACGTTTAAAAAAGACAACACCTACTACATTATGTATTCGGCTAACCATTTCGGCGGAGCCTATTATGCTATTGGGTACGGTACGTCCTCCTCACCTCTGGGCCCTTATAAAAAAGCGGCTAACAATCCGGTATTGCAGAAAAATACAGACAAGGGTGGTTCGGTAACAGGCACGGGGCACAACAGCATTGCTTACTCGCCGGACGGCAAAGAAATGTTCTGCGTCTACCACGGAAGAACAGCCAAAACCGGAGACGAAAGAGTGGTTTTTATTGACCGTATGCAGGTGAAAAACGGAGAAATTGCCATCTTCGGCCCTACTACAACGCCACAAAAAATCCCCTCGGGCATAACAACAGCTGCTGATAAAAAGTAACTTTTAGAATTATTTATCAGAATGGCAAGCTATATATCTCCAGAAAATATTTGTATATAACATGCCTACTTGACAGATGGGATTGCTATTTTCAAAGCTTGAAGTCATACTATTTACACTTTTCCTACTTTACCCAACTATTTCTATAAACTGAAAATTAAATACTTAAATAAAAAACATAACATCCATGCGTGCAAGCCTGATAAAACTGCGGGCCATGCGCAGTATTGAGCGGAGAAGCGTTGTTTTTTCTAGATTTTTCTTCTGTCACACAAAGCTCGCTCAGAACTTTCGTTCTGTCGCTTTCTTTGCAGCAATGGCAAAGAAAGTAAGAAGATAAGGTCAAAGTTCAATAATATGCACTAAATTTATTTAAAAATCTTATTATCAATAACTTAAAAACAATTGGGTAGAGTATAACAAAAGACATCAATATAAAAAACGAAATGCGTATACACAGCCATACAGCCAGATATACGCATGTGCACTTGAACAAAATTATCTGTCAAATAAGCCCTTTGTCTTCTCAATAGGCGTAACCACACCTAAGTGCTTATATGCTAATTCGGTAGCTTCACGGCCACGTGAAGTACGCTTAAGGTAGCCCTCCTGAATCAAGAATGGTTCGTATACTTCCTCTATGGTTTCGGCTTCTTCACCACAGGCGGTAGCAATGGTAGATAAACCTACCGGGCCACCTTTGAACTTATCAATAATAGTGGTAAGAATACGGTTGTCCATATCGTCCAGGCCATCTTTATCTACATCCAGGGCATTCAGGGCCATTTCGGCTATAGCCATAGTAATAGTACCAGTTCCTTTTACCTGGGCAAAGTCGCGGGTACGGCGAAGCAGGTTATTGGCAATACGTGGCGTACCCCTGCTCCGGCGGGCAATCTCAAAAGCCGCATCTTCTACAATAGGTGTTCCCAGCAAGCCAGCCGAACGTTTAATAATGGAAGAAAGAAGTTTGGAATCATAATACTCAAGCCGGGCATTGATGCTGAAACGGGCGCGTAAAGGAGCAGTCAGTAAACCGGCACGAGTGGTAGCACCAATCAAAGTGAATGGGTTCAGGCCGATTTGTACCGTACGGGCATTGGGGCCGGCATCCAGCATAATGTCAATTTTGTAATCTTCCATAGCTGAATACAAATACTCTTCTACGATGGGGTTCAGCCGGTGAATCTCATCAATAAAAAGCACATCATTTGCTTCCAGGTTGGTAAGCAAGCCAGCCAGGTCACTAGGTTTGTCCATTACCGGGCCAGAAGTCATCTTTATACCAGTATTCAGTTCATTGGCTATAATATGCGATAGGGTGGTTTTACCCAATCCTGGAGGACCATGCAGCAGTACATGGTCTAAGGCTTCGCTCCGCTGTTTGGCAGCCAATACAAACACCTTCAGGTTATTCACTATTTTGTCTTGTCCGGCAAAATCTTCGAAGCTCAGAGGTCGTAAGGCCTTTTCAATCTCCTTCTCTGCACTGGACATCTGATCAGCCGAACCTTTTAAATATTCTTCACGCATGAGGTTGGTTGTTAATAAATTTTATATCAATACTGAGTGAAAGCAGCGTGCAGTGTTCTTGGAAAAATACACATAAAGGTACTCGTTAAAAGTAGTTTTCCATAAAGCTGTACTCATTCTTCAGCTCACCTATTATCCTACTAATTTACATAGAAAAATGCATATTTTTAGCTTAAAATCAACAATTTATTTAAAAACAAACGCATTTATTTAAGCTTCTGAAAGCTTAGAAGTATATTTGCAGATATGAGCAAAAATGGTGTTAAAAATGCAATTTACGGCCTGGTTCTGATCATAGCAATGTATGGCATGTACAAATACCGGGAGTCGAAAAAAGAGGCCTCTACAGAAAGTGCCGACCTTACGGTACTGACAAGTTTTGGAGGGCCTACCATGGGTTCTACCTATTCAATTAAATATATATCTTCTCCTGGTAAAGCGGCCAGCTATCAGGTGCAGGTAGATTCTATTCTGGAGAAATTCAATGAAGCTTTATCTACTTACCGGACCGATTCTGAGATCAGTAAATTCAATAACGGGCATGCTGTCGCTTTTCGGTTACCATTTTTTTATCCGGTTCTTAAAAAATCACAGGAAGTGTATCTGGCATCTGGCGGCGCTTTTGACCCTACTGTGGGACCATTAGTAAATGCCTGGGGCTTTGGCACTGGCAAAGAACGTAAAGCCCCAAGCCAGGCCCGTATAGATTCGCTGAAGAACTTTGTTGGCTTTGATAAAATAACTTTCGACGAACAATCGGTACAAAAACAGAAAGAAGGCGTGTATATAGATTTCAATGCCATCGCTCCGGGTTATGCAGCAGATATTCTGGGTAGTTTTCTGGAAGGTAAAGGAATAAAAGATTATATGATAGAAGTAGGCGGAGAGGTATTGTGTAAGGGGAAAAATCAAGAGGGTAAATACTGGAGTATTGGCATTAACAATCCGCAATATGAGCAAAAAGGCGGAGATGTGTTACAGGCTATTGTGCAGCTGAATAACAAGGCTTTGGCTACTTCCGGCAACTACCGCAACTATTATGAGCAAGATGGCAAGAAGTACGCCCATACCATTGACCCGAAAACAGGCTATCCGGTACAGCATTCTTTGTTGAGTCTGACGGTTTTTGCCAAAGACTGTATAACAGCAGATGCCTATGCTACTGTATTTATGGTAATTGGCCGGGAAAAGGCAATAGAGTTTTTAAATAAAGATGAAGAACTGGATGCTTTTTTTGTTTATGCAGATGATCAGGGTAAATTACAAACCTATACGACAGATGGCATAAAACCATCTATAGAGAATATCCGGTAAACAGACCTATCATCCGGGAAAAGAAACTTTACCCATAAATATATTAGGAACACCTCTGGCACGTAAGGCTATGTTTTCTCCGGCCACACTTTCATTGGCAAGTATTGCAAATAGTACGGCTTCTTTGGCATCGGGTGAAACAGCCAGAGCAGAAGTATCGGTAAAAGTATAGCCGGGCAATAAAGTTTGTAAGGTCTGCATAATTACCGGATTGTGCATTCCTCCGCCACTGGCATATATCACAGGTTTTGTACTGGCAAAAATGCCATTTATAGCACTGGCAATTCCTTCGGCTGTAAACCTGGCAAGTGTAGCGATAATGTCTTGCGGAGATAAGGTGTGAGTAGCAGATTTTTGCTGGGCCTCTTTTACATAGTCAATATTAAACAATTCCGGGCCAGTAGTTTTTGGGAAAGGAGCTTTGAAGAAGGAATTATCTTGTAACGCTGCAAGCAAGCCTGTATGTACTTTCCCCGAGGCTGCTATTTCTCCATTATCATCGTAAGATTTATTAAAATGAAGCCTGGTTAAAGCATCTAATAAGGTGTTGCCGGTGCCTACATCTGTAGAAAACATCCGGCTTGCATCCAGGTCACCAGGCAGAAAAGTGAAATTAGCAATGCCTCCCATATTCAGCATAATGCGGTCTTCACCTTTTTTAGAAAACAAAATATAATCGCCATATACAGCCAGGGGAGCGCCTTCACCTCCGGCGGCAATGTGTTTCTGCCGGAAGTCACTAAAGGTAATAATGCCCGTTTGTACGGCTATATGGTCGCCATCGCCAATTTGCAAGGTAGCATTAGGGAATTGAGATAATCCATGCAGATGCCTGGGGGCGTGGTAAATGGTTTGTCCATGGCTGGCAATCAGGTCTACTTGTGCTTGTGCTACTTTCCATTTTTTCAGGCAATCCAGAATCATAGAAGCATGTAAAGAGCCTATCCAGGCATTGAGCAGGCAGAGCCTCTGCAAATCACCTATTTTTGTGGAGAACACTGGCCGGATTTCATTTTTTATCTCTTCTGTATAGGGCACCGTTTCAAAAGCCAGTAATTGCAGTTCTGTAGAAATTCCGCTTCCGGTAAATCTGCATAAGGCTACATCCAAACCATCCAGTGAAGTGCCAGACATAAGGCCGACAATCAATCTTTGCTGTTTGCAGGCAATTTCATATAAGGTTTGAATGTTCGGGTTCATATAGCTGTGCTTTGATAAACAATAAAATATAATCAGCTTACAATATATATACTATGCCTCTTTCAGCAAATATATTTACATAATTATAGGATCATGGGTTGATAGAAATGCTGCAAAATAGGCATTACCTTCAGTGGTAAGCTTCAGTAACTATGTGATTTTGTGACCTGTTAAATTACTGGTATCCTCTATAACGCTTATTATATTCCTTAGCCAGTTAAAATACACTCCCAACCTGAAAGGCTTTAGAAACCTGTCAGGTTGGGAGTGTAGACTACAATAAAGGATTTACTTGGCTAAGCTCTTTAAGTATTTCAAGCTTACAGGAATTTGCTCAATGGCGTTGGGATGTTCGTCTTCAATGAAGTAATACTTTACACCCAGGCGCTGTGCTTCCGGCAACAAGGTTTTATAATTAATCTGGCCTGTTCCGATAGGTACATTCCATTCGTCTGGTGAGTGGCCGGTAAGATCCCCTTTTACGCCCTTTTTCATATCTTTCAGATGCATCATAGAAAAGCGGTTAGGGTATTTTTTCAGGAGTTTCAGTGGGTCCTGGCCAGGATGAGATACCCAATACACATCCATTTCATAGGATACATACTCCGGATTGGTATTTTTTACCAGATAATCGAACAGGGTGCCATCTTCATAAGGGCGGAATTCATAGCCGTGAGTATGGTAGCAGAACTGGATGCCATTGGCTTTTAATTTCTCTCCCCATTTGTTGAAATCCTGAGCGGCTTTTTTAGTATCTTTTATGGTAAAATCGTCGCCTTTGTGAGGAATCCAGGCACACATTACATATTTGGCACCCATCGCTTTTGTATCCCGGATAACGCCATCTATATCTTCATTGAAACGCTCGTAACCAAAGCCCATACTGGCCATCTGAAGACCATATTTGTCCAGCAAAGCTTTATAATCCTCTTGCGACATTTTATAGGTGCCTCCACCCTCAATCTGTTTTATTCCCATTTCTTTGATTTTTGCCAGGGTGCCTTCTACATCTTTGGGAAACTCATGGCGGAGACTATATAATTGCAAGCCTACTTCCTGGGTAAAACCTCCATTTTTCTTTTGGGCCAGTGCCGGAATGGAAGCCAGGGCAATCATAAAAGAACAAATAAGCAGCTTGTAATACATACCTTTGTTAGCTAGTGTAGGGTGTTTCATAAAAGATTAACGTACAGTTTAGGTTTAAATAAAGAATTCAAAGCACTTAATGAGTATCTGATTTCGTAAAGTTGAACATCTGCCTACTAATATATGAAAATAATTTATCAAAGAAATTTTTGAAGCTTTCAATGAATAGGCTTTGCTCATTTTATGTAGCACAGTCTTCAGTTACAAACAGATAGATTTTAAAATATTATAAATACAAGCAACACCAGATAATCAAAAATCGCCATAATATACTTGCAGGCAGAGCAGGCCAGCTTCTTTGCGCCACATATCTACAACCTGGTTGCGGTCGTCCAGCACAAAATCTATATAGAATAATCCTTTAATGTGTTTGTCATAGAGTTCCTTCTTAATGATAGAGTCTTTCCGCATATCGCCTTCATAGCGCATGTGCAAGTGGTCGTAAGGAATCTGGTGGGCTGAGAGCCAGTTCAGCGTTTGTACCCGGTGCGTTGCCGACCTGCCGGAAAGTAAGATAATGGTATATCCTAGCGTTTTGTAATGCCTGACAATATTCACCACCGGATCGTTTATCAAATCTCTTTCACACCGGGAAGCATCAAATGGATTGCGTCCTTGAATGAGAGCTAATGTTCCGTCAATATCGCAGATAATGGCTCTGGGTAAGCTGGCATCTTGTGCTGTATAGAAAGGCATACGTCCTACGGGATTTATATGTCTGCCATGAATACTGCGTATTACCTTTTCGCCTACCGGAGCCGGCCGTTTGGCATCACGTTCAATACATTCTTCCAGGGTAGCATCAAACTCTTTCACTTCCACTTTTATCTGCCGGCTTGCTTCTCTGGCATATTCTCCAACTATTTCGCGTATGCGGATTTCGTGCCTGGAGTCCAGGTTGGTGTCGTCTACTATTACGTGTTTGCCATCTTTTAACGCTTCAATAATAAGCCAATCCCGTGTTTTCAATACAAAAGCTTCGTTGCCTTTGCTATGGTGTGCATTGTCGAGCATGGCCCGTAAATCGTCTTTGTTAATGCGTTTGTACATGCCAGGATGCTCATCCAGCATTCTCTTAGACCAGGTAGATTTTCCGCTGGCCGGCAGTCCTCTGAGTATGGTTACGGTTAACATGGTTATTAGTCATTAATCATTCGTCAATAATCATTCGTCAATAATCATTATCACTGATCAGGATCTTTTTTGAATGGTTTTTCGTGTCTGGGTTTGATAAGTTTCCAGATGTGGGTATTATATTCACGGCCATCTAGCATAGCAAAGAGGATAGAAGGATATTGACAGCCTAGAAAATACAGTGCAGTTGTTTTTCTATCTTCCAATACTTTGAAATCTTTCTTGCATTGTTCTTCAATAGCTATATAAGCGGCCAGTAGTTTTTCCTTGGTTTGCTTTACCCAGTTATAAAACTCATCGGGTACCTTCTCCAGAATAGCATCCGGCGGTGTATTGTTTTTCAGCATTTCCCAGATCAGCTGGTTAGAAACACCTGTTAGAATACGATGCAGGCGTACATACTCATCAAACTTTACTTTAACCCGGAATCCATTCTCAAATTTTTTAACCTGGAAGAACACCTGCCCCACGAAATTCCAAATGAACCTTTTGAGGTGTACGAAAAAATGGATGGTTCGCTGGGAATTTTATACTGGATACAGAATACGCCTTATATAGCCAGCAGAGGCTCCTTCGACAGTGACCAGGCCCGGAAAGCTACCGGATTGCTCCATACTAAATATGCGTCTTCTCTTCCTTTATTGCAGAAAGGCACAACCTATCTGTTTGAAATTATTTATCCGGAAAACCGCATTGTGGTAGATTACGGACAGAAAGAAGAACTAGTGCTGCTGGCTATGATTGAGACAGACACAGGCCAGGATCTGCCCTTACTAGATATAGGCTTTCCTCTGGTAAAATATTACGATGGGTTGCATGATTTCAGAACATTGAAAAATCTGGCAGAGAACAACCGGGAAGGCTTTGTGCTAAAATTTGAGA
>QQTW01001853.1_pt1 | contig 15134 bp, 12 predicted proteins | sample 1904831 | NCBI WGS metagenome assembly QQTW01 (sample SAMN09435610, study PRJNA476489) | Subsurface metagenome, whole genome shotgun sequencing project. | reverse complement strand
AAAAAGCACCCCTGGAGTGTCCCCAACCTGCAAAGCGAACAACCCGAGGCGCAGCCTCATTTGAGCTCGATTGCGAGCCGTATAAAAGAACTGAAGCCACTAGGTATGTTTCGCTTGAGCGAGGCCGAATTTCTTGTTGCGTTTGAAGAGTGCGCAGTGTACGTCAACAAGCATGGTGATGTTTCTCGCAGCGTGGTGATGGAGTTTGTGGGGAGGGCAACGTCAGCGTGCCTGTACGGCCAGCATCTGATCCTTTTCGACAACGACTTTGTTGAAATTAGGAATGCTATGAACGGCCGGATGAAGCAGGTAATTGCAGGAAAAGATATAAAGATGCTTGATGACGGTGGAGGCAGCAATACTGTCCGCTCCACAAATGGAGGACTTGGTGGAGGTATGAACGGTCTTGGTCTGCAAGGCTATGGAGCCGCCCTTCGGACTGTCAAGATCAGCATGCAACACCCTGAACATGAACGGAGCGTGGTAGTGGTGGAGCTGATCGAGAACGAGGGCACTAGGAAATAGGGAATAGGGAATTGGGAATTGGGAAGGGGGAAGGGGTGATAGTTTGGAGATGGTCAGATCGTCGTTTTTCTCATCGTCTCTGCTTAGCTTGGGCGCATGGCGATCAATCAGGAGGCCGGTCGATTGGAGATCGTATGGCGTGGGAAAGTCCTCTCTGGGTCGAGCATACAACTTGATGTATGTAAGACTCTTGTCTACCATGAGCGATAAGTAATGCATTTTGGCCTGTCAACATTCATTGTCAACCTGCCGCCGCCGCTGTGGGTGTGGGAATCAGAACGGCAACGGGACCTACTACTAACTAGTTCCATTGAAAGGGAGTCTTCTGGGAGATTCCTTTTTAGCAAGAGAAGGTACCCACCGAAGGGATAATCTCTTGCTTGCAAAGCACTTTGTAGAAATATAACACAGTATTGGTCACAACCTGCTCTCTATCTTCGTTTCGTCGCCAAGCCCCCAAGCTTAAGGTGTATTGCTAATTACGATAATTACGGTAGGTTTCAACCTCGAACCTAGCGAGTGCGAGATACCGCACTGAGATATTACTATTTCCCGTCAATCCTTCCTTCTGGGTCGTTGAAGTCTGTCCTGTGAATGGCAATTTCCATGGACAGCGAGCTCCGGCAGGCTCCTGTGGGCACACATCTGTCCTCCAACTGAGGGTCGACCACGATGTTCCAGTTCAGCAGCCTTGTTCAAAAAGCGCAATCACTGATAGATCCGTCTGTCGCGGTCCTTTCGCCGATTACAGAACGCAACCCCTCAAAAGCAGTGCTTTTCCGCCACCAATTTCGCCTTCCTGACTCGCAATCACCTCTTCAGGAGATCAGCGCAGAATTGTTTATTCCCGCTCCATACACGACATCCACCGAGACATCTTTTAAGCCAAAAGAGAATGGAATAAAGTACGCGGGAGAGCTACATCTGAGCGAAAGTTTTCTTTGCTTCTCCACGCAGCGGTCCAGTTTTCTCCCGAATTCGAGCTTCAGCGCTTCCAGCAGCTTTACCGGACAGACACATGGGACTGGACCAGCGGAAAATGGCTTTACCTTACCTCTCTGCGCTATCAGGCGTGTGGAGAGAATGAAAACTCAGAGTCACATCTTTTCTCTTGCATTGACAACATGGAACGGGATGCTCATTCGATCTGGTGGAAAGGATACACCGACAGGGCCCCCTCAGAAGCTCGTGCTACACCTTGATGGCAGCCAACACGCTTGCGAGAGATTCTGTGACGGCCTGAAGAAGGGTTTAAGGGAAGGTACCAAAGAAGTCGAGAATCTCCGAACCGTTGTCTCCCACTGCTACTCTGAGTACCTGCTTGAACGCCTAATTGGTCCGAGTAGAGGCAGTGAAAAGGAAGATGCACCCAGGAGAGAGCCACCTGACGCTGGGCTAGGAATGTTATTTCGGTACCCTGGCGATGCGAGGAAGCTTCGGGACAGGAGCAAGATGAGGTTATGGGGCGAATATTTCAGGGAGAATGGACGCAATGCGACTCTGGTGCGGCAGCCTACATTTCATAAATTGATACGCGTAGGGCTACCCAACCGACTCCGCGGTGAGATCTGGGAGATCTCTTCGGGCAGCTTCTATTTACGGATGAGAAGTCCAAATCTGTACACCGAGACTCTGTCGAAGCACTCTGGAAGGGACTCCCTGGCTATCGAGGAGATAGAGAAGGATCTGAATCGAAGTCTGCCAGAATATCCAGGTTTTCAAAATGAAGAAGGCATCGGAAGGCTGAGGCGGGTCCTGACGGCCTATAGCTGGATCAACGAGGAAGTCGGCTACTGCCAGGCCATGAATATCGTGGTGGCAGCTCTTCTCATCTATCTGTCCGAAATACAAGCGTTCTTTGTGTTATCTGTATTGTGCGATCGACTGCTTCCTGGCTACTACTCAATCACGATGTACGGCACTCTGCTAGATCAAAAAGTCTTCGAATCGCTGGTTGAGAAAACGATGCCTGTTCTATGGGATCACCTGGTCAAGTCTGATGTGCAGCTTTCGGTCGTCTCGCTGCCTTGGTTCCTATCGTTGTATATCAATTCCATGCCCCTTGTCTTTGCCTTTCGGGTCTTGGACGTCTTCTTTCTGGAGGGTCCCAAAGTCCTTTTCCAGGTTGGTCTTGCAATTCTCAGGATTAACGGAGAGGAGCTGCTGGATGTCAGTGATGACGGATCATTCATCTCGATTCTCAAATCTTATTTCTCACGGCTTGATGAATCAGCTCATCCAAGATCAGAGAATGAGAAGCTTCGAGCAATCACGCGGTTTCAAGAATTAATGGTCGTGGCTTTCAAGGAATTTGCTGCAGTGACGCACGCCAGCGTCGCCGAACAGAGGGCAAAACACAAAGATGCCGTGCTGGAGAACATCGAAAGCTTTGCAAAACGGACTTCGATACGGAACCTGGGACCTGAGAGCAAGAAATTAGCCGTGGAAGACCTTGGTGCGGTATATGATCGCTTCTATAAGATTTTGTACGAGCGTCAAGCCAAAGACAAGGCAGCAGACGACGAACAGAAGAGGAAGGAAAGGCAAAAGCTTCGGCCCAAGCTCCTGTCGGTCAGCTCGATGGTCTCCCAGGAGAATGACAACAGACCTGGCAGAGTCGGCATGGGTCCTTCGCCTTCGATCATGGATTATACTGACTTCCGCAATTTCTTGGCCAACACCGCCAAATGGGCCGTATCTGATTCACCCGCCTCTCCAGCGAGGGGAGATAAGGTCAACTCAACTCAGCGGCAACGGCGCAAGTCTGCTTCAGCGTGGAGCGACAATGCAGAGCCCGCAGACCATGACTTCATGCAACGCCTTTTTAGAAATTGGGACGAAGATAAGCAGAAAGGACTCTCTCTCCAAAACGTAGTCAATGGACTCGCAAGGTTAAAAGGCACGGGAGATATAATGGCTACGATCAGCTACTTTTTCAGCCTTTTTGACGATAAAGGTAATGGCAGAGTCGACCGCGAAGGAATTCTAAGCATGTCAGAAGCACTTCTCTTCCTCTCTCGAAGGGGCTTTGAGGGAACGCTGACTCCAAGCGACTCGTCCAATGCAGTGGATCAGCTGGCATCAGGGACCGAGCCCGACAGCAGAAGAGATTCCACCAAGCTCAGTACAAGTGAGCGCTTCCTCGGCAGTGTCAGCGCATTTATACGACGATGCTTTGAGTATGCCGACCCTGATCATCCTGCCAATCAGAAAGAGAAGACGTCCCCGCTCCCTCGAGGAGTAGAACAAACGGTTGATAATTTCGCCATTGGCGACGAGGACGAGGATGAAGAAGAGAATCTTCTTGACTTCCTCGAAACGCTCGCAAATTCGAAAAGCCCACTTCCCAAAACTGTTGTATCCCCCCTTGCTGTCTCTTCGGACCCTCTCCGAGACCTCACACCACCAGGCTCGCCTCCGTTGACCGCACGACCGGAAGCTCAGACATCTAACTCAAACACCAGCAACCCACACTCGCAAACCCGCGCCGCATCACACAACCTTGCGCTCGACCCGGAAAACCCGCTCCATATCACCCTGCCCACCTTCCGAATGGTCATCCTCGCCGACGAGCTCCTCGAACAATTTTTCGAATCCTTCTTCCCGCAATCCTTCCACCTCTCCGACGCGCCCAGCCTCAACGCCACCGCCTCTCCCGCCTCCACCCTATCTGGCAACCTCACCACCTTCACCAGCCTCGGCACCCCGGTCAAGAACCTCATGACCGGCACCTCGAGCGACAAGGAAGGATTCGTCACCGTCGGCCGCGCGGGCGGGGTGGTCGAGCCGGGCAGTCGCGGCCTGAGAGGCGTGCTCGACAACATCGTCAACGATGGCATGCGCATGGCGGCCGAGATGCGCAAGAGGATGGATGAAGCCCAGAGAGAATACGACCGGAATAACAACAGCAGCAGCAGCAGCAACAATCTCGGTCAGCGAAGGGAGGAGGACGACGAAGATGACGAGTTTGACGACAAGGCTCCCGCGAGACGCGATCAAGATCACGATCTCCTGGAGGGAGCGGAGGTGGCGAGTATCAAGACGACGAGGAGTGATACGGCGACTATAATGCAGCAGGAGGAGGGGGAGGTGCTGGTGCAGGAACCGGCGAGTTTGCTGGAGACTAGGAACGTGGAGTTTGAGTCTTGAGGGTATATTGGTCGGGAGGGGAGCGGCGTATAAGGAGGTGGAGCGTCTGTCGGATAGCTTCTCAGATATGCACTGCGGCGTTGGAGGGGTGCAGCATTTACATATATACAAAATATACCAATCAGATACAGGGTTTTTGTATCTTGACTCCCACAACTCAAGACCTAGCATATGGCCGAAATCTATATATCCCGTACACCATTGTGCAACAACCCCACCGCTCACGCCCTCCATCCTTGCACAAACTCATGCAAGCGATCAATAACGACGCCAAAGACAGCCGACACAGAATCGGCAATGACCTGCTCGAGCAGCCTACCCGCCTCCTCCTCTGTCAACTCGAGATGGAACCTCTCGCGCACCTTGCCGACCGCGCCCCCGCCCAGCGCGCCGCCACCATTCTGCTCCTCCATGATACGCACATCCGGCACGGAGCTGCGCACCATCAGACTGAACAGGTTCAACACCAGACTGCTGCTCTTGCGCAGCGTCATGTAGGCGGTGAAGCAGTACTGCTGGAACTGCGCGTACTGCGGGCTGCCGGCGCCGCCGAGGCCCTCGACCATCTCCTTGGCGATCTTGATCAGCGGCGCGAAGGGCTTCGGGTCGCGGCCGAGGATGAAGCCGAAGTCGATGTGGAAGAAGTGGCCGGTCGGGGTCAGGAGCAGGTTTTCCAGGTGCCGGTCGCCGACGCCGAGGATGTAGGTGATGACGCAGTAGCCGGCGCAGGATTTGATGTACGTGTCCATGACCTCTTTGCGGATTCCGAGAGGGGCCGAGGTATCCGGGTTGTGTGTGCGGAGGTAGGCGAGGATGCTGCCGCGGTGTTTGGCCCCGATGGCGGATAGCGAGGTGGAAGGGATAAATTGAACGGCTCCGGCTGAGGCGGCGGTGGCGAGGATGCGGTACGGGGTCAGTTTGAGGTCGAGGTTTTCGATTTGTAGGAGTCGGTCCATGAGGGTGATGATCTGGATTACCAGTTGGTCTTGACGTAAGTCATCGCCCGTTTTGAAGATTATTGGGTATTTTTTGGTGGAGGTGGAAGGAGTGCGGAAGGTTAGGAGGAGCGGGGAGAGAGAGGATTTGAAGACGTTGGATTCTTCTGGGTGGAGGCCTGTGATGAGGATTGTCGGGTCGAGGGGGAGAGGGAGAGGTGGGTCGATGACAATCAGGTCATTCTTTGGGTCGGCGAGGTATTTCTTGAGCCGTTCGATCTTGTAGATGCGGTTGTCGCGGCCGAAGCGGATGTCTTTTGCTATGTGGTCCAAGATGGCGATCAGCTCGCCTTGGCGAAGAAGGGTTTTGCGTTGCTCGGGACTGTTCTGTTCGAGAGATAGCATGAAGTAGTACTCGACGCGAGCGAAGAGTTTTCGGTACGTCATATTGATGTCTGGACTTTTCTCATCACATTCAACCATCAGATACCAATGGAGATAGTTACCCAGAAGAAAGTTGTTGGTCGCTCGGTCAATGAGAAACCTTGCCAGCGACGACTCTGGGATGCCTTCTTCTTCAGCTTCGTACTTCTCGAACTTGAGAGCTTGTACGAGTTGTAGTAGGTATAGGAGAAGCTCTTCGTCGTCAGCTTTCCTCAATCTATCCACTGCATATGCTCTGACCACGGGATTGTCAAATGTTGGCCCAAGCAGTTCCAATGCAGCGTCCACGTCAATCTCTGCCCAGTAAGGGATGAGGTCAATGGCTTGCCGGGTTTCATTTGGATCTTGCCAGTTTGTTGCTTTGACAAACTTGGTGAGAGCTCTCTTGTCTTTACTAAGATGATGTCGGAACTTCCACACAACATCCTTCTCTTCTGGATTCAAGTCTTGAGTAGGTCCATAAGATATGATCTCGTTCAACTCATCTCTTAGTTTTGCATTTGGTTTCAGGTCTCGGTCCATGTAGCCATTCCGATCGCTTCGTATCAGTCTTCGATGCTTGACCTCGCAGGGATTGTCTCGTTGAAACTGCTCTGGGTCATAGATCCGAATGACGCGGCTGGCTTCATCTTCCTCGAATCCATTTGCTCCTGCAATACCTGGTCCAAGTTGCACTTCTGGAGCGGATCTTAAAGGAGGATTTGCAGAAGTTGGGATACTTTGAAATTGCCTGATGACTTTTGGTGTCTCGTACTCATAGTCCTCAAACACTATGGGGAAATCCCACCTTGGAAATTCGATGTAGAGTGTGAACTGTTCTTTGTCCTCGCCTTCACTTTCAGACTCTTCGTCGTCTGAAAAGTCCGGTTTCTGCCCGTTTTGTGCATTCTGTGCCAGAATCTTATCTCTTTCGTCTTTTCTTTCCCGTCTGACTGCTCTTCTCGAAGCCGCCTGCTTCCGTGCTGCATCTTCTGCTTCCTGTCTTTTCTGGTACACAGCTTTGAACACTAACTTATCGAGCCAATCTACCCGAGGCATTTCATTCATTTCATGCTTTTTGAAAAGTTGCTCTAGCCGCTCAAGTTCCTGCTCTTCAGGAGTTGGTTGGTAGGCATCTTTCTGCTTCCGCCTCCTTTTTGGTGGTGGAGTTGAAGGTGTTGTGGTGAATGCGAGACCATCAGCAGGCCGTTTCCGATGCAGCTTGCATTTCTGTCGCCCTTTTTGAAGAGTCCCATCTTTGTCAAACAGAGGAATTGTCGTGCCGCCAAAGGGTACTGAATGGTCTTTGGTACCGTTGCCCCCTGCTGGAGAAACATCCCATACTGTGATGGCTAGTTGGGAGCTAATTGGGCAATCCTTGATCAGCACCGGAAGACGAAGCCATTCATTCCATGTCCTGCTATTCTTGAAATACTTGTAGGAGGTTTGCATATGCACGCCTATTGGCTTCGAGTCCGCCCATAGCTGGACTGTCACGTACAGATCTGACGACTTTGGATTCTGTACTGAGCCTAGATGGCGGAGCTCCGGTTGCTGCAAAAGAGTAGAAGGGGGAATGGGAGTTGGAGTTCCATCCAGGTTGTTTCTAAGTAGGCGTCAGCCTACTTTCCTGAGGCAAGATACTTTCAGCCATCTGATATCATAAACGATTCAGAAACGACGTTTAAGATTCTCATGATGGAAACAGAATATAATAAATTACCAATTCGGATAGGAACGAAATATAACAAGAACATAACCAGCAACATGATCAGAAAGCTTTTTGACGTGTATTACCCGGTAAACAACGGTACACTTCGTGATTCCCTCTGCCTAGTGAAATCTATGAAGTACTCTTGATGGACCGCGCTGAGTGCTAGGGTATGGTGTAAAGCTGGTCTTTAGGGTGCCTAAAGCAAGTCCGACTTACATTTTGACATGGATGGGAAAGTCTATCTGTCGAGAAGTGGCAAATGTATAGGTATCCATCGGCTCATCTCATACTTGTAAATGTGTATAGTCTCGAAGCATTCAGCCTTCAGCCTTCAGCCTCAACCATGGTCGGGTACTACTATGACTTGGTAGTGGATAAGCAGTCGACCGGGATGGGCAATACAGTATTGGTAGTATATTTAAGTGAACTTCTGGTCAGGCTTGGCGCGTCTGACACTTTGACACTCGACGCGTGCAACGAGTGAAATGAATACGTCAGCAGAGTAAGGAATAGTCACTTTGCGAAAGTCGCGTCACCAAGCAAACAGATTGAGCCATTTCAGAAAGGAATGCAACAGAGTGAATAGGAAGAGCAAGGAAAGATATTCAAATCGATATTGTGTATCATTCCGTTTCCACAAACGAGGCAGATACGTCAGATCTTGGCTGTTGCTCGAAATGGCTCGACTACGGGTATCATCATCACCAGAAGATAGTGAGCAATTTGAAGAGACTTCCTCGCTGCCTGCACGTCGAGTGACGTCTGAATCGTCAATCCGACCTTCACCGGCACCATCTACTTCCTCCGACAAAGAGAACCAGCACGCTTCAAGAACGCAATCTAGGCTTGAGAAAAGAAGCGCTGGAAGTGCCAGAATGGCAATGCAACCTGAGGGCTCGGGCTCGGGCTCTGGCTCTGCTATATCGGGTAAAAAGAGGAAATTGCAGGATGCTCAATCACAACCAAGCCAGGCGCGACATCGTCGCGAATTAGAGAAGAGGGTGGACAAGGATTTCTATGATCCCGATCAAGATGAAGACGAGCGCAGAGCTGTGCGGAAAGGCATGCGCGATCTCAATAAAGAGCTGAATGGTTGGTTTTCTGTTGGCTGCCTCCATTCTACTATTTGTGTGCTGATTCAAACTAGATACGCGATCCGAACTTCTCAAAGCCGACTCCAATGGCCTTGTCACGATCATACATCGCGCAGACGAATACTTCAGAGCGGTCAAACAGACCTCCGACGCGACGATTGACTCTCGCACACTTGTGCAAGCAGCTGACCTCTCCTACAAACGAACGAATGAGCTCTCGCTTGGCGACTCCTCTGTTGGAATCGATGTCGATGACTTTGTAACCAAGTGTGTATCGTTCATGCGGCGGGCAGAGGGCGGCAATGACCAAGCTGCGTCCGCAAGTGGGACACAATCACAGCGGAGACGGAGGCAAGGAGACGAAGATGACGAAGAGAATGATGAGCAGCTCAATTGGGCCCATCTGGGACGGCTTGCCTGCTTCCCATACAACGCTCGTCCCTGTGTTTCAGGATTCCTCCTTGGACCGCTTTCAGTACAGAAAAAAGTTCGACAACAAACCCAGAGAAGAGCACGAGAGGTCCGCGCGAATCCTGCCAACGCCACGCGGCCGCAGGAGCTGGTAGAAGAAGATCTCGAGAAGCAGGAGACCGCCAACTTGACTGTAATATGTAAGGAGATTGAGCGTCTTCTTGGTCGAGTACAGGCGAAAGGATGGGAGGCATGTGAAAAAGAGCAAGCAGAACGGGAAGATATGACAGAAGATGAAGCTCTTGAAATGATGCTGAGTCATGGTATCTCTGACGACGGCTGCGTGCCTCTGTTTGACTTCTGTGTGAATCCGAAAAGCTTCGGACAAACTGTGGAGAATTTGTTTTACATATCCTTCCTGATCAAGGAAGGTAGCGTTGGTCTCAACTTTGATGGAAGGGGTTTGCCGACACTTGGTTGCGCAGATAGGGAGCCCGGAGAAGAACAGCAGGCCAAAGGTTCATCGAGAAATCAGGCAGTCTTTGCTCTGGACTTCGAGATCTGGGAGGAGATCATTCAGAGTCATGGCATTAAGCGGAGTTTGATTCCCCACCGAGAAGAGGAGGCGTACGATGACGGTGTTCTGGGAGGTACGGGATGGTATGGTTGAAAGAGTACCATTTGATATTTTGTTTGTCTTCGACTGATGGATATACCCTTCTTGTTCTTGTAAATACAGTTCCAGTCATGAAGCGAGCAAGCAGATTCAAGTACTTCGTGGAGAAAGTCTAGATCGACGATACCTAGTAGTCAACCAATCTTGTCCAACAACTTCCGCCTTCTCCTATCCACCAATTCCTCCTGTACCTCTTCCATCGTAGGCAGTCGCCATGCCACCCCATCACCAGCGTCACCTGGCAGTGGCTCCCAACTCTCATCCTCGCTCTCATCCGGCATCGCCGCCACTCTCTCCCTGGCCTCTCGCTCCTTCTTTTTCTCATACCTCAGCAACGTGCCATCTTCCTCATCCAGCCCATACCCAAAATATGCGGCATCCAGATTCCTTCTCGCCAGATCCCCACCCGCCCTCGGCTTCTCCTCATAATCCTCCCCATGAACATGCCTCTTCGCCGCCCGTTCAAACATCTCCTTCACCCCGGGCAACTCCCTCGCCCTCCCAAAGTACCGATACCCCTTCCCACCCCCCGGCACCTCCCTGCCCTCATTATCCACCACCGCCCCGCCGCGCATATAATTCGGGCCCCCCAACTCCCTGATCCGCCTCTCCCAGCCCCATTTCTCCTTCATCAGTTTGTTGATCTCATCATTGACGTCTCGGATCTGGAAGTCTGAGAGCGACTCATCCTGGATCTTGGTAATTTTGCGCGAGATCTCTTTGAGGATCTGGCCGCGCCATTTTTCGCAGACGGGGATCTGAGAGATGGTGGAGGGGGCTTTGGGCCGACGCGCACCGGCGGTTGGGAGGAAGAGGCCCGATTCGGCGGCTTGGGCGGCGCGGAAGCGAAAGAGCATTGACTGCGCTTTCTCGGAGTTGCGCGCCATGGTTGATGATGGTGATAGGGAGGGGACAGAGTGAAGTGTGAGGATTGGCTATCTCATGTGGGAGTGAAGTGATCTTGGCTGAGCATGAAGCACTGACGGAGGAAGATTGTGGATAGAATCTGTGTTTCGAGTTGATCGTAAAGAATTCAAGTGACTTGATAATTCTATGAAGGAGTTGGTGTGGAATCATCTCAGTGCCTCTTTTGGCTTAGCGTGGTATTCATTGATTCCTCGATGTATCAATCAGTATTGCTAGTTAACGAGTAGTGCTTCTTATTGCTGTATGAACCAGTCCTCCTGATTATGACTCCACAGCTCGGCTCTTCTACTACGAGTATTGGGGAAGGAAGAAAAAGACATGTCACAGTGGCTTGGATCCCCAAACTATTCGCACCAGACCCAATTAATCGGAGCAGCCATCATCGGCGGTCTTGCCGCTGCGACTACAATATATAGCCTCCAGAACCTGTGGCGAAATGTGGCTCTGGAAGACCTGAAGGCCTCGATACCGCCACTAAATGGCAAACATCAACCTCAAACGGTTCGAACAAATATGCTGTGATAGCCATGGATACTTTGCTGATTAGGTCTTCTGAAGCTGACAGATTTTGGTGGTGCTTCCGTGCAGACAGTGACCGGTAAGGAAGATGAGCTCAACGCTGCTTTGTCTGCTCGTGCTCGTAGAGGCGATTACGATGATGGTAAGGTGTTGGCTGTTGGCTATTGGCAACATCGTGATAACTTTTACCCTCTGATTAGACCTGATATTGGAGCAATTGGCACGTAGTCGTGTCTTCCTCACCGATGAAGGCCTGAGGAAACTCCGCAATTCGTTTGTGATCGTTGTTGGCCTGGGCGGCGTCGGATCTCATGCAACGACTGCACTCGCCAGAAGCGGTGTAGCCAAGATTCGCTTGATCGATTTCGACCAGGTGACGCTCTCCTCTCTTAATCGACATGCGGTAGCAACGCTTGCTGATGTTGGGACACCCAAAGTGCAATGCGTGCGGAAGAGGCTTGAACAGGTCTCACCATGGGTGAGATTTGATTGCCGTAACGAACTCTTCCGCGTCAAAGCTGCATCAAGGCTACTCGGTGAATGGAACTACGAGTTACACGATGGGGAGGACAAGAGAAAACCTGATTATGTGATCGACTGTATAGATAACATAGACTCAAAAGTCGCATTGCTGCTTTACTGCTATCAGCACGATATCAAAGTGGTTTCCTCCATGGGTGCTGGATGCAAGTCCGATCCATCGAAAATAAGCTTGGGAGATATTTCTAACAGCACTGACGACCCTTTGTCGAGATCGACCAGGCGACGCTTGAGGGTTCTGGGCGTCAATGAGGGTATTCCTGTTGTTTTTTTCAAGCGAGAAGCCAGGCCCCGGAAAGGCTGAACTGCTACCACTTAGCGAAGAAGAGTTTGCAATGGGCCAGGTTGGGGAATTGGGTGTCCTCCCAGATTTCCGCGTCAGAATTTTACCTGTACTTGGCACCATGCCAGCAATGTTCGGATATGCTGCTGCCAATCATGTCATCTGCGCTGTTGCCGGATACCCTCTTGAGTATCGAGTGGGTGATAAGAGCCGCGAAAAGTTATACACAGGCATACTCGCAGCCTTACGAGCTATGGAAGCCAAACTAGTCCAAAGTATGACCGGCGAGATCCCGCTAGGCCTGAGAGTGCCATTAAGTCTCGAAGATGTGGCTTACCTCATTGAGGAGGTTTTTCGGGGGAAGAGCGTTATCAGCGGGTTGACAACCAGACTGGCACTAGTGAGATGGCAGAAGCCAAGAGAAGGATACCGGGTCGAGCCCACTTGGGAGAAAGAAGGCCAGATCTTTGTCAAGCTTGACCTTGAAGATTTAGTATGTATTACCAAGGAGGAAGCACAACGACATGAACGAGAGGTTTTGAGAGGTGACAAGAGCCCCGAAGACCTTTACGGGCAGGAAGTACTACGACTCATCTCGAAGCGGCAGCAAGAAGAGTTGTCGTTCAGAAGGTTTCGGTGAGATAAGGCTGCATATCTAGCAACAACCTGGCGTGTACACACCCTGACCAAGGTAAGGAGTCTTTCTTGGACTATCAGGACAACAGAGCCAATATGTTGCATCCCCGAGGAGCGGAGTGATTCCTGATACCGAAAAGCTTCTCCATCAGCATTGCTAGAAAGAGGTGATTGCGGGAGAGCTGCCTTTCGATTACAATAGCATCAGAATAAGGCCATTGTGATTTTGGAGGACAAGGAATCAAAAGTTACATGCGCAGCTTCTGCCGCACTCTCTTCCCCATCATACGGCTAGCCGTACCACCAAAATCAGCCAGCGAACCTACGGATCATTGTCACGCACTAGAGTAAGGGAGAGCCAGCTTTTCGGTACGTCCACCACCATCGCCACCACCACCAGCAGCAGCAAAGTTTCGAAAACAAACCAGTGACGACCGAGAAAGTAGAGGAGGTAGGGTCGCTTCTGCGGCGTACAAAGAGAATTGCAATTGTATAATGGGCAAAGCAGCGAGATTCGAGACTTGGATTGAAGACACCTAGAAAAGTCGAAAAATCAATTTACTTGAAGACTTTACGCTCAATCAAACAAGTAACACCCCAGCGCCTCGCTAAAGTATGAAGTACAGTGCCGTGATACTCAGTTAGCCTCTACAGCAGCATGCCTCCGTGCTTCTTTGGACGCCTTTTTCGCTTGATGCATGCTTCTGCCGAAACCTTGGAGGGTGTCTTTTCGCCTGTCTAACGCATTCTCCGCCACCTCATCTAGAATAAATCTCCCCATGCCTCCTGCACGCCATCTCTGAATAAACTGAAGTGCTGCAGCCTCAATGTCCGGGAGTCCGCCCTTCTTCAGACGACCTTGTTTCCTTGCCAAACCATCCAAGACCTGGTGTACATCATTCGACGGCTTAGAGAACATGCTATAGACACTGGGATCTCGCAAGTTTAGGTGAAAGAGGAGATAGTCAGCGATGGTGGTAGGCGGTATAACAGTATCCTTGACATTCCCACAAAGTGCCAATTTCAGCATGCTCTCCCCGTCTGGTACGTATGGCACAAAAACACCTGGTGTGTCCAAGAGATACACTCCCTCCCTCTCCCCGTCCTTCTCCACGATCTTGACCCCTGAAGCAATCTTTCTCGTAATGCCAGGCTGGTCTCCCGTTCTCGCCGCCTTCTTGAGCCCCAATCCTACATTGCGCAGAGCATTGAGCAAGGACGACTTCCCCACATTCGGCATACCCACCACCATCATCCTCGAACCAACGAGATGATTCGACGCAGCAGCATGATCCTTCGCGAACTGTAACACTTGTCTCACAGCATTGCGATCCTTCACATCGGTAAAAAGCGCTGAGGAAGGCCTGTCCCACTGGCGAATTATCTCTTCTCTTGCCTGATCGGCGCTCTTGTACTTGCTCCCCAGATCTTGTTTAGTGTAGACTATGAGTCGGGGTCGCTCGCCCAAGGTCTCCTCAAATAAGGGATTGCGGGATACGAGAGGCGTGCGGTAGTCGCGGCATTCGATGACGAGGTCAATTTGGTTGATCAGGCTTTTCATCTTAGTGAGGCCGGCGGCGTGGTGGCCGAGGTAATAGGATCGAGGGATAGAGTCGAGATGGGGATATACTCTTCGCGGAACGAAGGTCGCCATCGGTGATTTGTACTCTCACGTGGCAAGGCCATGCTGGATCCTTACTCATTCATTGTTGAATATTTTTGTCGAATCTTGAATCCAATACTCGAGAGAGGACTTCGGTCTGGAACCAAGTCGAAATCGTTAAGACCAAGGGATGTGACAATTTAGTTGAGAGATCTAGACTGCTATGACTTTTACTCCGTGTCGGGTGATCCTCGGCAATAGCCTAATGGTCTATCCTTTGTGGACCACGCTGCCTCACATTGTTCAGGATTTACTCAAAGTTACTCCACGTGTATAAGTATCATCCATATTGTCATGTCGAATGGAGGCTACCTGGACTCGGTTAAAAAGAGATAGCTCATGCTGTCCACGGTCCATTGCGAGCGTCTCTGTCTCTACCTAGAGGCTCTATTGTCAAGCAAGAGTATCTTCTCAGATCCATTATCAACAGTTTCTTTGATAAGTGGTCTTCGTCCGCCATCTATGCGGTCATCTCCCTCCTTCCTGGTATCACCTTCGCTAGTGACTTGTACATTTTGACTGAGAAAAGCTTGGGCAACCATCGAGCTCGTGTTTAGCACTGCACTCTGCGGTCTCATCTTTTCTCTTGTTCAACCTAGCCACTTACTGTCTTGGGTGTGACCGGTCCCTTTTCCGTAC
>QQTW01001852.1_pt1 | contig 15136 bp, 13 predicted proteins | sample 1904831 | NCBI WGS metagenome assembly QQTW01 (sample SAMN09435610, study PRJNA476489) | Subsurface metagenome, whole genome shotgun sequencing project. | reverse complement strand
CGTGTCCGTTGCCTAAATCCAAGCGATCGCCATTTTTGACAATTTGCCGCTTGAATGGCTGATGCACCATATCTTCGAGAAACTGCAATGCTACTTTTGAGCCTACTACTATTGCGTCAGGATTGAGTTGCAGTACATCTTTGACAAGTCCGCTGTGATCTGGCTCTGTATGACTTATAACTATGTAATCAATATCTACTGGAGCAATAAGTTCAGTCAAAGTATCTAAATATAGCTTACGGAACTTTTCGTGAGACGTATCGACTAAAGCTGTTTTTTCACCCCGAATTATAAAAGAGTTGTATGTAGTACCATTTTGCAAGCCGAATTCGATGTCAAAGCGATCGCGATCCCAGTCTAAGGAGCGAATCGCTGTCGTATCGGGAGCAATTTCGGCAGTTTGGATGGTTAACCGCTTTTGGTCTCTATCAGTGAGCGCTACCATTAGTCGTCTCCTTAGCAACTAACTTCATTCTCACACGACTACCTTGTAAAGTTTTATTGAAAAACCTATGACTTAGTTAAGAGTTACCAATAGGAAAGAAGGGAAAGGGGGAAGGGTTAAGGGGAAGAATTTACTTATAGGTTGCTTTATTATTGATAAACGATCGCATGTTTACTACCAAATCAATTTTTGTCTTCTATCTAGCGATAGACATATTTATACCTAATTGATTTGATAATGAATGGCATAGATAGTTTTTATACATATATTAGGAAGTCGTTGAAAGATAAAAATTGTAATTAATTAAAGAATTTATAGATGAGTGATGCTTTAAACAACCAATCTAGCAACTCGTCTGTTTCAGATTTAGCAAACCCTAAGCTAGGGTGAGAACTTTAACTGCTTTTGCCTTCACTATGTCAACAAGTAACTTGTTTAAAATAATACAACAGATTACTCAATTTGCCCGCAATAGCGTAGTTAAAATTACGCAATTTTTGAGTAGCTTATTGAGTAAAACGAACAGAAACATTACAGTAGCCGCGCTTGTTGCTGTAGCAATTTTAGCGGGGCATTCAGTATCGGCGCAATTAACTACACCTGCACCAGCACTGTTAGCACTTGGTCCATTAAGTAGCGCCACGATTCCCGAACCTACTAATCTCAACGAATTTCTAATTACAGACAAAAAAACTGGAGTTGTAAATAAAGCACCAGCGATCGCGCTGGGTAAAGCTTTATTTTGGGATATGCAAATCGGTAGCGATGGCATTCAATCGTGTGCTAGCTGTCACTTCAATGCTGGCGCAGATAGCAGATCGAAAAACCAACTCGCTCCTGCTTTATTGCGGGTAAACGCCGATGGCACTCCTAACCCAGATCAAACTGTTGAACTAGGCGGGTTAAATTATACACTCAAACCAGAAGATTACCCATTTCACAAACTGGCAAATCCGAGCGATCGCAATTCTGGCGTTATATCTGACGTTAACGACATCACTTCATCTCAAGGTGTTGCTAAAACCATTTTTGAGGATGTTATACCTGGTAGGGCTGAAGATGTAGTAAAACCCGCAGCCGATCCAGTTTTCAACATTAATGGTGTAAACGTGCGCCAAGTGGTTGCCCGCAATACGCCTACAGTAATAAATACGGTATTCAATTTCCGTAACTTCTGGGACGGACGCGCTCAAAATGATTTTAATGGCGTAAACCCGTTTGGCTCAAGAGATCCTAATGCAATTGTTTACAAAGCAAATAATCCTAGCAAGCTAGAACCAACCAAAGTCAGTCTCAAAAATTCGTCTTTAGCTTCCCAAGCAGTAGGTCCACCACTAAGTTCTTTTGAGGTATCAGCAGACGGTCGCACTTTCCAGGAAGTTGGCGATAAGTTTGGCGATAGGAATAAAAAGGATAAAGCTCTTAAAGGCAAGAAATTACCAAGAAAACTGGGTAAAAAGTTGCTACCTCTAAGACCTTTAGGCAAACAGATTGTGCATCCCGAAGATAGCGTTTTGGGTAGTGAAAGTAGAGTACCTGAGCCTGGGCTAAAGACAGCTACGTATGAAAAGCTGATTGAAAATGCTTTTCAATCGCAGTGGTGGAAGTCCAATCGCATGATTCAAATTGCTGCTGACGGTAGCCGCACAGTAGTCAAAAAGCCCGATCGCAATTTAGCGACTAACGAATATACGCTGATGGAATACAACTTCCCGCTATTTTTTGGTTTAGCGGTACAGTTGTACGAAGCTACTTTAATCTCAGGCGACACAGCTTTTGACCGCTTCCAGGCAGGAGATTACAGCGCTTTGACTCCTCAACAGCAAAAAGGCTTGGAAATTTTTGTCGGACAAGATGAGAAAAATGGCGGCGGTAGATGTGTTAACTGCCATAGCGGTACAGAATTTACTGATGCATCAGTAAGTAAAGTGTCGAAAAGTCCGTTAAGAAGACGAGAAGGAAATGTTTTTGATCGCGGGTTTAACAATATCGGTATTAGACCAACATCTGATGACATCGGTTTGGGCGATGTCGATCCTTTTGGCAAAACTCTTTCTACAGCACGTTTAGCCGTACAAGGTAGCTTTAGCGATCCGACACTGAATCCGCCTTTGAATGCTAATGACATTATTGGAGTAGATGGAGCTTTCAAAACTCCTGGACTGCGTAATATTGAACTAACTGCGCCCTACTTCCACAATGGCAGTCAGTTGACTTTACGCCAAGTAGTTGATTTCTACGCTCGTGGCGGCGACTTCCAGCCGATATCTGGACGAGAAGGAAGGATTAGCCCGCTATCTACTCTGACTTTGGGTAAAACTCCCGCAGAGGTAGAACAAGCTAAAGAAGCGTTAGTTGCATTCTTGAAGGCGCTTACTGATGAGAGAGTTCGCTATCAAAAAGCACCTTTCGATCATCCGCAGCTATGGATTACAAACGGGCATCCAGGCGGTCCTACAAGCGTAAATAACGATGGTACTGGCAGAGCTACTGATGACATGATGGAAATTGTTGCTGTTGGTCGTAATGGCGGCAATCCTTTACCTAATTTTCTCGCTGGTTCTTAACCGTACACTGGTTTAATTTGAAATAGGAATATTATTAGGGTGGGCAATGTCCGCCCTTTTTTATGTGCTTGATTCTAATTGGCTGACACTGGCGATTGGTAACTCTCGGCTGCATTGGGCTTGGTTTGCAGGCGAATCTTTGGTTAAAACTTGGGATACTCCCCATCTGCTAGCAAGTTACAGTAATTGGACGCAATTGCCTGTAGATATTACTTGCGATCGCCCCTTACCTTTATACTTAGCTTCTGTTGTTCCTAGTCAAACTGCTCTTTGGCAAACTTATCCAAACCTGCGGGTAATAACTTTAGATTGCGTGCCAATTAAAAATACTTATCCTACATTAGGCATTGATCGCGCTTTGGCATTATGGGGCGCTATAGATACTTGGGGAATGCCTATGTTAGTAATTGACGCAGGTACAGCCCTAACTTTGACTGGTGCTGATAGCAATTATTCCTTAGTTGGCGGGGCAATTTTACCAGGTTTGAGCTTGCAATTTCAGTCTTTGGGGCAAAAAACTGCTGGCTTGTCGATTGTCGATTTACCAACCCAATTACCGCCTCGCTTTGCTACCAATACAAAAGCAGCAATCCAAAGCGGCATAATTTATACATTAATTGCTAGTCTTGACGACTATATTCAGGCTTGGTGGCAGCAATACCCAGATAGCAAGATAGTTTTAACTGGAGGCGATCGCTCTATTTTACTAAACTATCTAAATGCCTACTCACCGCAGCTAGCAACTAGGATAATTGCTGATGGCAATCTAATTTTTTGGGGCGTGCGATCGTACTGGAAGCTATACGGTGCTTTATGCTAACGTTGTTAAGTTATTAAAATAATCTTGCAGTTGTTGCCTGTGATCGTGAGACATTTCGCCTGGTGGTAAAAATTCAGGCGCAAAAGCTTGAATTTCAGCAACTTCAAGCCGATCATTGATCGCCATAATACCTTGGACATCCGCCTCAACTACAATACAAATTGAGTGCATGCGCGGATCGCGATCGGGCGCGGAATAAACTCCTACCAAACGACGAATGTTTACGACTTCAAGCCCAGTCTCTTCTGCCAATTCTCGCTTGACTGCCGTTGCTACATCTTCGCCCCAATCTATTATCCCTCCAGGCAGCGCCCACAATCCATTATCTCGCCGTCGAATCAAGACTATTCGCCCATCTGGTAAAATTGGAATAATACTTGTGCCAGTAACAGGATGGCGCAGCATTAACCCGAGTACAGTTTGGATAATCTGCCATAATCGGCTCATAGCTCAAAGTATTAGTTGTGAAGTAGGCAAAAACTGTAAAGAATTGGCGACAAGCGCGCGATCGCGTCTTTTTATCCTAGCATTTGTACTAGGCAACGAAAGCAACAGAGCTTTTAAGGATATATACTTAAATGCCTTTATATCAATTTATTGGTTTATTTGACTAAGCTAGAACTATCCAATTACAATGAATAATTTGTGCTGTCTGTTAATAATTGACAGGGCAGCAAAAACATCGTTTATAAATGAGGTGAACATGGCAAAGCGCCGTAACCCCAAGAAAGAAAAGGCGCTACGGAACCAGGCATACGCCCGAAAGTTTCGTAAACGGACTACTACAGGGCGTTTCCAGAGAAGGTTTAATCAAAGATCGCCTAAGAGCGAAGAAGATGAAGGAGCAGCAACAACTGCTGCTGATTAAATTAGAAATCTTGCAAAAGTGCTTGCAAGATTTTGGGTAAAGGTTAAAGGGGAAGGGTTAAAGGATTCTTGTCCTTTAACCCTTTTCCTTAACTAGCTTGTGCCATGAAGTCTACTTTCTATCGTAAACAGCGCTGCGATAGCTAGACGAAACAAATGATTATTTAACTTCAAGCTGGGCAATTGCGATCGCAATTGCTTTTTTCACTTGCTCAAATCCTGTACCGCCGTAGCTGTTACGGGCGGCTACTACTTGACGGGGGGCGATCGCATCATATATATCTTCAGCAAATGCTGGGTGCAATTCTTGCCATTCTTCTATAGTTAAATCTTTGAGCAATTTGCCAGCAGCAAGACTTGTTTTGACAACTTTACCTACCAAATTGTAAGCTTCGCGGAAAGGAACTCCTCTAGCTGCTAGATAATCAGCTACATCAGTTGCATTAGAAAAGTCTTCAGCTACCGCTTCAGCTAGACGTGTTGTGCGAAATTCTAACCCCTCTTGAAACAAAATTGTCATTGCTTCTAGGCAAGCTTTGACTGTTTTTACCGTATCAAATAAAGCTTCTTTGTCTTCTTGCAAGTCTTTGTTGTATGCCAAGGGTAGCCCTTTCATCAGCATCAATAGCCCTTGGAGATGTCCGCAGACGCGCCCTGTTTTGCCTCTAACTAATTCTGGCACGTCGGGGTTTTTCTTTTGGGGCATAATGCTAGAACCTGTAGCACAGCTATCTTTGAGCTTGACAAAGCTAAATTCTTCAGACGACCATAAAATTACTTCTTCTGACAGGCGGCTGAGGTGAACCATAATTAGGCTAGACGCACAAGCAAACTCAATCGCAAAGTCGCGATCGCTCACTCCGTCTAGGCTATTAGCATAAACTCCATCAAATTGCAATAGCTCGGCTGTATAATGTCTGTCTATAGGAAAAGTAGTTCCTGCTAAAGCGCTGCTACCCAAGGGAGAGATATTCACCCGTTTATATACGTCTTTTAATCGCTCCCAGTCGCGCTGGAGCATTTGAAAATACGCCAAGAGGTGATGAGCTAAACTAAGGGGTTGAGCGCGTTGTAGGTGGGTGTAGCCAGGGATGAGAGTTTCTACATTTTGTTCGGCAACTTGGAGTAGAACTTGTTGAAATTCGCGGATATTGATGCAAATTTGCTGAATTTGAGCGCGTAAGTACAGCCTAATATCTGTACCTACTTGATCGTTGCGAGATCTAGCTGTATGTAGTTTTTTGCCTACATCGCCGACAATTTCTGTAAGTCTGCGTTCAACGGCAAAATGTACGTCCTCAGCTTCAACTCCTGGTGTAAATTGCCCGTTTCTGTATTCTTGACGGATTTGTTCTAAGCCTGCTGTTAATTGCTCTGCTTCTGCTGGAGAAATAATCCCTGTACTTCCTAGCATGGTCGCATGAGCAATGGAACCTGTGATATCGTACTCAATCAATTCAATATCGAAACCGATACTAGCATTGAAAATTGCGATCGCCGGATGCAGGCTAGATTCAAATCGTTGGCTCCAAGTTTGTTGTTGACTCACAGCAATTTATACGGCGTTCGCCGCACCCGTAGGATAAATAAGAGTCAATTGTAGAGGTTTATTATCCCCAAGACTGGTACACAAGATGCAATTTTTGTTTAACCGTAGCTAGTAAGGCTACGAAATAGGTAGCCGATAACGAGTCCCGTAAAAAACGCCCAAATTTGTCCTGTTTGCACAAAATGGTCAAACGCTCTTTGCACATCCCCAGCTAAGTCTGTATTTTTGACAGTTTGGGCTACTATAGTCCAATTAACAGGTAATTTTAGCAGTAATTGCGACACTGGATCGTAGCCGTAACTAAAACTAGCTACAAAACTAGTAAATTGCCCAATTGCAGTCGTAACCATAATTTCAACTCCCCACAAATATACAATTGTTGAGACAACTAACTAGAGCGATCGCGCCTGTAAAGAAGTTGTTTCTGCGGAATTATGGCATTAACTGTGGGCAAGCACCATACAGGAAATTACCGAGATTCTGGACAACAATTGCTCCTTTTTGGAGGTTGGGAGGCAAAAAAACTAAATTGTAGTAGCAAGTGCTTTTAAAGCAAAAATCCTCTCAACTACATCGGCAACAACTTTATCAGGTGTCGAGGCTCCAGAGGTAACGCCGATAGTAATTTCACCATCAGGTAGCCAATGATCTGTTGCGAGTAATTCACCGCTTAATAGCCGATGCTCGATTGTGTGATCGCCGATTCGCCCAACGCAATCGATATGATAGGAAGGAATACCCTTTTCCACAGCAATTTCTTGCAGGTGGGTAGTATTAGAAGAATTAAAGCCACCAATTACTACCATCAAATCTAACTTTTGCTCTACTAGTTCAAACATCGCGTCTTGACGTTCTTGAGTAGCATCGCAGATAGTATTAAAGCTTTGGAAGTGTTGATTAAGAACGCTAGGACCATATTTTCTCATCATAGTCCGCTCAAATAGCTTGCCTATTTGCTCGGTTTCGCTTTTGAGCATAGTAGTTTGGTTAGCAATCCCAACTTGCTCTAAATCTATGTCTGGGTTAAATCCAGCAGACACAGCAAGGCTAAATTTTGCCATGAATTCGGTTGTATCGCCGCCATTAAGAATATAATTGCAGACATATTCAGCTTGAGCGAGATTTAGCACTACCAAATATTTACCTGCAAAAGAACTTGTAGCGATCGTTTCTTCGTGGTTGTACTTGCCGTGAATAATTGAGGTATATTCGCCTTTTTTGTGCTTCTCAACAGTATTCCAAACTTTGGATACCCAAGGACAAGTAGTATCGACGATCAGGCAACCTCTATCGTTGAGTAGCTGCATTTCTTCGACGCTAGCACCAAAGGCGGGGAGGATAACTACATCACCTTTCTGTACATGCGAGAAGTCTTTTTTGCCTGCTGTAACTTCGATAAAACCTACGTTCATTTCTCGCAAGCGCTGGTTTACAGACGGGTTGTGGATAATTTCATTGGTGATCCAAATTTGCTCGGTGGGAAAATGCTGACGGGTTTCATAAGCCATTGCTAAGGCGCGTTCTACTCCCCAACAAAAGCCAAAAGATTCAGCTAGACGGATGGTGACATCACCGCGTCTTAAAGTATAGTTACTATCTCGAATTTGCTGAACTAGATTGCTTTGATACTCCGCAGCCAACATAGTCGCAACTTCTGCTCCCTTGCCAAAGCCTTTGCGGTGGTAGTTTTCTGAATGTTGGAGCGACTTCTTAAAAGCTTTAGTATCCATGCAGCCTCGTATCCTCTAGGTCGTCTTAGCTCGTTGTCGAATGCTTTACCTAGATTCTAGGTTAATTTAGGGTGAGTGTAAAACTACATTTTGTCTACAAAGCCTTTACGTTGGTAGTTTTCTAAATAGTGAGCGAAAGCTTTTAAGCTTTTGTATTGCATCTTCTATGTATTCTCAGTCAAGCGTTTAAGAATTTAATAAATTCTCGTGCAATTTAGAATTTTTGCAAAAATATACTTTAGCTTAGACTGCTACGAAGTGCTTTATACCGAAAAGTATTACGTAGCAATTGTGTACGTCTAGCCCACAATACATTCTTTTGCGAGATTCTATGTGTTATACAATCTAAATTAAGTTGCGATCGCACGTAGTTATTTATGAGCATTGCTAATATTAAACTTTTCAGCATAGATGACTGTCATCGCCTGACAGAACTAGGCTTTTTTGATACAGAGGAGCGAGTTGAGCTAGTTCGTGGGCAATTTATTGAAATGGTAGCGAAAGGAACAGCACATGAGGTCTGTATTACTAAATTAATTCGAGAGCTAATTATCTTAGTAGGAAATAGAGCCACTATCAGAGTACAGTCCCCTATAATCCTCCCACCAGACAGCGAACCTGAGCCAGATTTTACTATTGCTGTAAACAAGATTGATGATTATTTGAGCGCTCATCCTAGTGCAGCGGATATCTTGCTTGTTATTGAGGTTTCCGACTCTTCATTAAACTATGATCGCGAAATCAAGTTACCTTTATACGCTGAGTACGGAATAGTCCATTATTGGCTATTTAACTTACTAGATAACTGCTTAGAGTCTTATGCTGAACCTTATCAAAAACCTCAAGGTGATTGCAATTATCGCCTGAAGCGAATTGTATCAGCCAATGAGGCGATCGCTTTTCCTAGTTTTCCCGATTTATCTCTAGATTTGGCTAAAATTTTTCCTAGGGTAAATTAGTCCTAAAACCGGATATGTCTATTAAGCGTTAATTCACCAATTGCTATCATCAACTGCAAGCTTTCAAAGTAATTTTTGATATTTTTGTTTAAAATTGGTGTAATTTTAAACTACTACAACCAAGTTGAAAATTAAGCCACAGCGTTTTTTTTAAAGAAATCAATACAAAAAAAGTATTATCTACTTAATTTTTCTTGCCAATAAGATTGTTATAGAGAATAAAGCTACTGAAAACAGACACTAAAAGACTGATAGCGATTAACAACGATTTAAACATATGCTATTTAAAGCCTTTAGTAATTATTTGATGCAAATAAAGTAAGTAATACTCTAGATAAAAAAGTAAATTGCCTGAATAACGCTATTCAGGCAACGGCTAATTTGCTTTCCAATACATAAGGTACTGCACGTTATTGCGCGCGAAAACAGTAAATACTCGTAGATAGTTTTGGATGATTAAAATTAAGTACGTAAAAATATGGAAGTAAAATATAGCAATCCTAAATCAGTTGTAAAAAGCGTTTTGGGTTTCGCCCCCTAGCCCCCAAGCTTGGGGGAACCGGACTTTTAGCCCCCTTGCATTGGGGGTTTGGGGGCAGGTAAATATTTCATAACTCACAACGGATTGCTATATAGCTAAATAACTTACTTAAATGTAAGAATTAACATCAGACAGCTTGCAACAGGCACTTTTGCCAGCTGAATTGACTTCAACAGTTGCAAAGCCCGTCTAAATCGCTCCTACAGTACCGCCAACGCCATGCACTGGGAATGTATCTAAAGAATCATCCCACTTGCGTTTTGTGGTTAAAGATGATGGTATAAAAGCAACAAGTGGCTCTAATTGCATCAACATCTTCAATCGCAATTCAGTATCCTAAAATATATTTGCTCGGATTGCATTAATTTTGTTGAGAAATTTTTGGATAAAACGGATACATACAAAAACATCAAGTCCACCTAAATAAGTGTCAATAGATGGACTTGATGTAAATGTTGCTGTGGTGAGAAAAACAGATCCAGTTAATAAAAGCGATCGCCGTTTTAGTATGGTCTGCTAGATAAATTTCCTGGTTGCTGTGCTGTACCGCCAATATTAGCGTCACCTAAACCAGTACCATCTGCTTCCTTAACAAATCCGCTATAGGCTTCCATACCGTGTTCGCTAATATCCAATCCTTGAATTTCCTCTTCTGTACTAACGCGAATGCCCAGCGTAGCCTTAAGTGCTACCCAAAAGATCGTGCTGAGGAGAACAGTAATACCGCCTACAGATACAATACCGATAAGTTGCGACCAAACTTGCTGGAAACCACCGCCTAAAAGTAAACCTCTAAGTGGTCCTGTCCCCTCTGTATACAGATTCAAAGCACCGCCAGGACCTTCAGCAAACAAACCTACAGCTAAAGTTGCCCAGATGCCACAAACCAAGTGAACTGAGGTTGCACCTACAGGATCGTCAATTTTTATTTTGTCAAAGAAAGTAACAGAAAAGACAACAATTACTCCAGCAACTAAGCCAATTACTGCCGCCCAAGGCAAGCTGACATAAGCACAACTTGCGGTAATTCCAACTAAGCCTGCCAAGACACCATTAATAATCATCGATAAGTCAGGCTTACCCAGATACAGCCAAGCGGTGATAGTAGCAGCAATACCACCAACTGAGCCTGCTAGGTTTGTTGTTAAAGCAATGTGAGCAATGCTAGGAGTTACTGCCATTGTCGAACCAGGGTTAAAACCAAACCAGCCCAACCACAGAATCAGTGTACCTAATGTAGCAATACTCATATTGTGTCCTGGCATTGCTACTGAGACACCGTTTTGATACTTGCCCAAGCGAGATCCCAAAAAGGCTGCTCCCATTAAAGCCGCCCAACCACCTACTGAGTGAACTACGGTAGAGCCAGCAAAGTCCCAAAAACCAGCTTTTGCTAGCCAACCGCCACCCCAAATCCAATGACCTGTAATTGGGTAAGCAATGCCTACTAGTAAGAGACTAAAAATCAAGAAGTCAACAAACTTAATCCGCTCGGCAACCGCCCCAGAAACAATAGTTGCCGCAGTACCAGCAAATACTAGTTGGAACAGAAACTTTGCGCCCAAAGGTACGCCCGTCCAACTGAGAGCGCTAAATACACCTTGATAAGCATCCCCAGTAGCAGGACTATTATCAGCGCCGCTCAAGAACCAGCCATTAGTCCCAATAAATCCATTGCCATCACCAAACATTAAGGCAAAACCGATCGCCCAAAATGCTAAGGTAGATAGCGCAAATACGATTAAGTTTTTTGCTAATACGTTAACTGCGTTTTTCTGACGGCAAAACCCAGTTTCTAGCATACAGAAACCAGCATTCATGAAGAATACTAAAAAGGCAGCGATCGATACCCATAAAGTATCCATCCCCACGCGCAAGCTTTGCAAATCTTGCGTCACCTGTTCATTAGTAAGAGGCAGAGGAGTAGGAGGCGCTCCATCTTGAGCAACTGCGGCATAACCCCACACCAGCACAATCAATGTAGCTAGGGGGATACACGCTTGCCAACTAGGAGAGAGTCGTTTAATTACCCGCTCTAACTGAGCTAAAAGCGGCGCAGTTTTGCTAAAGCGGGAGCTTGAATTCCCGTGCAGCCGCCTTTTAGTCTTCTTCCATTTGTGCTTGTGGTTGAGTTTTACCTTCATCAGTCGCAACGATCCTTACCTGGTGAATATATTTAAAATTTGCTGCAATCGAGCCTTGTCAGTTTGATATCTGGCTCAATAGGTGTTTGTCGCTCATGGATATTAGCCATCAGCAGACTACTGAACCCAAAAATCTTGACTGATAACAACAGCCATAATGCCCGAACTTTTACACAAGAGCCGCCAAAGCAATTCTTAAGAAAATTGTTCTACTGCTAAATATGTTGTTAATGCCTTTTAAGAAGTTGATTCTGTATCACTACAAGCATTATTTCTGTATAAACAGATACAAATATTTGCAACTTAGTTTTGTATGTAAAGGTAATTAGGAAAGTTATGCAAGAAAAATGCTGCTTATCTACCTAGGCTGGTACTTTAAAGAAGCGATCGCCTGCATCAAAATCAAATATTACCTAAGTACTGCTGATAGCCCAATTGGTCTAGTTTCGCTTGTTTATCCATAACTGATTGAGCTAGAGTTTGGCGATATTGCTGCACTTGCTCTAATAATTCGCTCTTGGCAGTAGCGAGAATTTGCACTGCTAACAAGCCAGCATTTTTAGCATTGCCAATCGCCACAGTAGCAACAGGAATCCCAGCAGGCATTTGAACAATGGAATAAAGCGAATCTAATCCTTGCAAGTGGCGGCTAGATACGGGAACGCCAATTACAGGTAAGGGGGTTAAAGATGCAACCATACCAGGAAGATGAGCAGCGCCGCCAGCACCAGCAATAATTACTTTAATACCGCGCTGGTGGGCAGATTGGGCGTAGGTAAACATTCGTTCTGGAGTACGGTGAGCAGAAACGATCGCAACTTCGCACTCAATATTAAATTCTGCACAAACAGCGATCGCATCTTGCATTGTAGGCAAATCTGAGTCGCTGCCCATGATGATGGCGATTTGGGGTTGAGTCATGGGGATGGGGAGATAAGAGGTGGGGAGATGGGGGGACGAGGTAGACTAGGTTGGGGTTTGTTTTGGCTGTGAGTTAGTGATGAATGAACTAATGGCAAACGCGATCGCTAATTTGGATATTATCAATGCGCGAGTACCAGGTTATGCAGACTTGCAAAGAATTTGTATAGATTCACAAGGTAAAATTTATCGAATTTGCCCGATGGGTACGAGCTTTGAACCAGTCGTACCGCCAGAAGTTCAAGAATTAGATGTAGCCGAAGATTGGATTTCGTTAGGCGGCGTTGATTTGCAGATTAATGGAGCGCTAGGGTTAGCATTTACAGATATTGAGCCGCATCATACCGAATTTCTGGCAAAAATTTGTCAATTCTTGTGGGATGCGGGAGTAGATGGATTTTTACCTACACTTGTGACTACCTCAATTGACAATATTAGGCGATCGCTGGCTGTAATTGCAGATTTTATTGAGCAGCAAAAATCTCATACCCAACCAACTGCCCAAATTTTAGGAGTGCATTTAGAAGGACCATTTTTAAATCCGCAAAAGCGGGGCGCGCATCCAGCAGAATATTTATTGCCCCTTACCCTCGACAATCTCCAGCAGGTGTTAGGAGACAATGCAAGCGTAGTGAAAATTATCACCTTAGCGCCAGAATTAGACACCTCTGAGCAAGCAATTCCCTATTTAAAGCAGCTAGGTATAACAGTTAGTTTAGGACACTCCCTCGCCACCGCAGCCCAAGCAGAAAGAGCTTTTGAATTAGGTGCATCAATGGTGACTCATGCCTTCAATGCCATGCCACCATTACACCATCGAGAACCAGGCTTATTAGGAGCCGCCCTAGTTCATCCTGGCGTAAAGTGCGGTTTAATAGCTGACGGACAACATATTTGTCAAACAATGGTGCAACTGCTACTAAGAGCAAGCAACTACGAACAAGGACTGTTCTTAGTTAGCGATGCCTTAGCACCATTAGGGCTACCAGACGGCGTTTACCCTTGGGACAAAAGACAAATCACAGTAACAGGTGGCACAGCCAGACTAGCAGACAACACTCTCTCCGGCACAACATTACCCTTACTTACTGGAGTTCAAAACTTAGTCAAATGGGGTTGTGAAGTAGAAAGTGCGATCGCTCTAGCTACAATATCACCTAGACAAGCGATCGACCTCACCTTACTTGAAAACACCCCAGCCACCCAACTAATCCGCTGGCACACTAGCCACCTAACCAAAGCACTAACCTGGCAAAGACTAGTAACCTCTCCCCTAACTCTTTCCTCTGCGCCTCTGCGGTTCGCATAAATGCTAAATTGAACCCTGGAAAAACAAAAAACTTTAACAATGAACGCAACAGACGACAAAACTATAGTCAAAGAATACTTCAACTCTACTGGATTTGATCGCTGGCGGCGAATTTACGGCGATGGGGAAGTAAATAAAGTTCAACTAGATATCCGCAACGGACATCAACAAACAGTAGATACAGTTCTCAACTGGCTAAAAACAGACGATTTAACTCACTTATCAATCTGCGATGCTGGATGTGGAGTTGGCAGTCTCAGCATACCTCTAGCACAAGCAGGAGCGGAAGTTTATGGCAGCGACATTTCCGAGAAAATGATTCAAGAAGCCACAGAAAGAGCCGAAGCAGAACTAGGTAATATCAACAATCTTAAATTCGCCGTTCAAGACTTAGAAGCCCTCAGCGGTAACTATCACACCGTAGTTTGCCTAGATGTCTTAATTCACTATCCCCAAAACGAGGCAGATCGGATGATATCTCATCTAACATCTATGGCACAATCGCGAATTATCCTCAGTTTTGCCCCAAAAACCTTGGCTCTAAGTTTACTTAAAAAAATCGGCAGTTTCTTTCCAGGCGCAAGCAAAGCAACTCGCGCTTACTTGCACCGCGAAGCAGATGTAATCAAAATCTTGGAAAGTAACGGTTTTGCAGTGCAAAGACAAGCAATGACGCGGACTCAGTTTTACTTTTCCCGCATTCTAGAAGCTACGCGCAAGTAAGGTTAAAATCGTGCAAGATCGAGCATATCTTGCACTTTATTAGAATATTTAAGCAATAAATAATGATCCAATTATTCATTACTTTAGCGGCAATTTTAGGCGGATTATCAGTTGCGGCTGGTGCTTTTGCTACTCATGCTTTGAAAACGAGGTTAAGCGATCGCGCGCTCGAAATTTTTGAAACTGCGGCGCGCTATCAAATGTATCATGCGATCGCTCTATTAGTAGTAGCGCTATTATTAAGTCGCTCAGAGTCCCAGCCTGCTTTGGTTGCAACTGGGTGGGCTTTTATTGTGGGAATTATCATATTTTCCGGCAGTTTATATGCACTTAGCCTCACCGATATTAAGATATTAGGTGCAATTACTCCGTTAGGAGGTGCAGCTTTTATAGTTGGTTGGCTTTGTTTAGCTTATGCAGGTTTGAGCTTCAAATAATTGAGTATCTTTCTATACCTAAAAATATTCACATCTATCTTTAGTTGCGATCCCCATATCTATCTTTTGCAGGGTTAATCTAGTCGAGTTAATTGATTAAACCTAAGTTGTTACGATGCAATCT
>QQTW01001851.1_pt1 | contig 15140 bp, 22 predicted proteins | sample 1904831 | NCBI WGS metagenome assembly QQTW01 (sample SAMN09435610, study PRJNA476489) | Subsurface metagenome, whole genome shotgun sequencing project. | reverse complement strand
CCCCCCCGCCGTAACACCCACGTGATGCCCCAGCAAATTCAAGCAGCAATGTACCTTCACCTCACATAAGCATGCACCCGATCCCGTACATAGCCCTCTCAACACTCCTCTTAACCTGGTACCAATCCGCCCTCCTCTCGGCAAACTCATAGACCTCCTCCGCACGAAATATGCCATGAAAGCGATCGCCGTCCGCAATGATAGTTGCCAGCTCCTTTGCATGCGACGGGTCGACAAGGTAAATCTGTGCGAGCTCGCATAGCGCGATAAAGTATTCGAGTAAGTCGTGATTTTTGAGAGTTTGAATGTAGGATAGGTAGTGGTTCATGTCACTTGTCGCAGCATGTCAGTGGTGGCAGGTCTAGGGTTGGAGTGGAAGACAACATACCTGATCAGTTTGATGGAGCCATCGGTGGGTGTTACGGCGGGGGGTGACTGCATTGTCTCTGCAAGGTCTGGGTTCCATATTTTCTTGGTAATTCTATACTATCATCAACGAGGTGAGATATTGTGTATCCATCCATACGCGAAACATTTGCCCACTTGCATTAAAGCATTACTATTGTAGCCATCGGGGGGTCCCGGCCCGAACTGGGGCTGTTCTAGGTCAAAATCTTCCTCTATCGTTTGAAGAGGTCTCTTGTCTGGGTTCCCTCCCGGCCTATCAGGACGGGTAGATGGGCCCTCATCCAAGTGGTGGGTAGACGGACCCTCATCCAGGTCGGTTGGTTCTGACATGAGGGGTAGATATCGGGTAGGAGGAGTCGGGTAGGAACTGCGTAATAGCAGGGTAGGTGGATAAGGGTAAGTGGATACTTAGAAGGTACACTGACCCCATCCTCCGTATTCATAACAATTACCGCCACTTCAATATCTTCGATACTCGAGTCCACTAGATTCTTCATAGTACTGCAACATCATGCCAAGTCAGACTTCTCCCGCGCCTAAAAACCCCACCGGCCTCGAAAAGTAGCCATTGGCGGGCACCTCGCACACCGGCAAGATGCACTCCTTCACCACATGCTGATCAGCGGCCTGGGTCCTGTGTGGGCAAAGTTTCAGCAGCGTGACCCGTTGGCCATCCACAACCCTCCAGGCAAAGAGCCCAGCGCATCGGTTGCGGAGGGTGTTCGTCTGGCGAGATTTGACGAAGAGGTGATCGGGGTTGGCGCAGCCTCGGTAGTGGCAGAAATGACTCGCCTCGTAGCTGTCGTTGCTGCTGGTGGAGATGGAGTTGAGGACGTTCCTCGCGAACTGTGGCCCATGGCTGTGATACGTCCTCAGGTAGATCGCGATATGGTGCCAACTGCATGCCCATTAGTAGCTGCAATCATCAGAGCATGTTCATCATTCATGTTCTTCCTTGGGCAAGAAGTAAGCTACGTGTTGAACAGCAACTCTTGCATGAACCAAGCCATTTCAAGGTCCTATAGTCCTCCTAACTCTTGTCTCGTCGGAACTCATCGCCGGCTCTTGACCTCTAGATAGATGAACACATACCAACGGCGCGACTGCTTAGGAACCAAGAAATAGGCTGTCCTCTTGTCGTTGTCATTACACATGATGAAACCTTCTTCCATTCGACCAAATCTGTTCATGTATAAATTCTGGAAAGTTCCAACGGGGCCGTACAGAGACATAATGGCAGGACATAATGGCAGGTGTCCTGACCAATGTTCTCAATATCACGGGCGCAGTGTCGAGTCTCAAATCGAAACCCATTGTTTCAGTGTGCTCTTCAAGTTCACAGTCTATGCGCATAGGGGTGCATACGTTGTCCGAGTGGCTTTCGGGTTGCCATAGTAAGTGCTCCATGATCTCTTTTGGATCGTGCCTCCTTGCTGATGACTCAACCTTAGAAGAGCGTCCATTTGTCGACCTCTCCAAATTTACTGTGTCTGGTATTTGACCATCCCAGGACTCTATGTTGTCAAGCTGCCTGTCGAGTCGGAGAAAGAGTAAACCCTTTCAGGATTACTATAGCGTCTAAGCCTTGGAAATTACATTGCTTCGGCTCGAAAGCGCACTCGTCGATTCGACTTCTTTCAGCCATTCGGCAGGCTTTCCATCCCTCATCGAAACAGACCAGCTACTTGAAACAAGAATGGGATCATGCCAATTAATCCCCCCGCTGCTTTTGAATCAACAATGGGCGTGACAGTCGCCGTTGCCTCCTGGCAAAGAAAACAACCCTTCTTCGGAGAGAAAGGCAATTGCAATGATGAGCCCCACATGAGCTTGGTGTGATGACGTAGTTCGTCTGGTGGCCGTATGAAGACGGCCTGGTGCTTCAACAGTAGAATGGCTGTTGAAGGCAAAAGCATGACGTGCTACCGATTATTGAGAGTGTCAAAGATGTTTTGCCGGCTCGGCATTTTGCTCTGGAATACCGCCTGTCACAATATCCTTGAGCCTGGCATACATTCCCGGAGCTCTTTGTCCTCATTTCCGGCCCATGGCTGCAATGCTTGACGCTTTTGTTCCTCTCCAGCCTCGATTTTCATCGTCCTTTGTACATCCGCGTTAATTTGGGCGACTAATGACCATTCTTTCCCTTGTCGGTTACATTCCTGTCGCAGTACTAAAGTTTTGAGGTCATTCAGGTGATATCTTCCTCTGAGTCTCCTGGTATGGATGTCACGAATCCAGCCAGACTGCCCGTTCCGAGATACTCCTTTTCACTGGTGAAGACCCAGACTAAGTACGGTTGTACAACCTGCCCAGGACAAACACAGTTCACCGTGCCGGTGTGACATCAATGAGGAGCACGAAGCTCAACCGATTTCTGAAATCCGTTTTCACCTCTTTATTTCTTCTTCCCAGACTGAACAATGACGTCCCCTGCAGATTTGATTGATGACGTCTCTCCATCTTCCTCTGCCCAGACCCAGTTTTTGATCTCTTTGCAAAAGATCGCTGCATAATCGCCAAAAATGGCTACAAATTTGAGTTCCTTGAGCTCCTCACTAAGCTCATGGAAGCGTGCCCAATCACTGTTCGGGCCATACAACTTCTCTCAGTGTGACTCCCACATGTTTTCCAGGATTTTGACCTCACAGGCGAGGTTCTTTCACTCATTCGCTGCGTGTGTCCCACTTCCTCCACAAGGGCCTGTCCGTCTGCAACCGCCTCAGCTCTTTTTTCGATGGCATTATCACGCTGTTCGTGAGCGACAGGGAGATGCTCTCGAACTCCGCAATCAGATCCTCATACAGGGAGAACTTTGGTTGCATATCTTCGGCTTGGGCGTTGATCCGCTGCAAGGTAATAATGATCCCTCCACTGACCTCAGCTGATTGAGCGGGAGCGGAAAAACAGGTCAATTTGTTCTGGTAGACAATCTCTCCGCCTGTGTCGGCAGTGCTAATTTTTCAGTCATATTCTTCACACAGCTCACATTATGAGCAATTTTGATGTCGTTATCCTGACTTGTGCGGATTGTGCAGCAGGATTGATGTTTGCTGTAGTACGTACAGACTAGCCAGTTGTTCGACTCGTACAGCTCAAGTTGTATTCATCGCTGTAGGTTTGATGATTGAAGAGAGAAGAGAGTGAGAGAAGTTCAGTGATTGAGTCAGACCTGTATGTAAATGTGTTGCCTGCGATGAATTCATATGAGATGGGCTCGTGATTGCTGTACGTCATTGGCTTCACTACGCTCACCGGCTCCATTCCCAACCTACAACCATGATGCTGGAATGCGCAGTCTTTTGTACGGAGAGTGGTGATGCTGGAAATTCACCGTTGTCAGAGATGAGGTTACTCATCTCTGATCTTAGGGTCTGACGTTTTGATTAGGTCGCCTGCCCTGCTAAGCATTTTGGACGCGTGTAATGGGTTGGTGGGTGTGTCTGTTTTGACCCATAGCGAAGCTGGCTTAACCAAGTCTCGCCAGGTTCTTAGTCGAGTGATTCCATGGAAGGTGGTGTAAATAAGGACGTTTCAAGTCGCGACTGTTTCTAGGAATAGCACCTGTATGTTTGCGGTAGCAGTCGACGATTGCCTCTATCCCATCTGCAGCCTCAGCTGGTGTTATGTTGGTGTATGAGGGGTTGAGTTCGAGAAGTTGTACTGTGTTTGGTAGATCGTTAATAAAATTCTTCTGGATGGCATATGTGACCTTGTCCATCATCGTTCGAGCCAAATTGTTTGTATCGTGGCCTTCGCCGTGTTGGACTGTGCTTCCCATCCTTCCTGATTGGAGACACCTCCTTTGAAGGCCTTGTAGAGCTCTTTCTCGGTATTGTCACGAGCAATAACTTTTGTTTTCCCTAGGTTCCGTCGTCAATCCTGCGGTTGGAAACTGTGCTGTGATGCATTCTCACTGGTCGTAATACTGCTTCTCGTTGCTTTGAGAAATTTCGTGGAGGCTCGACTTGTTAAGCGTGCCTCTTTTGGATTGCTACTGCCAAGCTGGAGCGTTTTCCAGGATTATTTGAAAAAGGTTTACGCATATGTCGAAGCGATTAATAACCCAGCTGCCTTATTTGGACGCCTGGAAGACTAGGAGAAGCACCGCGATTGCTATATCCTCCTTTTATGTACCAATGTCCGTGGAAATTGTTGCATATGAACCGTTCTCTATGTCAATGTAATCCTCGTACAGATACCATCCATTGTACGTCCCTGCGGCACAGTCTTCCCTGGACCTGATTTCGGCACGTTCGCATCAGCAACAGGGGTTGCATCCCTTGTCCAGATTTTCGAGTCGTGGCGGTGCTTGTGGACTGTAAGGTCGGTTGACGTGTTTGGTGGCCCTTTCTTTTGTGTCGGCTTAGAGGTTCTGTGTGTCTTTCGTGTGGGCTTAGGCGTCGTTTTGGTTGCACTTGGTCCCTCTCCTGCGTCATCTTCGTCATCTTCGCCGTTACTGTTCGCACCGTCGTTGTTATCGCTCTTGCCGAAGGTTATAGATACCCTGTAGAGCCTGTGAGCTTCATCTGTCCGAGCTGCTCCAAGGTCGAAGTTAGCGTCTCTAAGATGACAGAGGTCTCCTCGGTTCCACTGTATTGAATATTGATGATTCATTGATGAATCAATCTGTTGAGCCCCTTTGATTCTTCTGCATGTCAAGCATAGATGCATCATCGAAAGCGTCACTGTCGCATCTCTACGGCTGAAGGTATGCTTTTCAAGCCGTTCACCCCATCTGTGACATGAGGTCTCCCTCGCCTGCACTTGGTGTGTGGTCCCATAGAGTAAATACTTCACTGATTGCGTTCATTCGGGCGAGCTCGCGGTCTGTAAGTAGAACCATGTCCTCCTCAAAGTCATATCACAGGCGTTGTGCATCCTCCAGCATCTGACCAGCCTTCATCGTCTTGTTCTTAATTCTTTCGAATGATCGCCTGTCTTTACTAACCATGAAGAAGAAACTTTCATGATACATAATGTGAGTCTTGAATTCAACTTCTTTTGTATTTTTGTTCTTAGCGTTGGAGTGGCCGTTCTCCCGGCTCTTTTGCGCTACCACACCCATTCCCTCTGACCGGTAGAAGCCCATCTTCAAGGCTAGGTGCTTTGCACTGTTTTCGTAATTGACGCTAACAAATCCTTAGATTATTGTCAATTTGACTTCAACAACTTAACTACCCAAAACACTCCTTACCGGTACATTGTTTGGTCTAATGTACGTCTCTGAAAGAAAGAAACTTCTTCTTTCAGCAGATTCAATCGTGTGTAGTGACAAGGATACTGGTCGCAATCCCGGCCACTCTGCAAGAACCTCATGCATTCGATTCTGCTCCTTTAGCTGGATGGTGGGAAACTGTGCATGTCGAAGTCGAGTAAACAGAGCGTTACTCAGTGTAGCAGTGTGTTCATTGTAGCTGAGTTGACCACTGACAGAAATGACTGTTGGTGACAGCTGTTCATCATCTTCAATCATAATTCAGCCTCGAACCATCTCATGAGACTCAAGCTTATAATTGGGCATCAGACATTCGATTTCTTCTTCATTGCTGCATCATCTTTCATGATCACAATGCCCAAGGCATCGTTCTCAAAGCCTTCACGCACATCGTTACACACAGCTGTATTGGTTGTTGACACAATAAACCTTGACAAGCATCATACTTCTTGGAAGATGAAAGAAGAGCTCGAATCTGTATCTAGAAGGATGAGCAGCTGGGAGAAAGCTTTGTTCGCTTGAGACTTTCATTTCTTTGGACAAGCATAGGCCGCATAACCATTTGTTCGGCAACATCTCCGCGTTTCCTGGAAGGGTTTTTGATAGTTTGCAGCTTGTTCTCTTCTCCTCCAGCGTTTACCGGGTACACCACTTGGTCTCTCTGCGTCGCTCGTAGGGGAGTATCCTTCGTGTATAGGTCTTATCATACCTGAGCCCATCTTTTGGCCCCTTCAATTCCCAAAGATGGATTCTTGGTAAGTTTTTCTCAAACTCTGACTTGCTCAATAGCTGTTCTGAGACGGTGGTAGGGCGAGAATCATCTTCGGCATTCGGCCACATCCATGTTGGCCACGTCAGCGTCTATATGAGTAGGTGGGTCCTTGGGCCATCTCTTCACCTGACTCTTGAGATTCACCGTTAACGTCCAAGGTTCTGTTTCGAAGTTCTTTGTCTCTGACCCGTTGCGTGAAACGCCCCGCAGCTCGGCTAATTGACGCCATGATAGCCTCAAGTCGTAATAGAGGGGATCATATGAAGTGTCGTCTCCCAATATCTCCGCGAAGTTCGAATTGAGAAGAAAACACAGACGAAACGAATTGATGTCAAGAGTGGAGCTGCTGTGTGATGCCTTCTTCCTCGTACCCCCCACCTATCGCATCGATGATCCAATATTTACATGACACAGTGTATCCTAAAGCATGCCAATATCTCCAGGCTTTTCATGGCCAAGGTGATGGAAATGTTGTTGCAAATCGAGGACACGGTTACGCTGACGTTGCTGGCGGTATAAAAGTGCAGAATGTGATTTTGTACAGATGCAATCCTTATCGTCGTGGGATTCGAGCTCGCAACCGTTTATGTGAGTAGGGTCTCGGCGGGAAGCAAAGCACGCTGGGTCAGTGTTCACTGCGGAAATGCCCACTCTCGATCGACATGTCGAGTAGGTTAATTAGCGTATGTTGAAAACGGAGATAAGCAGTTATGTTGCTGGCAAGTGTGTTCGAAAGTTCAGCGTGCAGTATGCGAAGGTAGGCCAGGCAGCAGTGGAAACCAACCAGAAAGCAATACCCCGAAGAAGAAAGGTACTGCTGCAAGTAAGGACATGCTGCCATATCATACAGTCAGTTGAATCGGGCTGCGAGCCAGAACCACAACTGCACGGTGGCTGTGCCCTGTTGTCCCCATGTGCTGGTCCATCACTGGTGGTACTCTTTAACCTATGTGATGCTGAGCGAAGTAAAGGTAATCTTTCTCGGTGCGACGACTCTGAGAGTCTTGAGATCATGTGGTAGTATAACCCCAATGCTGTCGGGCTTCTTCGTTGATGTCATACACGAGCTGACCATTGCTGTCTCGGCACTGGGGTACTTTGGTGCGTTAGACGGACTTCATGCTTCCTCAAAGATACTGGGTGGTACTGGTGTCCCCTTAAGCTCTTTCTCTGTAGCCAGTCCTTCCTTAGGTGCCCCGTTCTGGTTTCGCTCCCACCGTGACACTAGGTGACAGCCGGATTCCTCGAAGTACAGCCCCACTAAGATCTTTCACAGTTTTAAGAAGTTCGCCCCAACAGACCAGCTGCTGAATGTTGAACATCCGTACTGTCCATGCCGACCATGCATCCGAACTGACCTGGTAAAATGCAAGATTTGAAAGACATTCGTTTGGAGTTGGGCTTATTAATCTGGTTGTGGGCCACTGTTGTGACAGGACTGAAGATTATATTGCGAACAATAGCCATCGGCGAAGGAGGTAGGATCTGACCTGTTGAAGGTTGAACAACTATCTCATTTTGCCCTCCCACTTGAGTGCTGTCAAAGAATACGAAGGATAGCACATAACGCCTTCGACAATGATCGCAGCGTTAAGTACTGATGCTGGTTCTGAGTCTTTTGGCCTCTGTGTCCTGACCATCGTCCTCTCCGTTCAGTTTTGGAGCTTTCGGGAAGGCTTCGGACATGGAAAGCTGTCGCAGCTTGGTGAGAAGTTCCCAGTAAATTGATAAATCAGAGGTTGGGCCTGTGCTTAGCTTGGGACTTGTGGTAGGAATTAAAAGCGTTGGACAAGGCCATCGTGTTTCTTACACAACGTTTGGAACAATGTGACCTTTGGTTCGTCTGACTTCCTTTCGCCTTACCGGCTATGTGCTCTTGGATTCGTTGTCCAAGCGCCTGCAATTTGGCATCTGATCTCTTTGGTGGCGCCCTCAAATTCGTGGTACCCTTTTCAATTGCTTTGTTCAGTCTAATGATATTTTGAATGGAAGGTCCCCGTAATTTGCTTCTTTTCAAGGTGGAGAAGTCCCTCTCACTAAGGTTTCGTTGGCATGCTATTGACAGTCTTGTCCGCGTTATAACCAGAGAGCACATCTTCTTCGATGTCCTCATCCGCCACCGGGTCACCATCAGTGAGGCTTAATACAGTGATCTCTCAGAGGCGAGCGCCATCCTTTGTTCGTAAGTTCAGCTTTTCGACGGCGGTCGTGTTCAGGCTGGACTGTCTAGAGATCGTCCACATTCTCGTCGCCAACTACGCTGACGGAGTAGGAGTCAAATGCCCATTGCTGGAACTCGCCCCATTCGACGGCAGGACCTTTGATCTCAGCAAGTGCAACCACTAGTGCCTCCTCGGAGTCAATATGGGAGACCGCTGCTTCAGACCTCATGTGAAAATCTTCGTATTGAGCCATAAGAGAGGTGACCATCGCCGCAATGGTCTTCTCACTCCTTGTAGAATGAAAGGCCGGTCGCTTTTACCAGGGATTGTTCGACTTCCAATAAAGCCACCGTTCAATGTTTATTGTCTCACAAGTAAGTTGTGAGCCAGACTGCGCTTTATTCTGTTTTGTCACGTAAAGACAACCCGCGTTCTGAGGGTTTCATCCAAATGTGTACAGAAAGCCCAGATGATTTCCGAAAGCGAAAGCTGGGACGCAGTATTGAGGAAGTAATTGGCAGATCTTCCAGGCAAAGGTTTCAGTCTCATCTAATGTGGAACGAATGATCGAGAGTGAATTTATCCATGGGGGAGCCGTGAAAGTAGCGACCTATGAACGTTGCAGCGGTTCGTTGTCTTTTGACGGGCTCTCTCTGCCCAACTCCTTCTGTCGGCTGTCATTGGGACAGCGCTTGGCACTTCCCTGAGAACCACATGAGCCATTACCACTCACGGTAACAGTTTCTTGACGACTGTGTCATAACAGAATTGCAGCAGAGACCCCCAGTAGTGGCGTTCGTACCTTATCTTTGTGTCGTCCTGTCCTCAAAGAAGATCAGAGCAAGAGATCCTTCAAATTTCTCCGAGCGGTTAGTCCAGAGATGAAGTTCTTCTCTTGTTGGCTTTTCCCCTCCAGTACGTTCTTCTGACGGACATTCGCAAATGCCATGAGTATCTTGCGAAAGCCGCAAATTCAAGGAGATATTGAGCGATCTTTGTTCTCGATGTTATATGAACGACTGCCGAAGACATCTTGGACTGACCTAAACTCAGATATGCATTGGTGAATGCTCCCGCAAGACTTCACTAACCACCGTTTGCCCGCCAGAATGAAAAGAATAAAGTGAGACCGCAGTACCCACAATGCTGCATGGGTTGTGTTCTGTATCTGAATAGTGGCCTCAGCTTCCTGTAGATTGGGACGACGCTTGGCCAGTTTTGACAAGGAGGCTTGCCAGATTCTTAGATGGTGCTATACAGAAGTGGTCAATATCGACACACAAGGCCTAATAGTTGCAGCTGAGCTTGTGCAATGATCAAGAGTCGTCTGACTTCGTTGTTGGATGCCATCGGAGGTCTGCAGTCTCTAAGGTTGCTCGCCACTCCTCTAAGCTAGTGTAGCTGGCTTGCCAGAGTGTTTTCCTCGGACACCCTCTTGCAGATACTGAGGTTCGCAAACAGAAAAGGTTGAAAACTTGTGAATCGCAACAGACGATTATTATCGTTTGTCGGCTGAGTATGGGGATCATCCCTGGCAGAACTGTGACGGCAAATCTGAGACCTTTAGTCGTCACATTGTATGACCATGCAATTCGGTGATCACCAGCCTCAGGGACTCAGCCAGTGTTTAATGAAAAGAAACGAAGGCTGATAGCTGGTATATGTAGCAGGTCTAGTCAGATATAAGAATAGCAAAAAGGTAAAAGCGGTCGCGAACGCCGAGCTCCAGCAAAAAAGGTGTTGAGTGATGTGGATGGAAGAGAGTTGTTCGGAGGATTAGACGGGGACCTTATAGTGCCCGAGTGCGCAGAGTGAATGGCCATATCATAAGAATTGGCGAGATCGTGTGCAATGATCTATATTCACCTCGGCCAAGCTTAAGATGACGACGGCTCCTGTCAGCTGCTGCAAAGAGAAAACTTTATTCACGCGAAACACCAGCGGTTTACAAGAGCTAATAGACGTGAGACATGCTGCGCGTTCGTAGATTTCTACCGATTAAACGCAGAGACGAAGGTCAACTTTCGGATTGCTCGCTTCCTATCGCTCGAACTCCTGCGCCTTGTCTGAGTCTTCTAAGATGCGCATCAATCGTCCTCGAACCTGCCGTTGGCGTACTGTGCCAGCAAGACATCATCGGAAGGTGGACCACGATTGTTACGCACTGAGAGTAACACCCTTGTCAGTTATCGACTTTGTATCAGCAGCTCCTGTAAACATACCCCACTCCGTTTCCACGCGGAAGAAGATCCACATCCACCTCCTAAACACCTCCAGTAACTCCATCAAAAAGATGCCCCCTTCTAGGTCGTTGAAATGGTCTAAATGCGGTGACAGTTTGAAACTCCAGGTACACCGCAGCAGAAGATCGATGATAATGGCGCCATAGTACATTTCCTTGTTGTGAAAAAAGGTGTATCGGCGTAAGCCCCACTGGTATTCCGGATTATTGCGCTCTTTTGAGCTGGAGAAGATGCTGAGGTCCCAGTCCTTGGCGACGTCCCAATAGAATGAATAAAACGAGTTTACGAAGACAAAGAAGAGCCTGTAGACCTGGGTTAGTGACGACTAGTATAGGAGTAGGCAAGGTAGCGTACCATAATCGAAAAAGACCAGCTTCACTCATGCCCATTTTTGCCGGGTCGTATCCTCTCTGCAAGGCGCTCAAAGTAATGACCGGAAACGCACTCGCATATTTCAAGGCATTGGCTAGATGCTGTCCTCCCCAGCCTGACGACGCGGGTCCGCCAATTGCCCCATTGGCGCTGCGAACCCTCCAAAACTCGATCAGACACTGTCTCAACCGAATCAAGCTCGGGACGCTGATGATCAACGGCACGACATATTGACCGCCACATCCTCGGTCTGGCCTTGAAGTAGATGAACGGGTCGAGGAAACAAACATGCAAAACGACACGAAAAGATCCCCCAGCACCTTTGCATAAGATGTCAACACATCGGCCAACAGTATATCTCCGAACTTTCCATCCTGCGCTTGAGCAATTCCTCCAATGCTCACGCGCTTTAACGTCGAAAGAAACCGGTACCGCCCCGTTCGGGACAATCGCTGTAAGGGAAGGATGAAGAATACGACGAGGAGAAGCAGATATGATTGGGGAAGGATCTCCCAAGCCAGTACGAGCGAAGGCTGACCATGAGTGATGGTCCAGAAAAGGATGAGCGAGATGACCAACGGAATTGTGAAGAGCGTCGCGAGCCGGTAGGTAGATAGGTGGTGAGAGGGAAGTACTGGAGAAGGCCGAGTTGGGTATCTAATGAGTGCCGGTACATCCTAACAGCCTGTCAGTATAATAACTTAGTGCGCGCGGAATATTAGTGCAAGACGGACGATTTTGAGAACAGACAAGTAGTGAAGATTCAAGCCCCAAGCCCAGATCCCTAGGAGAGATTAGTCGCATATTGAAGGTAACTGGTTGTGTAAGCATACCGAGAACGATTATGAAAGCGACCCTGTAAGGCAGCGGCAAGTAGAGACTGAACGTGTCCAATTCGGGATCAACAGCAGGGTCACCATCCATTGCTGCTCATATTTGAGCTAGTCCGCCTGGAACACTACAGGCAGCTCGACCAGACGTCCTGTGTAGCGTTCTGAAGGAGCCACAAGACTGCGATTGTAAAGAGCGACCAAGGCAGGAAAGGGACAGAGAGTGGACTTTGTCGTTATTCAAGATTGTTTCCCCGGATTTTAAAACACTGTCTCGTGACTCTTGGCATTTTCGTATAGGGCTGATTAAGCAGCGAATCAGCCAGGACAGGGGTGCTGCGAGCCGAGGTCTACTCGTTAGTACATGTCTTAAGTCACCTTAAGAAGCTCCTGGTTTAAGCTTGGTTCCTACAATCGAAAGAAGGAAACGGGCAGGAGCAGGAGCAGGATGGGGAACGCATCAGATTATGTTGACGATGCGCCTGTCAGCAGCTTCAGCGATACCAACACCATCAACGCTTACAGATATCCCTTCGCGGCCGCGCCGGACATAATCCGCTCCAACCAGAAAGATGCCTACTTTCAAGGCGTCCTCTTCGAACAACTCTCCACCATCTTGCGCAACCTCTATGGCGCCCGTTTCGTCCACACGCACACATCTGAAGCCCGTACCTTCACCGAGCTACTCTATCTCGGCCTCACGACCCTCATCGGAAACAGAACTCTGGGTGAAGAGTACTGTGATATCATTCAAGTGGAAGATGACACTCTGCGATTGCCATCCATATACAGGAGATCGGGCTACATCCTCAGCAGCATACTTCTACCCTATGGTCTCACTCGGCTTCTCCCAGTCTTCAGACACCGCCTCCGGCAGAAACTGGAATCAAATCTTCGCCGCAAAGCCAAACAAGCGAAAACGCTGTCCTCTCGTGCTCAGGCGTATATTCTCAGACACATCGACACTCTCACTAGCCCCGCTCCGCTCTACGCCTTAAGTCTCTCAACCTTCTATTTTTCAGGAGCCTACTACCACCTGGGCAAACGCCTCTTTGGCTTACGCTACATCTTCACACGACGCATCGCCCCGTCCGAACAGCGCATAGGCTACGAAGTGCTAGGTGTTCTTCTCGTACTACAACTCGCCGTGCAGGGATGGCTGCATCTCCACCAAACACTACGAGGCGGTCCAACGCCGCCTATGACCGCCAACACAGGGAGCGCAGCAGGAGGCAGTGCCGTGCTAGACGGTGGTGTGGAAGTCTCCCTAAATCCAGACGTCTATACGTCCGAAAACGTGCTGCTGTTCGAGTCCGCCACGCCTTCGCACCACCCTAGTGCATCAAGCATCGAGAAGGCTACGCACACGCCTGTCCTCGATAAGCCGCAGTATCACCTCAGGGAGGGTGAGATGATGCAGTGGATTCAGGGACGGCAACAGAGGAAATGTACATTGTGTCTGGAGGAGATGCGGGATCCGAGCGTGACGACGTGTGGGCATGTGTTTTGCTGGACTTGCATCGGGGATTGGATTCGCGAGAAGCCGGAGTGTCCGTTGTGTAGGCAGGTTGTGCTTGGCCAGCATGTTTTGCCGTTGAGGGGTTAATGGTGGGATTGGAGTGGATCCGTTGTTGGCTCAATGGAGGGATCAATTCACGGATATTCGAACGCCAGGAAAGGACGCAATTTTTATCTTTGGCCGAGCAACGTGTCTCGATGACAAACGCTTTGAAAGCTGTAGTTATCAGCCTTCACCCTCGATGCTGGTCAAGCGGTCTTTGGCGATGTGAAAGATGCACACTCACACATCAAGGGCAGCTCTGTTTGGATTTTAGCTGATGTACTACTGGACGTTTGAGCTTCCACTCTTGGAAAGCAGCATCCTATACCGAAATTGCAACATTTGAGCAAGGTATGGAGGTCAGGATGCGCTAGTGAAGCTATAAGCTATGACCGACATATGAGAGAATCCAGCATGGACTTAAGTTGCACAGATTCGGGGCGCCGAACTGGAGGCAAATTCACCATTGCGAAGCTATCCACAAGCTCTCCTCTGACGCTTTTTCGAAACTATATGCTGGTCAGCTTTGTCCCGCGTACGCCCGATCCAGGCCGCGATGAAACACGCACTCCTCACGCTGCCGTTGAGCACCACTCGGAGCATTTCTTGAGGATTGCCGATATTCCATGCCAGTGTTGGGAGCAGAAAGTCGACAAGTGTTTCTGCTTGGCCTCAGCGAACATTTTCCTCTAGTAAATCTCATAGTCTGCTTACTTACGAAACGTTATGTTCTATGGTCATGGTACATTGCGTCTTAGTAACCACCGTCATGAAAGCTCCAACTGTCCTCGCGGTTTAGTCTCTTCAGCTGCCGTCTCCAGCTCCAGCTTCCCATATTCGGCAGTCCTCGGTTCTTTAATCACTTGCAGATGCGACACCAACTGGTCAATATCGGCCCTCGCGTCGACGCAAGTGCCAACGACTTCAATCTCCAGCGTCCGTAGTCCGCGAAGCTCGAGCAATTCTTTCAAGCCTTTATGGTCTTGCGGGCATAGTTCGCCTTCGTAGGACAGCCAATCATAGAACTGGTTCGGTTCCATGTAGATGTAGAGCTCGGTGAGATTAACAGCGGTTCGCAGGAGCCGAAAGGTCTCCGGAACGTTTTCAGGCGAATCCGGATATCGAAAGGTAACTGCTCGAAGGTGCCGGCGACGCTCTGGGCCGATAGCTGTTAGGAACTCCCAAAGCCAGCAATCATCATGTATACCGCATATATCGAAGTGGTGGAAGCGGTAGAAGATAGGCATGGCCTCGTCGTAAACAAGGCGCGAGACGCATAGCAGCGAAGTAGCTGGGTTGGGATTTCGTCTGGAGGGCAACCGGTAATGCGAATATATCAAGTGTCGAACCTCACTCTTGCATAAATATAGTTCATACGTAGGTTGGATCAAATGACACTTGTAGACCTCCTGGCGTAGTTCTGGTGGTAAGCGCAGGAACGGATGGAAGATATCGTGCTCGACAACCATGATGGGGATATCGCAAGATCAAGGTCTTGAACCGAGGACTGCCGAATATGGGAAGCTGGAGCTGGAGACGGCAGCTGAAGAGACTAAACCGCGAGGACAGTTGGA
>QQTW01001850.1_pt1 | contig 15141 bp, 21 predicted proteins | sample 1904831 | NCBI WGS metagenome assembly QQTW01 (sample SAMN09435610, study PRJNA476489) | Subsurface metagenome, whole genome shotgun sequencing project. | reverse complement strand
GCTGAGGATGAAGTATCCATAACTTAATACCACTTTGCTAGTGATGGACACCACCCACCATGGTAATCGTTAAGTTGAGGGACTCAAACAAGGTAGAATTAGAAGACGGATGCATCTTGAGACCACCAGATGAACACCCGTGTGTAAGAGGCACAGACGAGCACAGGCCGGGCATTTGAGGTGGGCCATTTTGGCTTTGGTGCATGTGCTCTGATGCACTGTGCGTCATCTGCATCTAGATAGGCGATTGATCCGTGATCTCGCTCTCTGCGACTATGGGATGGGGTAATCGACAGCGGAGATATTGTTCCCCTCGGACAGGCGAGATCCTGGCGAGCCCTTAGCAGCGCTGAACAACCTCAAGGGGCCCAAAGAAGAAGGTAGGCTTTGATATCCCGGTAGAAGAACACCACCAGCAGTAAGGTGCTTTGCTTGGTGGGGGCTGTACAACAGGATATCTGCGTCGATCTTCCGAATTGCCCTCAGCTATGCCGTTTGACTGATCCAGCCCAGTATTGTCTTGAATATCGTCTTGAGTCCAGTCTCAAGTCCCTTCTTGGAGACCCTCATGGCGACGCTCATTGCTCCATCATTAGCACCTCCCTCGTCAGAGAGCCTCGTGGGGTCAGTGGTTCCGACGCCGTACATTGTCCAGAAGCGTGATCTCGGCCAATCATATTCGCATATGGAGCCTTGGACCAGCGAGTGACGATCTTGCCTCTTTAGCTGTAGCGATGGAGGCTATGTCCCAAGTCTCGACTCATGGGAGGTGCCATCGGACTTGCAATATAGAGGGCAGGGACCGAAAATCATCTGATGTGGTGTGGATAGGAGTTATAAACAGCATCTGATGTGGTGTGGAAAGAAGTCAGAAACAGCATCTGAGGGTTGGTAATAAATGTCGTGTCCTACAGGCTCTGGCAGGCTCCACTAAGATCGCCGGTTTACCTTAAGGTTCGGGCGGCCAAGTTGATTCATTAGCGTGAAACCCCTCCACCACTAGCAAAAAGCATTGCCATGTGTATCTGCTCCAGCCTCTTTTACTCCTGCACAAGCACGATCCCGATCGCCGGCCCGATCCCCATTTACCACAAAACGATGCCAATTCTGCATGATTACCTAGCTGGTCCAAAGTGAAAGTCGATTGCTATTGGTTGTGGATGACAAGTTGGGTCCGGCCTACGCACGCCGCTGGAGATTACTCGACATACATTGAGGCTGTTTAAAGTTGGTATTGTTAAACTCGACACCATCGTGTGATTTCATTTATTAGAGGTCTGCCGTTATTTTCCCGCTCAATAATGGTAGGAAGATACTGTTTACTGTCATCGCTATCTCGTCCTTCACTTCTGCTGTGGCCTTCTGTCTTCCTGGTTCCCGGTTGCATTTCTGGTTAGCCGTCTGTGTTACTGGAGATCCAATTTCTCCAACGGTGTAGTGGTCTCGGTTCGGTTTTCTCTATCAGCAGTCTCCAAGTGCTCAGCCCCTCACCACCATGCAATCAGCTCTTCGTTCGAGCATCTCCGCATCCTGATACGCCTCACCACCATCCATGCATCTTATTTGGACCATCGCTTTTCCCCGCCCCAGCCAAGAAGCAGGGCTTCGCACCATCATGGACGCTTACTTGGATCTTGCCCTAACCAGTCTATGGGTAACATTAGTCACGATGCGGGGATTTTTCAGAACAGCCGCCTCTTTGTCTTTTGGCTGTGGACATGACACCGCGGGAATCGAAGACATCGAGGTCAAAGTCAGCCATTTTCAAGAACCTAGCAGGATGAACTTACAGGCCCCGCCAATATTGATCGTTGTCGATCATCACGCACCGCGATGAGACGAGGCAGAGTCTCGCTCTTGCCCTTCTCCCCCCAAATGATTCGCTGGTTTTGGGGATTGAAATGCTGGTGAGGTGGATCTTGCGGCAGTCATCCGTCGGGTTGTCGACGGATGGCTTCTGATCATTGTTCTTCGTGATTGATGGATCCTTCGTTGACATGTACGAAGAGTGAAGCACCACCAAGGGCAGTGGATCCGCTTAGGATCACCGCTAACCTTCTGGGTGTGGTCGACGTAGCCTTACGAGCCATGACTGCTCTGGTCAAATACGCACGGGACACCAAGAATGCGTCTTCTGATAGGTAGAAAATTGCTGGCTGAAGGAACACTCGACTTATCGAAGTTATTGCAATAACCTCGAGACCGTGCTGAGAAGGCGCGTTTGACTAAACCTAGCTTACCGATCAAAAGCCAAGTCGGCGCTGCATATAATGACTTTGCCATGACGCTCTGAATCGACACTTTTGCCCGCCAGATCAGATAGGAGAGTAAATTGAGAGCCGCTCGTACGATGCTTACAAGGTCTTTTTCCAAGCCGAAATTATACTCACTACGTAAGCGTACTACTCGGTCGCAGCAGTCTGCCGGTCTGCTGCTTGTTGACGACCAGCAGTCGTTTTGCCTTGTCCCTGTCTTGCTGACGACTGGGCATCTGTTCCAGCACATTTCTTGTGCGGATGGGACAGAAACAACAAGAAGGTACCCAGGTTGGACAAGACGCCTAGTCTTTGAACGTGACTATGATTATGATTGTACATAGCGCTCGAGCAGAGACGGCCGGTGTCTATATTCGACCAGCTCTATCCTCTGAAAGTCATCAGACGTTCACAAAGGGCTCTGTGAAGTTGTTCCTTAAAGATCCAGCATTTGAAGAATGGAAGACAAAGATTGGACAGGACTTCTGTGCTGGGAAATACATAAGCATCTCTTGGCTTGAGATTCTTCGCTAACTGAAGAGTGCCAGCTGGAGCGATTGAAGACTAATCCACAAAGGTCTATCATTGTATAATATCTGCGTCAAATTCGGCGTAAAGAGTTAAAAGGCAGCATCGGTATCATGTTCATTTGTTCCAAGTATAACTCAAAGAAACAGGCATTTGACGGAGATATCTTAAGTCTGCTCCAGCAATTACTATAAGACTCAGAAGACACTGCTCTCGAATTACACAGCCTTTAACGTCTCGGTATCGTACACGATGCTGAGGTCGCTGCGAAGCATAGATTCAACGAAGCAGAAAAAGATGCCGAGGGGGAATCGATCAATCCTCCTGACCGACACACAACGCCTCTGGTATCTTTCGACGCAAAGAAAACTGCACCTTGTTCATAATAAACGCCTGGCACGTACACTGTCAAGAACCGCTGCTGTTGGGCGATATGTGTATCTGGGTGGTACCACTGGCCCCGCAAACGATATCTACAAAATCTCTCAGTTCCTCGAAATTTCATCTACAAAAAGCGTGAGGCGATCCAAAACTCGAGCTGAAATGTGGGAGTACTTGCGCTCCGAGAGCCAGTTCGACGCAGACGATATATTGTACGAATTTGTCAAGATCAAAGCCGACTACCAAGGATTCGAGCTATCAGACCGCCAAATATCAGACCGCCAAAAAAGCCCTTTCACGGATACTTTGACGATGCACGAGGACTGGACGGGCGGCTAGAAAGTCTGTCCCTCGGCCGTAGTACTGAAGGGAATTCGAAACCTTATCTCCTCCGCACAAACCCCCGAATGGTCGAAGAACAAACAAGAGGACATTCTCTGGATGCTTTAGGATGCTGTCTTGCAGGCCAGGAGTCGGCTGGGATGATGGCACGCCCATAGATCTGCATCAAGCTAGGCATTGATCATCAGATGCAGGATCTAATTGTTACTTGCTGGTTGTCAAGTCGTGGTCGAAAACCGCAGCGCTCGAGCAATGACGATGATGGCTATAAAAGCTATTGAGCACCGCATAGCTTGGCTTTCTGCTCGATAGCGATAGTCTACCGCACTATCGACCTCGATCCATGTGTTAGAGGTTGCACCATTGCGTGTCATCCCACACTCTTCCAGAAATACCCATCAAAATCAACAACACTGCAAGAATAAAGGAATCGAGCATTGAAACCTCCTGCCCAAAACCGGATCCCCCCTTGTTCGCCGATATCAAGGTACTCTAATTTCAGCCACGCGGCGAGGAGTTGCTCAGAACGGCCGCCTTTTTACATCTATTTGTAAAGCAAAAGGCGGCATGATTTGCTAAAAATGACCACCATACCTATACTCCCCTGGTCGTTGAAAACGCACACCGTTATACACGAAGAGCCAAGAAAACCCCCCTGTGCGACAACTACCTAACAAAAATAAACAAGAACCTTCAGAGTATAGCCTTCAGCGGTGCATCCATCCATCCATCCGCAGAGGCGACGGATGCTGGCAATAATGAGCCCCTGTATCCTTTTCAATTTGCCCACAGAGCAGGGAATAGGACGGTGATAGATTACAGGTTGCTATTAGGTTGCCTGCGTAATGGCAGATGAAAGGTTGGAGAAGCGTTAAGGGAATCGTGAGTAAGTTTATCATCAAATTCTGTCGAAATATATAGGCATCGAGAAGTTCCCGCCGGGAGGCAGATGAGCTTTTTAGTATGAAGAACGGAGACGGATGGAGAGTTATATTACTTCATTGTTCAGATATATCTGTTGAATATTCTCTTTTACTCGAGATCTGTGATTCGAACGGCCTAACTGATCTAATATCAATATAGCAGTATTTGGTACAACTCTCCCGGTTCCAGAATTTGGGAAAAAGTTCTCTAAGGTAATGAGTCTTACTATACATTGAGTGGTGTTCTCTAATAGTTGGAATTCCATGAACAAGTATTCTCTTACACGACCCCTAACTTACTACTACACACGGTATCTTTTATCCTCGGGGCGGTGACCGCCAACAACATCTTTCCAGACAATGATGGAAGGCAGATTCGTCAGCCGATCCAATTTATTACCTAGGCATTATTTGCCATCCTCAGCACCCTCAGATATATTCACCGGATCCTCCGCTTCAAGCATTATCTGCTGCCTTTTCTCCTTCAACTCCTTCCACCCCGGAACATCCAGTCCCAATCTCTCAAACTCATCATCCTCCACAATCTTAATAACTCTAACTCTCCACTTCCCCCGCCCGGAGTATCAAAAGACTATCATCAACAATGAACCTATTAATATACTCATCTACCCAATTCTTAATCGGTGTAAACTCCACATGATCGGGCATGGTCCTATGTTCCGGCCCCGCTACACTTCCAATGTATGCGCCCTTAGCCGCCACCAAGCGGTGGCCTTCACTTCGGGAGGAGACCAGACCCGCGGCGAAGAGGACGCGGCTGAGCTGCTGGTTGAGGACCAATGAGCGGGGCAGGATGACCTGGCCGGCGGGAGTGGGTTTTGCTGGGCCGGCGTATGGGTTGAGGAGAGGGTTCTGATCGTCCGCCCACTTGGGCTTGTGCGTCGTCTTGGGCTCGGTGTTTGTCGTCATCTTGGGGTTTGCGGCTCTTGCTTCTTTTTTCAGCGCGGTTTTGGAACGCGGGAAAAGAATGCCGTGCTGTTCTTCGACTGCTTTGGTTTCCTCTTCGCCGTGGATTATTTGGAGGACTTCGTGCGCTAGCCTTCTCTGTGCGATACGCTTGGATGGATCTTCATTGTGCTTGGCCATGATGTCTTCAATGTATTTCATCGGGATGAAGCTGAACAGCATCAGGTAACGACGAACATCGTCATCAGAGGACCGAAGAAAGAACTGCACGGGTAGTCAGTATGATGAGGCTTACAAAGTATACAGTCGGTGGACATGCCTGGTATAGATCGAAAGGACTCGTCATATCCTTGTCCAGCCAGATTGCATTACCTGCACTCTTGCCGAATTTTTGTCCAGATGACGTTGTTAGCAAAGGCACCGTGAAGCCCATCGGCCTGTCCAAGAACTCGTCCGTCTCTTGTCGATGTTCCGGGGCGTAGTGATTCTTTCGGATGTAGTTGACGGCCTCGATACCGGCCATGATGTTCCCGTACTGATCCGACCCTCCAATCTGTAGCTGGACGCCGTTCAATTGGAAGGTATGGTACATATTCCACCAGTCGTAGGCTTGAAGAACCGGATACGAGAATTCGCCGAACGAGAGGCCATCCCCACTCGCCATCTTGTTCCTCGCCCTTCAGTTTGAGCGAGATCAGTAAGGTCCTGGATGAAGATGTCTCACGACACTGGACGGACTCACTCACGTATCCCTGCCGAGCATCGTTCCAACTCTTAGGCCAGGCCCGAGTAAGCGCAATATCTCCATAAAAGGCAACTTGTTCCACCACATATTGTTGTTCGCGACTGCCCTTCGCCAGGCCCATTCCCACTCATAACCATATTTGCGACCATAGCTCTCAATGTTCATCCACAAGGCTTTCAGCTGGTAGTGCATAGTGACCATGTTCGCTTTTCTGACATGAGGGGACATTGACTCGCGATCTTTCGTTCGGCCAGTCGGGTCTCCCACGCTGGCGGTAGCGCCTCCAATCTGGATCCGTCAGCTTTGGGCGCGGACGTGTGGAGTGGATGGCAGGCTCACCAGGGTGACTGATTGAAATCCATGGACGTACATCCAGAAGAGCGCCATCAAGGGAACTAGGTGACCGACATGTAAAGAAGGGGCGGTAGGATCTATGCCAACATAGGCGCCTATTCGCTTCTGATCCATCAAGGATTTCAGATCTTCTTGAGTCCCCCTACGTAGATGTGAGTGAAAAGGGTGTAGAAGGCAGTCGGGAAGCCGCTTACCCTGCGACTGCGTTGAGAAATCCTCTTTCTTTAAGTGTGTCGAGCATGCTCTGCCGCTGGCCGCTGACTATTTCCGCATGCTGCTTCTGCCATTGCTCCTCAGCCTCTTTGACTTTCGCTGTGTAGTTCCGGGTGATGGTTCGCTTTTGGGTTTGCGGAATAGGGTGGACGGCTTGCCATGCCCGGCGTATATTCCGCTGACATGACTGACAAACCCATGGCGTAGGTCTCAGTGTCCCCAGGCGTGAAGAGACCATCAAGGAACGTTGCTGCCTCTATCAAGGTATCTGATAACTGATCTTGGAGAAATCATAAACATTTTCGATATCTATTTTCGTCCCGAGACCCCTGTTCCCGCGTGGTTGCCGCAAGCCGCGGCATGGTGGAATCAAAAGTTGGCACATTCAACCATAGTAGACATGCCTATCTCGAGCATTTTCGGATAGCATCGACAGCTTGATGTGCAAGAACTTGCGCCACGGGAGGGCGAGTATATCGCACAACGTTCAGGATCAGTTCCAAGTCGCTGTAAGATGGATCGATGTCGTGAAGGGTGTTTATAGCAGGGACAGCGCGCCAGCATTAATCGCCTTGGGGAAGCTATAACTGACGACTGACGTATGCTAGTCTGCAGTGCTAGACTTGAACTCAACTCGCAGTACTCCGTAATCATGGGTATTGATCCTATTGGTGGTATACCCTTTCAACTGAAGTTTGTCAGGGCTGCTCAGATGTTACTCTTCTCCAATGCTCTGTGTGACCCTCCCTTAGGACAGACAACCGTAATAAACTCGAATCAGGATGTAGTAGGTTTCTCTCCATCATCATCATCTCTATCTCTTTTCTCAGTCGTTGTTTCAGATTACATTCACGGTATTACTGGAGTCGAGCAAGTCGTTTCCTGAGCAAGATTGGCAAGCTGTGCTATGGCACAATGGTCATGATGATCGGGAATGGAGAGAACTAGCTCTTAAGGAGACGAAGACCCCGGAACCACCTGTGAGAATGTTCTGTCTTGTAACCCTTGACCTTGGCTCATGGATTATATAGCTTGCCATTCAGGCCAGCAGAAGGCCGCAGGTCTACCGTCGATGGTTCTCCGTCATTCTCAATATACCTTCAGCTCGAGAGCCAGTTCAATTTACTCTTAAATACCGTCTTTCTGCCAATCATACCTGGATGTGGATAAACGAACATTCTAATCTCGAGGACGGGGAGCTCTACTTTCAGCCACAGACGCCACCGAAGGATCTGGTAAACTATCTCAAGGATTACAGTGATGACTTTTCCGTCAACCAGGTTGACAGTGAAACTCCTCATACTCAGCTCTGGTCATTGACCGCTCCCGTCAAAGCAGCAGTGGGAAAGGCCTCTGGTGTCACCGACATAAGTCTGGGCACACCCAGAAGCTTTGGTCGCTGGTTTTCACTCGTGAGAATTTGGAGTCCATGGCTTGCTCCGAGACATGGTCAAGATGAATTCTCTCCGACCGAAGATGCTGTGCTCTCCTCGTTCCTGCGTTTCGATGGTCTCCATCTAGTCCTTCTAGCCGTCAGTGGTATCGATGAAGTTCTGACTGTGTTCAAGCCCGACGGCCATGGCAACGTTATTGCACATTCGAGGAATGATAGTACCGAGACCGGTCAGGCTAGGGTGTTGGCAGCCGTTGGCACCACGTTCAATGCCGCTTTGGCAGCTGTCATGTACCATGCTCGAAATATTGTCCGCGGGTACGACACCACAAGTCAGGAAGTCAAGGAAGAAATGAAAACCGCACTTGAGAAAGATGTCAACGCGGAGTGGATGGAGAATTGGTACGATGGTTTGACCTACTGCACCTGGAACGCTCTCGGTCAAAATCTCCATGAACAGAGGATTTTCGATGCCCTGGATATTCTGAAGGAAAAGGGAGTTCAAAGTATGTCATCAACCTAGTAACACCGGTTCTTCAGCTGTAATGTTGACAGTTACCAACCTCATCATCGACGACAACTGGCAGAGTCTAGACAACCAAGGCCAGTCGCAGTTCAAGCGTGGCTGGACAGAATTCGAGGCCAACAAGGAGGGCTTCCCCAATGGACTGAAGCACACTGCTACAACCATTCGTGACAAGCATCCAAACATTCAGCACATAGCCGTTTGGCATGCTCTGGTTGGATACTGGGGAGGAGTGTCTCCGACTGGCAGTATTGCAAATAACTACAAGACGCGAGAAGTCCGCAAGTCTAAAGGTCTGGCCGGAGGTACAATGACTGTCGTAGATAAGGAGGATGTTCCACGGATGTATGATGATTTCTACAGGTCGGTACCTTGAACTCAGTCCGTTATATCGTCTCAAGAAGGGATTAACCGATACTCTAGATTTCTCCTGGCTTCTGGCATCGACTCAGTCAAGACCGATGCCCAGTTCTTCCTCGACCTAATGGACGACGCAGACGACCGACGAAGCTTCATGAAAACTTACCAAGACGCCTGGACAATAGCCAGCCTCCGCTACTTCTCCATCAAAGCCATTTCCTGTACATCATCTCCCCATCCATCCTAGGCCCTTGTTTCTAAAATCAAATAGGCATGTCCCAGATTCCGCAGATCCTCTTCCATACGCAACTGCCCACCAACAAACCCCGTCTCATGGTCCGCAACTCGGACGATTTCTTCCCTGGTAAGACCATTTCTCAGAGTTTCCATTCCCCTATCTTCCTTGATCTTAGAGCGGAAACATGATCCAAGACTCAAGCACGGCTCCCAACCCCTACGTCCTCCAGGAACCTGTTCGAAAAGCTTCTTCATCGACCAGACGAAGGAATACTAACTCCAAAATCGATCAGACGTCCCCTCCTCGCACCCCTTCCACATCTTCACCAACGCTCTAACTGCTCTGCTAACCTCCCACCTCAACGTCCTTCCCGATTGGGACATGTTCCAAACCTCGCATCCGTACTCCTCTTTCCACGCCGCCGCTCGCTGCATCTCTGGCGGCCCCATCTACATCACTGACACCCCCGGTCAGCACTCTCTCCCACTCATTCACTCCATGACCGCCCCCACGATCCGCGACACAACGCGCATCCTACGTCCCAACTCTGTCGGCAAATGTATCGAAGCCGGCGTCTACACACCCTACGAATCCCTCCGCTTCCTCAAAATCGGGACATATCATACTGGTTCCTCGGCAGATTACGGCGTCAGTATCCTGGGTATCTTCAACGTCAGCGAGCAACCGTTATCGGAACTCGTTGCTTTGCGGGACTTCGAGGGCATCGTGAAGGAGGATGGGAGGGAGTATATTATCCGCGCTCATCCTAGTGGGGAGGTATCTCCACCCATGAACCCCGATTCGGACTTTCCGCAAGTCAATCTGGCGCTGGATCCTAAAGGCTGGGGTATCTTGACTGCCTACCCGCTTTACACCACCACTCCCGATGCATCCTCTGCTTCGGAGCCAGAGACCAATATCGCTGTGTTAGGGCTTGTAGGTAAGATGACCGGCGCGGCAGCCGTGGTGGGGACGCCGAGATTTGAGGAGAGGGGGTTAGAAATCGTAAGGGTTAATGTTGTGGTGAAGGTTTTGGGCGTGCTGGGTACGGTCTATTTTCTTTCTTTCTCTCCTACTTTCCCTATTCCTCTTCCCCCCTTCCTGTCCTTCCATTGGCCAACTTCCATCCCTTCCTCACCCTCTTCCCCAGCTCACCTACCATCAAACAAACACTCACCGAACCCAAATCTAGGAATCTACGTCTCCACTCTTCCATCCGCAGACACTCTGCACGACCACACCATGGTCCTCATCCGGGACCGGCCCATCCCCGCACACACCGTCAAGGTTGCAGAAAACAACGACAAGGTATTAGAGATCGATGTGGAGACGGCGTGGAAGGAGATGGGGTTGAAGGCTGGGTGGGGGAATGAAGTGGAGGTGGATGTTATCATGCGGTAGGAAACAGAATGAGTGAGTGGGTGAGTATTCTTGGGGAGGGAGACATGAGGGGGAGGGGTGGGAAATGGGTATCCAACGAACTCTGCGTACATGACCTACCTATTCACGGGAACGGACCCTCAAAAAGTACCTAAATTGACGAACCGTACAGAAGCATTATGAAAGTACCTAGAATGACAAATTGGACAAAAGCATTATGAGAACGTATTTTCATTTCATTTGCAACGGCAGACAATATGGAAAAGGGACTTGTAATATTACACATCCGCGGCATTACATCCTCATCCCCCATTCCCTATCCCCTCACCTTCTCATCTCCAGCCTAAAAGAAAGAGCTCTATCAGATCCACCTCTCTCTCACAACTTTCAGCCGGGGTATCTAGTAACCTAATTTCTCATTGTGCTCTATCTTGCCTTTCCCCTTCCCCATTCACCTTTCCACCAAAGCCAGGCAGACAGGAAATTATCTTATGCCTCCGTAGCCCTCTCCTCATCCCTCCCCCTCGCCTCCCCCGTCTGTGCCCTCCCCCCTTGTTCATGATCCTCCTCCTCCTCCTCCTCTTCCTCATCATCATGTTGATATTCGCGATGCGCGCCCGCGGGGACCCACAGTCCGCTTTCGCGATCCTTCATCGAGGAATCCTGACCGCTGAGGTCGACGCCCTCGCCTTGTTCGCGGTCGCGGCGGGCGCGGCGCTGGGAGAGGTTGCGGGCGCGGGTGGAGAGTTGGGGTTTGACGGCGGCGTTGGCGGTGACCCAGTTGGTGAGGGCGTCTTCGCAGTCTTGGATGATGCTGTGGAAATTAGTTACATTTTAGACTCCATTGTATTTGGTGGGGGGAGAAGTAAGTCCTTGGGAGGGAGAAGGAATGTAGGTACATACGCTTTGCTGGCTTCGTAGCCGTCATATGCGTTTCTTGTTTCGCCTGGAGTGACGGGGGTATCGTCGATCAATTCGAGTAAATGCTTTCCGTAGCCCGCGATGATGGCCAATTTCTCGCAATGCTCGCGCAGAGCATCGAATTGGTAGGTGAAAGCCGCCTTGAGCTTCTCACGGGTAATATTGGAGAGCTGGGCTTCTGCGACGAGGGACTCGGCTTCGGCGCGGACGAGTTCCTGCTCGAGGACCACGATACGAGGGGAGTTTGGTTCCTTGTATTTCAGCTGGGCGATCTGGTCGGTGATCTTTTGTTTGCGGTCACGGCTGGGCTGGACAGAGGCTTCGATGTTGCGGATGCTCTTGATGGTGACGCGGTACTGATCGTAGCGGTCGACAAATTGATCTTCGAGCTCGCCAACTTCATAGATCAAAACACCGAGTTTGTCGGTGACATCGGAGACGTCGTCATCACAGGCTTCACCCCAGATGGATAGTTGTTGCTACGTTCGAGAAATGAGTGATTTGCTCCCACTTTCGGGGGTGAGGATCGGACTCACTGCGACTTCCATCCTCTCACGCCCAACTAGCTCCATACTACGCATAACGTTCTTTTCCATCTTCACCAGCTGCGAGAGCTTCTTGGCCAGGTCTGGGCCGAAGGCACCAGCGGTTTGTTTGCGGAAAGCATGACCTGCACCACCTCAAAAAGGTGAAAGCATGTTAGCCTGGACATCGATTTCGAGAGGCACCGCGCAACGTAGGATGATCTGGAGCTCGTATAAAGCCAAATAGCGCTCAATAGGTTTCCTAAATGGAAGTAGAAGAAGCTGAGAGAAAAGGATAGAATGACAATTTTTGGGTGCAAGGAAAGAGACACAGGTAGCGCGATGAGCTGGAGGCTTGGTGCCTTCTCTCGAGCATTAATAGTACCTGACCGCTGTAAAGATGACGGCACAAGGCGGATTGAAAGAGAGAAGGAACCGCAACCAAGGTCCAGACGACATCATGGCTACCTGTGCCTCAAAGAATCGGTCACTCACCGATGCTGGCCTTGCCAAAGAATCTACCAGACTTGGTCGAAGAGGAAGGCGGTGGAGGATTCTGGATCTGTGAAGCGGTAGGAGCGCGCGACTGGCGCATGGAATATGTGCGATGCATGATGGGCGATGTGGTGGTGGAGTTGCGCGGTGTAGTGTAGATGTAGTATCTCTAGCTAGGTACCTGTTGTCGTTCAAAGTAGGGTAAGCAAACGTTGATTTGCAAGTAAGGTACTTGTATTGTACAGAAGTAGTAGTAGTAGAAGGAGACAGGTCTGCGAATTGCGTAGTTGTGTTTGAGCTTGCGCAGATGACGTTGGTCTTGTTATTTTAGCCGCTCCTTCTCCGAGGGTGCCTCAAACAGGGTTGTTCCCAAACATTCGGCGACCTCGGACAGTTATGCAAGTCAAATAGGTGTCAATCGTTCGCGAATCCTCCCATGCGCTCCATGCTGCTCTGAAAACAGCATAAGAATGGGCTTAGGACTTACCCCAGTATTATTGCTGAAGCAGTCCCTGGCTCAATGGTTTCTTGAAATGGCAATCGTTTGGGGCTGTATGGTGGGCAAGTGTACACTGCGGGAAAGTAGAGATCCAATTGTGATGACTGCTCTTTGATCAAGCAGCCGTGCTTCGAGTCCTTTTCCCTCGACTTTCACGTTGTCCAGGCGATCACTCGTCGATGGCGACACATACGTCATCAGCCAAGCAGCCGCCGAGCATCTCAGCCTTATTCAAGACTTGGAATTGGTCCAAGCCATCATTCGCGATTAGCTGGATAAGTATATGAATGTTGTAACTATTCCTTATTTAGGTACAGTACTTCGTACCTTTTTACTTCCGAGACCGGCTACGACTAGATACTTATATAGGCCTTACATAGCCAAAAGAACGATAGAGGCCGCCAGAAGTATGTCTTTTCAGAGACCCATTGAATGGCCTCCACTCTGCCCCAGCTCTCATCCAAGAGCTATCGCCATTCCAAGTGACCGAAACTTTAACCCATCCAACGCCCCCGCTAATTGAACGCTTCATCCATCGTTGACCCTAGAAAACAGCATACATGAGAAAGTTGCTGCAGCACCTTACCTACCTTGACTTCCAGATTCATCACCAATGGGAGTTGGAGCAATCCGTCGCTTCTTTGGCAGTGCCTCCTCCCTCTCTGACTCGCTCGTATCTCGTTTGCCCAGTACGCTTCCGCTCACCGAACTGGGAGCACTGATACCACCGCCCATTGGAGTCTGTGGTGGCGTCGTCCACGACAGAGGTCCGAAAGAATTAGTCGCCGCAACACTAGGCACGTTGCCAAGCGTCGGTGTTGGGTTGCTGGTGATGATCCCCCCCGAGCTTTGCATGTGTGAAGACTGCGTCGCAACCGAGGATGCCGAGTTAGACCGCGTCGGACTGGGAGGCTGACCGATCGGTCCAGTCAAGGGTGACGGCGATGGTGCCGCTAGCAGAGGAGGAGCTGAGATTGCAGTCGGCGTAGGTGTCGGTGTCACATGTGCTGACGACACGGCGGAAACGGCTGGCGACGGATGATGCGCAGTGGGTATATGACCAGCGTAGACCTGGCCTAGCTCGCCTGGCTGGAAGGCAAGGTTCGAGCAGAATCCATCAGAGGAACTCATCAGTAACGTCAGTCCGTCATTCGACCTAATCAACATGTCAGTAACGCACGCGGTCATTGGAGCTCGGCCACTGTACCAAGTTACATCCGTGAAAGTCGCATAGTGTAGATTGCTAACAACTGCAATCGGCGTTTGCTGCTGCGTGTCGTATACCAACACCGCGTCTTGGGTCGCTACAGCGTACACCACTCGATATGGCAACGCAAATGCCGGAGTTGGCCCGGCATTGTCCCCATCATTCGGCTTCGGTGACGAAGTTGGCCTTGCGGTCTCGCCTAAGCATGGCATGACAGCACTGGTGGGTGGCGGCGGGTCCATCGCCGAAGAGTTCGATGGAGATTTCGAAGGGACCACCGGCTCGGGCAATGCTGCGATGGCTTCATCCGCCGATGCTGTATCAATCGTGATCTGCGTCGTCGGTCTTTGGCTATGGCGAAGGGTGTAGAAAACGGGGGAGCATTTCACGGCTATCGAAGGCTTTTTGTGTCCGGGCAGATGGGCGATAGGCGGCCTGTTCAGGCCAGCCCGTGTGTAAATGTAGACAGTATTGATCACTTCATCCGCATTCTTGGCCCCATTGTTTGGGTGAGAGACTTTGTACTGTCCGGCGGGCGTAAAAAGAAGACTGCCGTCAGGCGCAAAAGTCAAGCGCCGGAAGAACGACGTGTAGGTTTCGTTTGCGTATATGCTGGCGTTCTTGACACCGTGGCTGCTGATTGAAAATGGATTTGGAGAGTTCTCCATTGGCCTGACTGCGGGCAAAGGCATGGAGGGAGCTGGAGATGCGGAGCGACGCATTGACGGAGACGAGCCGAAAGAGGAACGTCGGCTGTGGGAAATGACGGGCGGGTTCATGGGCAATGCGAGGGATGCCGGCGTTCCTGGCATTGAGGGAGCTGGCGATGCGGGTGCCAAAGATGCCGATTCGGCGCCATCCTGCGGCCGTGGACTGGGTTCGGGTGGTGCAGGACTATTGGTAGATATTCTTCGTGCCGGAAGATCCATC
>QQTW01001849.1_pt1 | contig 15143 bp, 16 predicted proteins | sample 1904831 | NCBI WGS metagenome assembly QQTW01 (sample SAMN09435610, study PRJNA476489) | Subsurface metagenome, whole genome shotgun sequencing project. | reverse complement strand
ATGGAAGCCTGCATCTCCGTTGGGGAAACCGCGTCTCTCGGATGTTGGGGCCCTCCGCGGTGCTTCCTTCTGCATCGGGCAAGAATTGCCAGAGACCTCATTTTGGGAAGGCACATTGCCGAATGATACCCGTGACGTAAATGGAAAACATCCAATAGAGGGAATATTGATAAAACAGAATGATCCGGATACGGAACCCATCAGCGTATGTGACGATACTGGCAACACTGGCATGGGGGAACTGGATGTCTCCACCGGGTATTGTCATCACATTTCTTGTGTCAACAACATGGCCAATGTGTGGTGGTGGGGTCAATTCTTGAGCATTGAGACGGAGACAATAGGGAACGTGCTATGCGTCAGCGAACGGTCAAGTGGAGCTGGTATTCGACTACGCAGCTAGAACGATAGGAACAGCGAGAAGATTTCAAAGTCCATCGGAAGTTTCATCCCCTCAATATCTCTTGCCTTCCCGCAGAACGTCTCCATACTCCTCCAACGGACTTCGCTGCAGCTTCGTCTCCTTCCACAGATTCGGCGTCAGGAATCCATAGGTGTTGCCGACGGCGACAAAGGTCGCTTTCAGCGTGTTCTCGAGAGTTTTGGTGGAGCCGGAGGAGGAAGTGTAGACGTCTTGCACACCCGCCAGCTGCAATAGACGCTTGACAGCAGGTGAAGCCACGAGACCGGTACCACGAGGAGCAGGAATCAACTATCCCAAATCAGTTTTCTGGCAAATCACTCCCCAAGAAGCATTCGTGATCATACCCGCACAGTGACACTACCACACTTTCCACTTTCTTTGCACGGCAAGGAGTGTGGATCACCGAGCGACGAACCCCAGTATCCTCTCCGAATGGGCAGGACACTGAGCTTGGCGATGATGATGGCCGCACGAATGGCCGTCGCCACTTCCTTGGACGTCTTAATGCCCAGCCCAACGTGACCCTCCGAGTCGCCAATGACCACAATGGCTTTGAATCGCGTCCGCTGACCGGCTCGAGTCTGCTTCTGCACCGGTTTGATCTGTATAGCAAGTCAGGACGCGAACCCAATAGATTGAACCCAAGCAGCGCTCGCGGGCTAGAGTCACCACCATGCACGCACCTTCATCACTTCATCTTTGAGCTTCGGCAAGAAGAAATCGACGATCTGGTACTCCTTAATTGGCAGCGAGTGCAGATAGATCTCTTCCATGCTCTTAATCTTGCCGGCCTTGACCAATCTTCCGAGCTTCGTCACCGGCTGCCATTCCTTCTCTTCATTCTTGTTGGTACGCCGAGGGCCACGACGTCCACGGCCTCGACCACGATCCCCTCCACGATCACCACGAGAGCCGAATCCTCCGCGAGCTCCACCGCCACGAGCAGCGTCCGCCATATTGCCGGGTTGAGTGAGAAGTGGTGTAATGGCTGAGGAGGGAAGACAACTAGAGATGTGAGCTGCCGAGAGGTGAGGTTGCAACTGAAGTCACCCCACACAAATCTAAGTTTGGTGGGCTTAGCTTACTCATCAAGGGCCAAGCCCTAATCGGGGAAACTCCGATCCGAGGACATCACGTGCGCATCACCTGCCTCTTCTCACGAAGAGCATGTTATGCGGACTCGATAATCTGATGAACTTCAAGTTTGAGCGTAGCCCGACAATGCAGATTAAAGATTGTAGTTGAGTTACGCACAGTCTTTTGGGATCTTTCTGCCATCTCTTCAAACGCATCGTGGTTAGCGGTGTTGCATGACAATTTGCAAGGGACAATCCAGTCACGTGGTAGACCCTTGTAATCCCCGATGCCCGATGACGGCGGATCCATGGGACAGTTGGTCGTTAAGCCCCTCGCGGGGCAACGGCCCTGGCTGCTTCGGTTGTGTTTTGGATCAGCTATATATTCTCTCCAGTTCGATCATTCTCTAGTTATTAGATCGTAAGAATGTCTCAAAATAATAGGCAAGCTGGAGAGATCCAGAATGGCCTCCCGGAAGGCGTCTCGTCCTTGCTGGACACCGATTTGTACAAGTTGACCATGCAATGCGCCATATTGAAATACTTCTGGGACGTTGGTATGTAGATCTAAATGTTCAAAGGGACCATGTGAACTGAGACGCTTTATAGACGTCACATATTCCTTTACCAATCGTACGCCACACTTGAAGTTGACCCGGGCGGCCTTCAATTGGCTTGAGGCCCAGGTGCAGAGTATGTCAAACTGATCCAAAGTTCTTTCGAATGACGACTAAAGCATCGATGCAGAGCTGGGCAACATACGTGTGTCGACCGAGGAGCTAAAATATCTCCGGTCGACATGTACTTATCTCAATCAGCCCTACCTGAGATTCTTGGAAAGCTTCCGGCTTCGGCCGTCGGAGCAGCTGCGTCTCTTCTTCAACGGGACCAGGGGCAGCAATGATGATCAAGAGCCGGGTGACGTACATATTGAGATTGCGGGTCGCTGGGTCGACACTATTCTTTACGAGATCCCTCTTTTGGCTTTAATCAGCGAGGCGTACTTCCGTTTCTGTGATCGCGACTGGACTTACGATGATCAAGAACGTGGGTGGTTCAAATGTGCTGCCTGAACGGTAGGCTAACCACAAGCTACAGACAGAGCATATGAGAAAGCAAAGACCCTTCTTCAGCATGGTTGCCACTTTTCCGAATTTGGTACTCGCCGAAGACGGGACTACCATACTCAGGACCTTGTATTACAAGGGCTGCGTCGTGCGGCGAAAGATGGCGGGAAAGCTGGCTGGAAGGGAGAACTGATCGGGACGAGCAATGTGCACTTTGCCATGAAGACTGGGCTGGCTCCAGTCGGGACGGTTGCTCATGAATGGTTCATGGGCGTGGCGGCCGTCACGAACGACTACGAAGAAGCCAACGAGATTGCATTGAGATACTGGATTGGTTGTTTTGGCACTGGTGTACGTTTGGCTCTCTGTCAGCATATCAATACCGTCCTAATTCAGGGCAGGTGCTGGGCATCGCCTTGACCGACACTTTCGGCACCCCTGCTTTCCTACGGTCGTTTCGTAAGCCAATACCGGATTACACGACTGCCGCATCAGGAATGGGAGCTACACTGCCTTCGGCAGCAGCCCATTCCGATGGATCGGTTACCGCGAGCCTCAGCGAGACTAAGCCACCCCTACATGCGCCGATCAGCCAGCACCACCAGAATGGCCAACGAAAAACGTACGCTCAAGTCTTTGCAGGTGTTCGACAGGACTCGGGAGACCCAGCTGGCTTCATCCAGATGATGCGGGAATTTTACGACTCGGAAGGCATCAAGGTGAGTTGTTTCGAAGGTCAAAATATTTTTGGTTGACAGGCGAACAGGAGCAGAAGATTATTGTCTTTTCCGACTCCCTCAACATCGATTTATGCATCGAATATAAGCAAGAATCAGAGAGCAGAGGCTTCTTACCAACCTTTGGCGTGGGTACTTTCCTGACGAGTGAGTGTCTCCGCATCCGGGACATACCCGTAGTAAAAACATCTTTCTCATACTGGCCATCAGATGATTTTGTGCGTCAATCGAATGGGAAGAAGTCAGTTCCCCTCAATATCGTCATTAAGCTATCATCGGCGGGTGGCAGACCAGCCGTGAAGATCAGCGACAATATTGGAAAGAATACGGGCGACGTCGAGACGGTCGATGCCGTCAAACGTAGACTGGGATATGTGGAGAAGCGGTGGGAAGGCGGAAACGAGCAGGAACGGTGGGGAACTGAAACACCAGAAACATCAAAGGCTACGAGCGTACAGGCCTGATATGATTCTATAAGGACTTGATGGGGTAGAGAGGTGCCCTCTGGAATAATCAGTGGAGTTGGGGCAGGTGGGGAGATGAAACAGCACTGGGTGGAAATCCTATAGACAGGGCATCAAGGCGGCGTATTGTTAGTTCGCAAGGCTGCTAATTTGATCTTGGTCGATTCAAATCTTCGTGATCCTCGACACGACTACTTCTAGACCATCTCTTTAAGATCTGTGCTCTACCCATTCTGGGCCATGAAAGACTGCCTAATGGCCAATTGACTCGAAGCTTGCTTTCTCCCATCGGGTCCGCCACCGCCACGTGGTCCATGACGAAGCCCATATCCTACGCGTTTTTCAACAGTTCGTCTCAATAGTCAAGCTAATCATACCATCAATAAATTGACTGCAAACCCCGAACCAACGTCCAACCCGAGCTGCGCCCAATTCATATGACGCGTTGCATAGTTCCCTATGGGCTGAGACGTCGCGGCTTTGAGCGCGGCGCAGATGAAAAATCGACCCCCTAAAATACATTGGCGGCAGCCCTTCCCCCGGCTCCCGATTGGGTAGCATCTGACACGGAGCCTCCCCTTCCTTTTTGTCCCCCCAGACCCCAAAAAGACATTGCGCGGCCCGAACAGTTTCGTAGCCCTTCCCTCTCTCCCTCCCCCGTCAGCAGCAACAAACCTCCCTGGAATCGCTCTCTTCATCAGGCAGACGATTAATCGCTGCATCCGTTCGCCATTATATCGTCTCCTCAACTACTACTTCGTTGATCGAACGACTACTCCATCGATTGTCGATTCATCACCGTCGATTCCAGAGCTTACAGCAGGCTTATACCCATCTCAGGATCGCGACGCAAGCTGCTAAGCGACCGTTACTCTTCAGGAGATCAAGATGAGTGTTAGTCGATACGTTTCATTCATCTTTGTCATGTACCATATCTTTCTAGAGCTTTCCCTCCTGTTGCTCACTCGTCGCTATATCAAGCAATGTGGTGTTGGGAGATCATCCATGCTGACGCTGTCTACAGTACGGGTCAGTTCTAGTTTCTTCTTATGTATCTGTATCAGCTATGTCCATGTTCATCGCATCACGCGAGGAGCAGCTGGTCTACTTCAGCTTGCTAGAATGTCGACAGCCAGTCAGCTGCTGGCGGAGTCCAAATGTCTCTGTCGCGAGCATTCGCGATATCAACTCCCGCGGCTACCCTGACGCGGGACGCGCCGGACACGGTACACCAGCGAAGAACAGAAAACTGACATAGTCGTTATAGTGGATATGCAGGAGGCCAAGGTGGCCGAGGCGAAAACCCATACGCTCAACAGGGCGGCAATCCGTATGCTCAGCCCAGCGGCAATCCCTACGGCCAGCAGAGCGCCAGTGCATACGCGCCCCAAGCTCAGTATGGCGGTGGCTACGGTCAGACACAGGCCGGTAGGTTTCAGCTTGTAGCTTGACACCGTCTTCTTTGTTTGTATTCTACTATACGGTCATCGTTGCTGAAATTCCTTCTTAGGCAACAACGACCTGGAGATGCAGCCTGTCGGCGGTCAAGGCTACGGGCAGACAGCAGCAGGAAGCCAGCCAGCTGGCAGAGACCCGAACGCCATCCTGAACGAATGTCGGGAAGTCGACCAGGGCATTGATTCCGTCGAAAGCATTCTCGCGCGTCTCCGGACTGCTCAACAGCACGTATTGAATGATACGGACTTGAGAGCCGAGTCCAAGACGAATAAGGAGGCGGAAAGGTTGTCTAATGACGTCTTGACCCTCTATGGAAACCTGGTGGCACGCATGAAGAAGATCAAGTCGAGACCCGAGTCTGGCAGCTCCAAGAATGCTCCTCAAGTTGGACGAGTAGACCGCAGATTGAAGGCGGCCATGCAGCAGTATCAGCTGGTAGAGAGAGACTACCGGAGGGAGATGCAGGCGCAGATGGAGCGCAGCATTCGAATCGTCAACCCTGATGCCACGGACGACGAGGTGCGGGACGCGATGGAGAATACCAACTCGAGTCAGATCTACGCCCAGGCGGTAGGTGGTCCCAAGGTACTCTTCATTCCAGCCGCCGTGCTGACACAGCATCAGGTTCTTCAAAGCGACCGACGTGGACAAGTCCAGTCGACTCTATCGGCGGTCAGCGCCAGACATGCAGCGATTCAGAAGATTGAGCAACAAATCATTCAGATAGCTCAGATGGCACAGGATCTCGACGCGGTCGTGACGGAGCAGGATGCGGCTGTCGTTCAGATCGAGCAGAAGGGCGAGCAGGTCACTGAGAACGTGGGCAAGGCCAACCAGGAGATCTCCGGCGCCATCGTGAAGGCTCGCAGCCGGAACCGGAAGAAATGGTGGTGTCTGCTCATCGTTAGTAAGTTAATATGTGTCACGTTATCGAAGCGGACCTCCGGACTGACGTTGTCTAGTCCTCCTCATCATCGTCATTGCCATTGTGGTCACCCTGGTCGTTGTCCTCAACCGAAACAAATGATCAGATCATCCGTTTGCTTCTGTGTCTCTTCTTCTAGCGATTCCCAACTTTTCCCCTCCTTCAAGTTTTCCGTTGGAGATAATGTTGCCGTGCAGGCTATCTTCATCAGAAAAACCACCCTTTCGTTCCGTGTATATTGACAGCGCTAGGCAATGTATACACCTCTCTTGTCTGTATCTCCATCGTTCGCTGTGCAAAATTGGCCTCAGTCTATCTAGTAATATCATCATCGTCTTCCTCCAGCCACTCGATCGGGGCATTCATAACGCTGATACAGCGTACACAATTGCCTTGGAACAGCATGAGTCTCATGATCGCCATTACACAATGCCTGGACACATCGAAGTTGATCATTATGCTGTAGATCGTGCCTTTCTTGACGCATGCTAGGCATTATACAACACTAGCTTTTCAATTCCAATGCTTTCTTCCATGACGACTTGCACCTTTCCCTGAAAACCTCGACAGCCATAGATTACCCGGGGGGTGACACGAGAAACGTAGCGGACAGTAACCGGCCCCACTAGATTTGGCGTGGGAGTTTTGCTGGTGCCGGTCACTGCTCGCTCTGTTTCCCATGGCACCCCCCGGGTATCAAGAGATTCCAGATTCAAGTTCAAATTTCTATTTGAATCACACGTTGGATCATATCTATAGCAACTAGACGTCTATTAGGCATGTCACTGGCTAGCTTGGAGCTAGTGAGAAGGCAAGGAGGAGGGTAGAACTCGCTGTATATTGATTCTAGCTATTCTACTGACGAATTGGGAGCTCTCATAGACGCTGACTCGAGGTCGAGTCGAGCTCAGAGCTCACCTAGCCGCCTCGGTCCGGCGCGGGTAGGTGCTAGTTTGTACACAGCTAGATAGCGGCCTATATAAGAACGCCTAGATCTCGACTGCTAGGCTTATTGACGACTAGATTCAACAATAGCTGTTCATACAATTCTTTACTCAAATTCCTCATACCATCATCCAGAGGGATTGCAAAATCACTAAAAGGATGGCATCATCAACAGCATATATCTGCAAAGACCACTTAATGATCATTACTTGATGAGAGACTAGATCAACCGCAAGGTAAAGCAGACTGTGATATCCGGCTGCAGAAACGAATGACAGTGGTGATGCAGCAAATAAACGCAATCCTTGAACGGGCAAAGCAGGATGGCCCCCAAGCCAGCTGCAGTCGAGTTACTCTGGGAGATAGAGTCTGGTACATATATCAATACCATGGTGCCATGGTATTATCGTTTTTCAAGGTTGCCAACTTGTGGGAGCATTGTGGGCTAGGATGATGCTCTAACGTCACTGATTGGAATGCTCACCGCCCACATACGCTGACTCTTATTGGCTGGTTGATGTTCGCCAGCGGCTATTCTGCCGCCGAACATAGGTTTCAGTCCTCGCTCCCACCTCGTTCTTGATACCATGCCCTACTCAAAGATGACGACTTGAACTTAGACCTCAGACTAGGGCCAGCTACGCTTCTACCCTTTCACGATGCTGAGGTGGTGAGTCTCGATACAGACTTTCACAGTTGTGCAAACTCTGCCTACCGCTGCTCTTTTCAATGGAAACATTGCTAATCAGCATTAACAGGTATCAAGCCAGGCTGGCCGCTCGACCGCTGCTCACTCAGAGCATCACGACCGGAGTGAGTGTTTCACTGTGTCCATACTCAATGGAATCATTGGCAGAATTGATTCAATTCGCACTCTTTTCGGGCTATTCTGGTCCCAATGTCGTGCTTTTGTGCCCTCGAGATGCTGATTACCATTATGATCAGCTCCTCTTCGCCACTGGTGATGTCCTGGCCCAGCAGGCAGTTGAACAAGTCGGTGTGGAGAAGCACAACCTCGCTCGAACGGGCCGAATGGCGCTGTACGGTGGGGGTCAGTCATTTCCATGCTCATGAAACCCAGCGCATGCTGACACGACCTCAAGCTCTGTTCGGCCCCGCGGCGACGAAGTGGTTTGGCTTCCTGCAGAACCGGATCCGACATCCCAATAAGAATGTCGAGATCGCCGCTCGGGTGGCAGTTGATCAATGCCTGTTCGCTCCTACCAATCTCCTCGTCTTTCTGAGTACCATGAGTCTATTGGAAGGCTCCGATCCCCGAGAGAAGCTAAAGAGGACGTATAAGGATACCATGATTACGAATTGGACGGTCTGGCCATTCGTGCAGGCGATCAACTTCAAGATGGTGCCTTTGGAGCATCGAGTGTTGGTCGTTAATGTGGTGGCGTTGGGTGAGATATACTGGTCTAGTCCTCGTTGGCTGCGGCTCAAGGCTGACTTGATATCTAGGCTGGAACTGCTACCTGAGCCTCCAGAATAGTTCGGCTGGGAAGTGAAAGATTAGATGGTGTTGCTGGTTGCTTCACTTTGCTCATGATTGCATCGATACCCAGCACGAGCTTGATTCAGCTTCTTGAGCGCCGAGGGCTCTCGAGTCATTGCATGCCTATATAGCTAACGCGCGAGCCTCTATCATCATAGCTTCACCTGACCGTGCTTTTACTTGCTGGAGGATGCCATCTCCTCTGACATTCCACCTGTTTCAGGCGAAACGCTTGATCGTGTTAGTGCTGAGTTCACCATAATGAGCAATATGACTACATTCTGAGACGGTTCCGCATTGTAGAACATTACTCCCCTATCGAAAGTTGAAGAAATGCTTTCTTCTGAGTGTATCAGTTTTTTACTTCAGTGTTACGCTAGTCGGGAAATAAACGCTGTTGCCAAACTCGACGGATTTCAACGCTGCTCACTGCTCAGACTACAAACTCCAGCCATCACCAATTCACAACTCTTGACCTAAAGCTCGAGCCCAGCTTCCCCAATTTTCGTCTTCCACCTTCCACTCTTCGCCACTTCTCCTTCTGTCCATTCTTCACCTGACGTTCTCACATTTGAGCCCCTCCTCAAACCACCTCCACGCATCCACCAACTCACCTGACATCCTCAAATCTCATCGACGCGCAAATATGGCCAGCGCAACGTCCACTCTCCAACCGCCGACATCAACAGGCAATGCACACAATCCTGACTCGCCCGTGCCACTGGACACGATTCCAATCTCACCCGCCAGCGGCACCGAGCATGGCAGCAGCACCACCGACCAAGATGGTAGCTCAGAGCAGCCTGACAAGGAGTCGCAAGCGACCTCGACCGGCGTCCGGAGAGAGTATGGCGACGACGAGCAGATCACTGTTTTCCATGATGCAAATAATTTCAACGTCAAGCATCCGTTGATGCATACTTGGACGTTGTGGTTCACGAAGCCACCCAGTGGGAGGGTGAGTCTCCTCTTACATCTTCCCATTTGATATCAATCCCGCCCATCGACATATCCATGATTGCTAATTAGCTTTCTCGGATAGGGAGATAACTGGAATGATCTACTCAAGGAGGTCGTTACATTCGACTCGGTCGAAGAGTTCTGGGGGGTCTACGTATGCTTCCCTGCTACTTTCTCGCTTTCTCCATCCTTTCTGCAACTCGCTCATGATCTTCCCTCTCCTTCTCCCACTTCATCCTGCACACGTATTCTCTCGCAATCTCACTGATGTCGATATATTTGATTCAGAATAACATCACGCCCACCTCGCAACTCGCTCTGAAATCCGACTACCACCTTTTCAAAAGAGGCATCCGACCCGAATGGGAAGACACCCAGAACAAGCACGGTGGCAAATGGGCCTTCCAATTTAAAGATAAGCGGGTGGCACCCATCGACGAGCTGTGGCTGCACGTCATGCTCGCAGCCATCGGGGAGACGCTCGAAGACGATGAAGACGACGGAGAAGTCATGGGTGTGGTAGTCAATGTCCGCAAGGGATTCTATCGAATCGGACTCTGGACTCGAACCGTGGGGAAGCCCATCCCTGGAGGCCCCGAGGGAGACGTCGCAGGCGGCCGAGGCCGCAGTGCCGAGAAGGGAAAAGAGGTGTTGATGAGACTGGGACGGAGATTCAAAGAGGTTCTACAGCTGCGAGAGTCAGAACAAGTCGAGTTCTCGGGCCATACGGATAGCGCGCAGAGTGGGAGTAGTCGGGCCAAGGCCAAGTTCGTGGTGTAAGATGGGAGATGCGGAAGTATTTCGTGCATACTACTCTGGACATTTTTCCCCCTCTCGCTTTTCTTCCAAATGACTTTTCTCACATCTCCTACGTCGATTCACGACTAGTTCGCGTACTCATATCTCATCCAGGACATCTTCCTTTTTCTCTCTCTCTTTGCAATTCTTCTACTTCCGTTCTTGTCATTCGTGGCGGGAGATAAGGCTTTGCTTCCATGGACTAAACAAATAAGTGTGTTGCGGTGGAAAGGCCGTTTTGCGCCAGCTAGCTAATCGCAAAAAATCCTAGGAGACTGACGATGGCGGCTTATTGTTGAGAGACTGAATCGGACGTTCAGCGTCCTGATCGCGCTTGGCCAGACATACTAAGCCGTTATTATCCCAACCAGACGATATCTCATTCGATAGAGGCAATGCTTAGTCTTCTACGAGGGTATATGCTACCTTTCCGCAATCCTGGGTGGGGCTTAGTTACCGATTGTGCGCGAACTCCGTCTGCCTTTAGCTGCGATGCCCGCAGGGAAACTTCTGATTACAAGACAATATCTACAGCCTTTAGCTCCAACGCTAACGATATGTCGATGATAAATGGACATCTCAATTGGATGTCGTGAAAATAAATGAGGGAGATTATCACTCGGCGTCGGCGTCGGTCGCTGAGCCCCAATACTGCTCCACGAGTCGCTTTTTATTCACTATTCGAATATGAAGTCAGCCCCCCGTTTGTTGTCCGAGACTTAGATCCCATGTAGCCCGTAAAACGTGCTCGATCTAAACGCGGCTGGTCAAGACAACGCACCTTTTCCCATGGCATTCCTTGGCAACTGTTCCTCTGGTCCCTTCAAGATCTTGATGACCTGCGGGATCTTGAAGCTTGCCAACCGAGACTTCAACGCTCTTCGTATTTCGACGGGTGTCCATGGTTTAGCTGGTGAGTTTGAGCTCCCAGATTCAACCGCGTGATGGAGAACAATGACGGCAGCAACTTTCTGGCCCCAGACTGAAGAAGGGACAGCCACGACGGCGACTTCGGCGATACCAGGTCTATGTTTCAGTGGGCCCTTAATCAGTATCCAGCTCAATAGGAATCTGTAGAGCTTGAGATCGACTCACAAGGAAAGTATTTCCCTCTCGACTTCCAACGCCGAGACTTTTTCTCCGCCTGTCTTGATGATATCAACATCTTTGCGTCCCCTGATGAAATACATCGGTCCCTTATCGAATAACTTGCCAGTAGCAGAGTTGACAACCTTCCTGCGGACTGCAACATCACCAGTCCTGAACCATCTCTTTCCGGTATCCTTATCTACAATGAATGCTTCTCTCGTCTTATCCTCTTTCTGCCAATATTCTTGGAACACCGTCGGTCCATGGACAAGAATCTCGCCTTCTCTCTCTTTGCCGTCAGCATCAAATTCTTCGCTTGGTTGGATCTCGTCTTCCATCTCAGTGTCGAGTAAGCGGACTTTGACGGAGGGTAAGGGCCAGCCGACACTGCCGTCAACGCGCTCTTCCATGTCCAAACCGCAGCTGAGAGCCATGCCGATTTCCGTCATGCCATATCGTTCCAGGAGGACGTTCCCTTTCGACAGTTTCGTCCAGACGGTCTTGATGGAGGTAGGAAGGGCGGAGGATCCAGACATGGTCAAACGAAGGTTGCGAGGGGAGATGGCTTCGACGGCGGCTTCTTGGATATTTGAAGGGAGCTCGGGAAAGGCGGATAGGAGGCGATTATACATCGTTGGAACGGCCGTGAAGATGGTAACCCTCCTTGACGGTGGATGTCTCTGGGGGAGAAATGGAGCGGCTAATCGATGCCATACAGCGGTGGGGTTGAATGGATACAGAAACTCGAGGCTGGAGCCAGCAACAAGAGGGGCCAGTAGTCCGTTGATGATGCCGTGGATGTGATGCAAGGGAAGGACATGTAGGAGGTGATCTTGCGGGGAGTATTTCCATGCTTCAATAAGCGAGTGGCACTGTGCCATCAGGGCAGTCTGAGGAAGCAAGACCCCTTTCTGCATAAGAAGAAAATCAGCGTCGTTTGGCTGATACATAGAGATCCTAACATACAGGTCTACCGGTAGTGCCCGACGTATACAGCATTAAACCGCTTGTATCAATGCCATGACCGGCTTCCAAGATTGGCATATTCGTGGGGCTACTGCCAATGGGGTTTGTAGACAGCCTCAGTCTTTCGAGCACAGGCGGTTTCTTTACTCCAACCTGAACAATTTCCGAAGCTTTCTTATGATAATATTCGGAAGAGAGAAGCATTGATGCAGAGCAGTCGTTCAGGATGGTTTGCAGCTCGGTCGTTGGAAAGGTTGGAGCGAGCGGTACAGCGATGGCACCACTGGCGATGATTGATAGAAGAGCCACTATGAAAATGCAGTTGGTATATGACTCTAGGGTATACATTGGTGTTTGTACCCTACGGTGTACGGACCGACATAATCATGTTCATTCCCCATCAAAAAGGCGATCCGCTCTCCATCGAGCTCTCTTTGGGAGCTTCCTTCTTCTTTCAACTTCTTCTGGGTCTCGACAACATCTCGAAGCAGTCTTCCATAAGTATAGCTTTGTTCAGACGAAGCATGCACAACAGCCGCACGTGTGGGATTATGCTGTTTGAATTTCTCGAGAAACGAAGTCGAGGGCAGCATCGAAGCCCATCTTCGGGCTGATATCAAAGGAATAGCCCGACATGGCCAGCGGTGCTGGGCGAGCTCCCGATATAAAGGTATGATGCCTCGCGACGGCGACATTGAAATTGCTCTACAATTAGGCGTTTTAAACCATTAGCTATGGTGAAATGAATTAGAAATTTCAGTAAATTACACCGAGCAGTAAGACTTGCGACTCACCTATCAACGTGCTAGAGGTAGCTCTACTGTGATCGCGAGAAGCGCAAAACATTGAGAGGGGTAGAAGCGATTTCGCTCGGAGTTTACGGACTTAGCGCATCTCGTTTTCAGCGCTTCAACCGACGTCAACGCACTGCAAGCGTCACCAGCCATGCAGATACTACGTCGCTTTTTCGTGCCTGCTCGAACTTGGCGCACGATGGCCACGATATCTTCGCACACACCTGTTGAGGATACCATTCGATCGGTGGTATGTTGGCCCCCGTTTCAATCTTCAAGGGCCAATGGCAACTGTTCTGCAGCTGCTTTAAGCTCACGGAATCTGCATCCAGATCACCAAGGAACTCAACCCATCTGTGCTTGAGATTCACAATGACTCTGCCCTTCATGCTCATCATCGAGCAATGCAGGGCAGTACATCAACAGAAACACATTTCAGGTTTGTATTGCATCCTTTCTACGGTTGTTTGCAGCAGATATTCATGCAAACAACGTATATTGAGACACCGCTGAGAGCTGGACGTGGAACAGACTGACAATAGTCTCGGACGCATTCAAATCAAAAATGCAGCCAGCAAGACATAGAATGATATACGCACTGCTCAAAGAAGAGATGGACAGACCGGGAGGCATTCACGCATTGCAGCTGCGAACACTTACGCCGCAAGAGTCAGACAAGCAGAAAGAAAGAGAGCTGGGGGAGAAGGGTGAATCGATCGCCAGCGTGGATCAAGCATGAAGGGACCTTTTGAATGGAGTTTCGGCGCAAAAACATACGACTATAGAATTGGATTCTTCGAGGTTAGCTGTATAGCTCAAGAAGAAGAGCAATGGTAGAGCTTCAGATTCATACATTTCCTCTGGGATATCAAGATGGACTCCTAGGATGCAAATTTGGTCAAGTTCAACGTTCCCTGCAATGCGGAAGGATCGGTAGTGGGCTATCAGCTAGACAGAGGTGAGTCGTTACTATGTTAGCGTCAGTCAACTCTCCAATTACATACTGAGAGTGAAAGTAGATCTCTAGAGAGCTCTATTGCTTAGAACCATTACATTTATTAGCAGCAGTTGCAGCAGTTGCAGCAGCAGTTGCTGGGCCATTCATGATCCACGTCCAGTTGTACGGACTCTACAAGTGCTAGGTGATCTTTATGAATATTCACTCAATTCTTGAAAGGGGCTTAGTCTCAAGTGATGTCAATTGATTAAAATATGGCTTGAAAGCATAAGAGGTTGTTGAATAATAGCTGAGTCAGGCCTTGAGCCCTAGGATAGCCTCGACTTTGCGTTTTCTAGACGTTAAAGCTGGCAATGCTCGATATTACTAGTTAATAGCTCTTAACTATCACCCGTTACTTTTCTCCGGGACAAATAGTCTATTGAACTGCATAGTGGAAGGACAGCCGTGATTCAATAGGTGGACCGTAATCAACTGCCTTCAAGCAGTTGTTATCGTTTGTTCAATAAAAAAGATTAGGGTTAGAATTGCCGGTATACTGGCGAGCCTCCGTCATTGTAGTCGGTCCGATGGACCCACATCCAGGTCCTCGACCCGAGGTCGACGTAACTACCCGTTCCAATACACATAACTCATATTAAATACATACTATTGCCACAGCTGAAAGGTCTCCAACGCCTTCCCAAATCTAAATTAAAACACCGTACTATATTCCTTTAAGGCTCCAGCGAGATACCTGAAATTATCCTCAATGGGTGCCCAAGGAATTGATCAACTTCTACCGCCTTCACTAGAAGGCCAAACGGGGTATATCGAGATCCGTGGGGAGGATCAAATTCGGGTCATCTTGAAACGACCAACCTAATATCCTCTTCAGTGTCTGGAGCTTGCAGCAAACCAGCAGAATAGAACTTACCCGTGAACGAGCCGTACCGGGCCTCCGCTAGTGCAATAGTGTCTGGTTCCAGCGAACTGGGAAGA
>QQTW01001848.1_pt1 | contig 15144 bp, 20 predicted proteins | sample 1904831 | NCBI WGS metagenome assembly QQTW01 (sample SAMN09435610, study PRJNA476489) | Subsurface metagenome, whole genome shotgun sequencing project. | reverse complement strand
ATCCAAGCTTGGGATAAGGTTCCGCGCCCGCAAAGCGGACAAGACACTTTGCTGAGGCTGAGAGAAATCGGAGAGGTTCATTGGCTGCTGTTGAAGACCTAGGATGCCGGTATACCAGCGCTCCGTCTGAATACCAGCAATGATCTGGGAGTCTAGGGTGGGCCCGCCGATAGTATTACTCAGTCCCAAGGAAAGAGTATCGAGGCCAAAGGCGCCGCTTTCGTTACGGCCAAGGTTCTGCTCCAATGCGAGGGTAAAAAGGCCCAGATCTTTCCATGTACTCGATTGGCTTTGATCAAAGAGTCCGCCACGAGACTCCGTGCAATTGGAAGATGGGGGGTCGCAGCCTCCGGGGTTGACAAGCCATGTCGCTGATCCTGCGGTAGAAGGAAGAACACGGACTGTTTGCTCGGGGGTGCCGACGCGGAGATCAAAGGAAGACCATTCGCCATCGATTCCGTCCCTGTAAGTAGTGGCGATACTTAGTTAACAAGCCCAGCGCGTGGACTAGAACAACAACGGGCACTGTGTGGCTCTAAGGGTTGCGACCCCGAATATGTAGTAACCGATAACACAATCTGGGTTTTCGCAATAATAAATCGGAAGACGGCCAATGTTCAGAGTAAACTTAGGGAACGAGTTACTTGAACTCACCACCACTGTGAAGGTGCCCAGGAGATAGGCGCCGGAGGCTTGGCCTGCGTCATGATCCCCGGGCCCGTCCCGAGGGGTGGAAACAAGACTCGAAGCTCGTCACCATGGACGTTCTGTCAAAGACGAAAGAGTGGGACCTTTTTCATTCTCCATCGCTATATCAGCGAGTGGAATCTGGCTTGTTCATACATCCTTTAACTTTCAGCCTCAAACAGTGACACCCTGTCGAACGCTTTCGCCTTTTGCTTGGCCTCGGCGCAGTGGGGTTACAGGGCTGTGCCATCCTTTTGCCAGCCTCTGCCAGCTTGCTGTTTCAAGCTATACCAGATGCTCACACACCCAGAGCTTAAATATGCTTCTTTGCCTGCTTTACACTGTACCCGCCTCATGTGGCCCCAAGAGGCTTTTGGAGCATTTATCAGCTTCTTCTCTATCCTTCCGGAAAATGCTGTGCGCTCTATGATGAAACACGCTCGCCCCGGCGAGTCCTTCCTTGGACAGCCTTGATTCGCCTCGAATCGTGTCCTTGAGCCATATGGAATTCAGAGGGGATCAACTGACAACCATTCCCAGCGAATCCAAGTCTGCTTGGCGCTTGGCGCTCTTAAAATCAAGAAGTGGGCTTCGTGTCCATCTCCTTTACATCAATCCGTGCGTCCTGTCTCGACTTCGGCTCCAGGAACAGCAGCGCTTCCTAGTTTCTGCCTCACGTCGACAGAGCCGGCTGCAAGTTCGTGCCTTTCCCCTGCGAGCCTCTGCCAGCCTCGTGTTTGCAGCTGACCCGATGCTCATGCACGGCAACACCACTCATTAAACCCGTTCACCAAGGTTTCTCCTTCCCACAAAACTCGTACGTAGCGTTGCCCCTCGAATCTTTCGATGCGCATGTGAGGGATGCTGCCCAAATGTTCTAAATCGAGACAAATCCCCAATCGCATTCTGCAGTACGCCATTGGTATACATTCTCGTCCAATCATGGATGCTGCCGCCGTTTCATCAGCGACATGGTCCAAGAGTGCTTTTGTCGGAGCAGGTAGTTCGAATTTTCTTTCTACCCTGCAAACCATCATCCCGAAAACTTGGGTTCGTCTATCGTCTCGGGGGTTATGGCATTTGTAACTGGCCAACCATCGCGGAAAAGGTTATTATAAGCTCTGTCCGCTATACAATGATCTAAGGTCCTGATGCAAACAATACATTCAGTTCCGGTCCGGAGAATCTAGGTATCTGACCGCCTTCGGCGCATGCCATGCAAGCTGTGTATCCCCATCACTCCCCCTATCCACGGTCATCGTGTTGCCTTTTTCACCTGCAGCTTGCTGCGGCACAACCAAAAAGCGTTCCACATAGTAGTTCTAATATCTGCCTGCATCGGGCGCTACTTTTCCTTTTGCACGTGAATGCCACGTAGCATGTTATGGGCTGGCTTGCGCTGTATATCTGGCACTCCCTTAAGTCTTATCCTTTGACTTGTGCGACTTCTTGAAAATCCTTCGCAGAATCTGAAAGATGACCGTCTATGATCTCCTTTATCTGTTTCTGTCGTACTTCGTCTCTGTGATCGTTGCTCCTTCTGTCACTTTGCCGAGCATGACAAGTGCAATACCAGCGAGAATCCGTTTGGGGCAGTGCGATTCTCTAGGATGGTGCCTACTGAGGGACGGCCGCTATACACACGGAGAACCGATGGAGAACCATCTTGGCCCGAATGTCACCATTACCTATCGGGACACGGAGTATGATGGGGATTTTCTTCCCGGACACATCTTGCTCGATAAACCCGGAGATATACAAAGACTCTCTACTGCAATAGTGGAGAGATTGACCAGTCTGCAGGACTCTTCGCCGGCCACTGACGGCACTTCAAAATACTACGTTCGCCCGATTACGGATCCAAGGGATGGCGCCGGTTTCGGCGTCTTATATGTCAATCGGCCAACTCCCGATCCAGACACGCGCTTCGGGAGCTTACTGAATGAAACTTTGCTCAGAGGGATTCAATCGGGCCTCCGCCCGGAGGCGGATCCGGCATCTTTAATACCACTGCCCACTCCCGCCAATGGTTGTCATGATATCAAGCGATGCATCGCAATATTCCCAGTCAGTGGCGAGAGCATCCCCCGTCATCTCCTGAAGGGTTCTTACTCTTGGTAGTCAGCAGATGTTTTCTACTTTGGCGCTGAGCCGACGAACACGGCCTGCCTATCTGCCATGACCAGTTCGACATCTGCTCCTGCGTGGCCGCAGATGACCATGTGTGTTTTACTATCCATGATATGATGTGGGGGCTAACACTCATCGCTAGGGATCCATCATTGGTTTACGTCGTTTACCAGCCTCCGCAGATTTTCGACATGTGTAGAAACTGGATTGCTGAAGTCGGGGGACCTCCGATGACCGCTTCCTACCCCCCTAGGTACCTTTCTACGTTACAGTACAGGCCTAATGCTCCCCCAGCAACAAGGGTTTTCGACTTTGCAGATCTCCCTTGTCCCCCGTCAGATGCCGCACAGGCTTTCGATTTAGGAACTCCTTATTCTTCAATCCTTGTTCCAGAGGCCATTGCTATTTTTCGTGACAGAGGCCAAGGCGTTACATGCGAGATCGCCGCTACCAGGGATCCGCCTGTCAAGGGTGTTCGGGTGAGAGAGATTTCAGGACCGAATGATGATGGCGATGCGATCGGCTGATGAGCCACACAACAAACGGCACAGAAAGGGTAGCTCAACCCTACTATCAGGCTTCATCTGCGAGAGCCAGTCAAATTTTTCGTGCACCTAGCGCTTAGGCTACTGGAAACGTGCGAGGTCAGGAAGCGTGTCACTGTGTTTGGGAACGAGAACTATGCTGCACCTCATCCTCAGTTTCGCATCTGTATATCTACTTTCTATCAGGCCCTAGGTCAAAAGAGGACCATTCACCGTCACCGCCATCCCCGCATTGACAAGCAGTAATTTTACTTACCAGCAAACGGGAACATTCATAACACCCAGTGACGCTATTGAGCCACGTAAGGCTGAATTTACCACCGTCGTGATGGCGTCTACGAGACAGAGTACGGATGCTGATGGTGATCAGAATGATTGGTTGGCGTCTATGGTCTCATGGACGAGGAGAGTGGGTGAGCATCATTATATCATCACCACTGCCATCTGCCCTGCTTTACCATCTCGCCTTTTCTGTGCGTTTCTTACATCTAAAATAAAGCAGCAAAGCACTCTTACCATATTCTCGCTTTGCACCTCAAGCCGGCGCAGCAGCATGCGAGTTCGTGCCTCTGCCCTGCGAGCGTCTGCAAGCCCAAACTTTCAAGTGGTGCAGGATGCTCGCTCATGCCCAGTGAGACGGCGTGGTGTAATCCTGATGTCTCGCTCACCGCCCCTCTAATTTCCAGAGAGAGGAAGCTGCGTCCTTCTAAGCCTCATCTCGAAGTAGGGGGCATCTTGGATGCGCAAAAAGCACAAAGCGTCGATATAATATGCACTACGCCGTCGCAATACATCCCCCGCCAAGAATCGATACAAAAGCCGTTTCATCAGTGTGGACCAGGTAAACTCTGTCCAGAGTGTGGGCCTAACGTGCCTCGATATGTGAGCCCGATCGAGAATCCATCCGCAAACTTTATCGAAACCTTATCTGACCCATAGTCTTGGCCATGGACGTTTTCGATAAAGATATTTTGCAAAGCACTCCAGGGGTGTGACTTTCCACGACATCTCTGAATGTCGATGTATGACGATCGATTGTTTTCGCCATGGGCTCCATGAAGGGATAAGCGACGTTCAGGCGATAGCGAAGACATGGCAGCTATGGTGCAAATCGCCCGCAATCCCTGGTCATACCTGACCTCGGAGGATCACGTAGGCGGCTTTTTCCTGCTCATCTCCTTTCTTCTATCGTTCCAAGCTCATATCTGGGCCTATGAACTTCAGGGTGCAACACAAGGTCCTAGCTGGAGCTCTCGCTTTAATTGCGTGCATCCCCCCGAGTTTTTTTTTCAGGGTCGAATACAAGCTCAAGGATGACGGTTCACTCTACAATTTGTCTACTTCTCTCCTGCCTTGCTCTATCCTTAGTATTATGCGAAGAAGCTAGACAAACGCCAGCAGGGCTTACACCAGTCCCCGGCAATTCAACCACGAAGAAGCACGTACCCGTCGAAACCGGAGCCCCTTATGCACGATGCGAAAAACGGCACTGTGTCCCCGGCTCCTCTGTGCTCGGAGAGTCAATGGAAGGACACTTCAACTCTGACACCGTCATCCTCAGCGCGGCCGACTTGAGTCGGAATATCTCAGTCCACAGTGGAATCATCCTCACCTGGCTCCCGGAAGAGAAATTACCCGAACTTCGCTCTGGAATACTTACCGATTTCATCAGTCGATCACGATATTCGCCGAAGGTCTTTGTTCGGAGCATCCTATCTCCAGACGGGTCATATTCGATGGGCTGGCTCGTCGTGGAACGACCGGTTCCTGATCCAGACAAACGATTCGACATTTTAGCACAAGACCCATTACTAGCTGGTGTCCAAACGGATCTTCGTCCACAAGTCGATATCGCATCTTTGATACCTACGTCCATCAAAGGCTGCGAGAGCTCAAGATGCGTCCAAGTTATTCCAGTGAGTATCGGATCTTGTCCACATGACGTTACGTTCTAACAACCTTCAGTCCGCAGACGTCTTCTACTTCGGGCCAGAACCAACAAACACAGCCTGCATATCCGCCATAACCAGCTCGCCAGCTCCTCCCCCGCCACCCGATGAAACCATGTATGTGATTCTACCACAACCAATCATAACAGAAGCGCTGACAAACCCTCCCAGGAATCCCGCCTCCGTCTACGTCATCTACCACAACCCGCAACTCTTTGGCATGTGCAGGAACTGGCTAGGCGGCCTAGCAGGCCCTCCCCTCACCTACACCTACCACTCCAGCGAGCTCTCCACACTAGAATTCCGGTCCAACGCTCCTCCAGCAACAAAAGTCTTCGAATTCGCAGATCTCCCCTGTCCCCCTACGAGAATCGCGGAGGCGCACGATGCGGGAGCTCCTTATTTCCCAATCCTGGCTCCGATATTCCCTCCAGAGGTGTCGGCTCTGGCTATGAGGATTGATGATAGGACGTGCATGGCGGCTGCGATCAGGGATCCACCGGTGTATGGTGTTTTTGTGAAAGAGATTACGAAAGCGAAGGAGGTGGATGATGACGAGCCGATTCCTCGTTGAACCATGTGATAAACTGCGAGGAAGCTTCTCAAGATTCTCGAGTCGAGATCCAGTCATCTTGGGCAGGCGTCTGAAGGATTGCTTTTTGCTTGCGCTGGCGGAGCAATTCACTTTCTTTGCAGAACGCATCTCCCAATCCTTTTACAATGTACTTGCAAGTTTGCCCCTTGGGCTCTTTCCCAACCCTGGCGGTCCGACCTTGGCTAAGCGTTTCATTCCCGTACCACAGCTGTGCATCACTTTCTTTGACCCATTGATTATTCTGTACATTAGTTGCGCGCCGTTCACAGAACCCTACATTCCCTAGCCTCAGCTCTATCGCCACTCGACGTGACCTATAGCTAGCTCATTCTCCATTCCTGTTTTCAACGACGGCTCTGCTTTACACTCCACGAAACTTAACCTGCATTGGTCCCAGCTACAACCCATATGACTCAATCCGCGACCTCGTTTTCAGCCCAGCACAGCCTCGTCACCTCATCGTGGGATCCCACCCATGGCATGTCGCCGCAGTAATACCGCTCTTTTCCCTGATGATGGTATAGTCCATACAGGCATCGCACTTCGGTCGAAGGGCCATGGAATTCAACCTCCCAAGAACCTCGATTATCCTCCACAAAAATCCGGTGGCGATGCCTCGTTAGGTACTTACAGCGACGGAGTGGTGGTGGATGCCAAGGGAAGCGAAGAATGATCCGTCATACTATCGTCAGATGGGAAGCGTCACAATCCTTTTCCGTCGAGAATCCCCCTACAGCCTTATTTTTCTTTCACCCAGCCAGGATACGTATACCGCAGCGCCGTGCCCACACGGCTGACCTACTCACCTCGGCCCCGGAATCAAAAACATTATTTTCCATTTGATCGCGCTGATATTGTTTCTATAATACAGCAAGCAGTGCTCCATCCCCAAACCAGCAGCAAGTAAATAGAGCACAGGATCTCAGCAGCGAATCGATTTGATATCGTTGATCAGTCTATCTGAAAAAAAAGGATACCTAAAACCCAAATCCTTGTACCACCTCCGACTAGCGATAAGGGTGACAAGAAAGGTTAGCGCTGGCGTGGACGTAACAATGGGTTGTGCTGCTGCCTAACGGGCCCTGATCCGTGCACACCACTGTTACCCTAAAACACACCATTTGTAACACTAAAAAACACCCCCTCGGGAAGGTACTTCAGCTTTGCAAGGCTTTATACCTGATTAGAAGTATCTTCCCTACCCTATTTCGTTACCTTGTCGTCGTAACGCTGCACCTTCCTTAGCTTATATCTGACGATAGTTCCTTCGCTACCGTCTAGGTACCAGGCGACGAGGTAACGGGGACGAGGTAATAAGAAGGTTTCCGGCGAGGGAATATCTATTTAGGTATAAAACTCTATTAAAATAAAGTACTTTCCCCGCGAAATATTTAGCAGGCTGTTATTGCGCCCTATAGATATCCCGGAGAAAATATTTGTAAATTCGGTGTAAACCCCTGTAAAGTTGAAGTACTTTTCCGAGGGGGTGTTTTTTAGTGTTACGAATGGTGTGTTTTTGGCGTATCCTAAATGACCCCTCGCGCCAAGCCTCGCAATCCGCATTACGACATCAGGGCTGGCAACAATAAAACCTTAATAGATAGGGAAAAGCTTGAATTTTACTATAAAAACCCGGAAAGACTAATTATATAAGTCTAGTAGTAACTACTAACACTCCGAATAATTATTACTACACGCGAACACGCTAATCGTAGAGTTGTAGGTTAGGTAGTTAAGGACTTAAAGTTCGGGTATTGGGGGCGGGCGCGGTTTAAAACCGCTGTTTGGGCGGATCACAGCTGTGTCGTGATGCGGATTGCGAGGCTTGGCGCGAGGGGTCATTTAAGATACGCCAATTTAGGGTAACAGTGGTGTGCACGGATCAGCACCCCTGCCTAACTGGCTTGCCAAGCTCGCCCAGGAATAATGACTTTACCACGTTCTCTCATCCCAACGTCAGGATACATCATTGCTAAAGTACAATCATATTCCTGTTGTGGCTGTTCACGGCCCGGCTGCCGAAGACAAAGCAGGCCGAGTACTCGACTAGGCTACAGCGCACCGACGAAGCAAAATGGGAGACCACTTATTCTCCCTTAGCGAACTCAGCAATCAACCATCTCCTGCTACAGGCTCCAGCATAACTTTCGGAGAGCCTGAAGCTATAGAAGTCAATGCCAACGAGCATATGGTCAACCGGGGCTTCAACCCTCTGCAGGATCCGTCGCCCTCTCCGCGTCGATTCGGACACAGGAGCCCTTCACCGTCACATCCCTTCACCTGTTTGAACAGATCGAATTCCAAGTTTCTTTCGTTGCCTGCAGAGATTCGCCTCAACATTTACTCGTTCTGTCTTATCTCCTCCTCGTCGATTGTCGTGTGGTCTGGGAATTTTGAGACTTATCTGTCAGTTAAAAGACCACCAAGACTTCAATGGAACCGAGAAGAGATGGCTTCCAGCACTCGACACCTCGCCCTCGGTCTCTTACGTTGCAGCACCACCGTGGCAGCTGAGTCTGCTCGAGTCTTCTACCGCGGCAACCTGTTCCGCTTCACTGGCTATCACGAGTATTATCCTGTCATCACCTGGCTCGACAAGCTTGGAGAGAACCGCAAATACCTCGAGAACTTGGCCATCAGTGTGCGTCTGCCCGACAGAGCGTGGCAAATGCCCGATGGTAGCCGGCATAAATTAACCTTCTCCTTGTCCAAAGGCCTTTCAACACACCATCCACTTTTGGCCGCTCCGAAGGATCCTTCTTACCTCGAGGGCGAAGTCGACGTCATCGATCCCGCCATCGAGACCATCATCTCCCTCCTCTCCAAATCCAGCAGCGGCAGCGGCCGGAAAATGACGCTTTACCTGGACACGGGATACTACAATATTCCCGGCATTGAACTTATCATTGAGGAAGACACATCGTGCTTCAGCATGGACCTACCAAATCTAGTCGAAACATGGCGCACCAGCTATTTCTCGGAGGATGATCCCGGTGCAGCATCCCTGGACGTTGTGTGGAAGGCGGAAGTGACGAGCGAAGATTTCCACAACAAGCGAACCGTCATTGAATCGGTGGGGTGGAAGATTTTTGACAACCAGGAGGCCGAACGTATCTATAATCCTTGCCGCCGGCCTGGCGAAGACGAGGTAATACCAACCATGCGGTTTTTGATGAGGAGAAGAAATCACCTCTCCCTCCCAGGCGCACCATTCATGGCAGCGAACGCGAGTCCGTCCACCCACGAGTACAACAAACCAGAGGAACTTGGAGGCTAATGTCATGGAGCTGGGTAAATTGCAAGGGGCTTACAACGACTCGACTCGGCCCGGTTTCTGCTGCGCGCACAACCCATCACACGGACATCACACGGACCAAACAACAACACTATAATCCTCCCAATCTCAGTCAACTTAAGCCATCCTGCATCTACAACCATCCCAAAGTAGAAAAACGTCTACAAACCACCATCATCAGACACTCCAAAAAACCCGGCAAAACCACAGGTCTTCTAAAGCCCGCGGAACCGAAACCGAGCTGTAAAATACAAACATTCCTCATTCGTCCAACCCTGCAACTGAAACCCTCATCCGAAAAACGGAATAGAACACCTAAGGCTGCCGGCTGGCTTCTAGCTGGACGACTCCCTGACTGATCTATTCCGAGGACACATGTCCGCAAGGTGGGGTGGTGGCTGCATTGTTTCTTTTCTTGAGCCCGCCCGCCAAAAAGCTGATCTAAAAAAATCAACACCAAATCCAATAAATCTCTACCACCCTCCTTGCCCATATAGGCGAAGAAGAGGAATCGGACAGTCATCGTCGCACAAGCTCATTATTTTCTCACCAACTCCAACTTTCAGCCCTTTCTTTGAAATCGCGAGGCTGCGGTCAGTTTCCCCTGAATATCATCATCTGCAGCATCTTTAATCCATTATAATCAGCCGCAACTCTGGGGTCCTGTTAAGGGAACCGGGGACATGAAGCCCTAGAGACCTAGTGGGCGGGGGGCGGGGGGCGGGGGGGGGACTCTTGCTAACGGCCGAAAAACATGAGCAGCGGATACCTCGACCTCGTGCAAGATGAAGTGCCATGATGGTCAAGGATGGCAAACTCCTAGACTGTCAAATGCCCCTTCATTGGTGGTCACTACCATGTACATGATTCATTCTCTAGATATTGGTTTCCCCCCCCAACGGATCGAAATAGTCAGATAAACGATGTGGAAGGGGTCATTCGTATTATCACCTACGTTGCTGTCGCACAAGCCTCCTACACCGTTCAGCCCTTCTCATAAATCGCAAGGCTGTTCTCAGCCTGCTCGATTTCACCATCATTATCCTGGTTTTCATGATCACCAGCATCATTTACCCATTACGAGCAGCGGCCGCAACTTCGGGGTCGAAATACGAGATGAATTTCAGAACGATGTTACCCTCGACGCCCCGCGGAAAAAGCCCAGATCTGAAACCGCCAACCAGGTCGCCCCGCAAGCGAGCAGCACCGTCACCGTGGCGTCGTCCGGTCGCGGCACGTTCTCTTGGCAGGACCAGGCTACTCTACCGATTTCCCGCCCCCAAAGCTCCACGGACCTATCATGATGCGCGTTGGCGACGATCAGTGTGCGTGGATACGATGGTGTGGTTTTCGTACCTTGCAGAGGGAGCACATCCCGCTCGTTTCAACAACCGAGTGTGCACTGGCTCAGCCCCTTCATCAATGCGGTATGGGATAGCTCATAGGTACTTCTGCCTGGCGATGGACAGTAATTACCCTCAGAATGGGGCCATTCGGGCGCGCATCATCGTGACGGTCTCCTTTTGGGGTCTTGTCAGCATGCTGGGCATGCGGCCTTGACGAGGCTGAAGCTGGGGTGAGGCCATTTAAGAGGACGCCGTGGACTGTGCAATTGAGTACCTACTTAGGGTGATTGCTTGAGCTTCGAACGGCTATCTTCTCTGCGTGTGTAGCTCTTAAAATGTCGATGCGGACTGCAAACCTCCTGCTCGCGGCAGCGACTCTCTTTTCCGGCTTCTGTCTGGGCGGGCAGGCTGCAAAGGCAGTACTACCAAGGGCTGCTGATCCGGCGGTCTTGCATCCCATCAACCTTCGGAGCTATGAAGCTGCCATGGGCTTGCAGCGGAGAGATGGCGAGGATTTCACCGACCTCGATCCGGACACGCAGTCACAGCTCATCTATGGCAGGCCAGGCGGTAAGCGTGATTCTCCAGCGCAGGGACTTGATGAACATGCTGAGATGAAGCTTCACAGAACAGGGTCAACTTCTCCTAGCCAACATGACCCTCTACGCGCCTGCCGGGCTGCCAATTGTTCTCATGGAGCGGTTCGAGGGCCTCACCTCGGCAGTCGACTGCAAAGGCGATGATGGCGCCATGTCCTTGACGTTCAAGTCGAAGCAGGCGTACGATTATGCATTGAAGGCTTGGCAATATATCAACGAAGATGATGACAAGCAATTTCTGCTGATTGCCAACCACGACGGCTGCGGACCGGATGATGAGAGGCAACCGTACAAGTAAGTCATGGCGGAGCGGACTGTGGCCGCTGAGATGTTTCCAAGACTGACTGCTTTCCTCAAGGGTCTCTTCAGTGACAGAGGACGCCGCAGACCTCACAATCGCCATGAAAACTACAGTCGCAGAATGGTCCGATGTGGCCGGTGACTACGCCATCGACTTTGGTAAAGCGGCGCTTCGACAACCAGGGCGAAGGATGATGCCTCGCGGCTTCTGGGGCGACATTGTGAATGTGGGTAAAGATGCATTGGATGCCGCACAGGGCGATTTCGACATCACCAAAGACGTCACCTTCGGCGTGAATGTGGGTCAGGCCGGCCAGAAGACAAACATCTACACCGACTCCAAGGGCAGATTCTCCATCGACTGCGTGGACTGCTACATCACCGGGAGCTGGCAGGTACAGGGGCATATTGTGGTATGTATCATATCATGGTGAAGATTACCGATTGCTCTTCGTGACTAACCCATATCTCTCCTCCAGGTGAGCGGATTCCAACTCCAAGACCTGACCCTATCAGCCGCGCCTCAAGACTTCAAAGCCAAGCTCGAGCTTGAAGCCACCGTCACCGCGAGCAAGACCCCCTTCAACCTCACCGCCCCGACCAAGGAAATCTTCGCCGCCCCCATCCCAGGCGCCGGTATCGCCGTCACCGGCATCTTCAAGCTCGGCGCCACCGTCTCCTACGAAGTCGGCACCAGCGCCAGTATCGCCGGCTCCGCCACCGCAGCATTCGGACTTGCAGCAAGCCTTCCCAACGGCGCCAAAGTCGTCGCCGACATCAACAACCCCGGCAGCAGCTCCGCGACCGGCTGGTCCGGCTCCTCCCTCACTCCCTCCTTCGACGTCACCAAGCTCTCCGCATCCCTGACACTAGCCGCCTTCTCGCAGCCGAAAATCTCCTTCGGGATCGAACTAATCAAGGTCGGAAACGTCGAAGTCGCCGTCACCATGAAGCTGCCGGAGATCTCCTCCACGCTTTCCGCCGAATACGTCGAGGCCGGTCTGTGCGACCAATCTGCCGGCGCGAGCAAAACGGGCGTCAAGCTCGAGAACAAAGCTACGGAGTCGCTGAGCCTGCAGATTGACGTTGACTTGGGAGCTGACAACCCGAAACCGACTTGGTCAAAGTCTCTGTGGTCGACCTCGCAGCCGCTTGGTGGTGCTTGTTTTCCACTCAGCATTCCCGGTTTGGGTCCTGCAGAGGGAACAGCGACATCGAGTGCAAGCGGCGGAGGCGCCACAGATGCACCGGCGACGTGCAAACCAGCAGCAGGGAAGACTGGCGTCTGCCAGGACATTAGCAAGGCTTGTGCAGGCGGAGCTTACGTATCCGGACTTTGCCCGGGCGGCAATAACATCAAGTGCTGTCCCGACGCTGCTTCCCCACCACCACCATCGCCAACCACACCTCCTGCTTCTGGCGCAACTTGCAAACCCCCAGGCAAAACCGGCGGCATCTGCCAGGATGAGATTTTGAGCTGTGCCGGGGGCTCCTACGTCTCCGGTCTCTGCCCCGGCGGCAACAACATCAAATGCTGCCCCGACGCCCCCGCAACCACCACCCCTCCCACAGCAACGACATGCAAACCCCCCAACAACCCCAACGGCGGCCTCTGCCAAGACACCAGCACCCCCTGCTCTGGCGGCTCCTATATCTCCGGTCTCTGCCCCGGCGGCAACAACATAAAATGCTGTCCTGCGCCTACGACGTGCAAGCCGCCTGGGAAAACGGGCGGGGTATGTCAGGACACCAGCGAAACGTGTGCCGGCGGCGCATACGTATCTGGTCTTTGCCCGGGCGGGGATAATATCAAGTGCTGCCCCGATGCTCCTCCTGCGACGGGTGGGAGCGGGGGAGGTGGTGGGTGTAAAGTGAAGAGGGATCGGGTGGGGAGGAGGGTGTTGATTTGTTAGAATGGGAAAAAGGGGAGGGAAAAGGGGGATTGGGGGAAATGGATGGCTACGCTTAATGATGGACATGGGGGGATCATTGCCGGCCTGGTAACGAATGTATGCGTGGATAGGGCAATATCCGTGAAGGGTAATGTATAGGCTTGATGTACGAATATCGCAACGAAATTTCTCCCAACGCCATACCCCACGATTTCTTCTTTCACCACTGTCGACAAAAACGTACAATAGAAAAGAAAGCCGCTATTGCGTATCGCATCCACCTGAATAACTTACCCACCCCACCGAACCTTCGTCAAATCCCTCCCTCTCCCTATCCCCTTTCCCCTTTTCCCCTCCTCCATCCCCCAACGATTTTCCTACGATAAAGGTTACACCGAGGAGGGAGTTCCGCCGAGTGATTTGTGCCAGAAGAAAATGGTCGCCCCTCTGGAGAAATATAATGAGAATGGCTCCGGTATATTTTAAGTTACCCCTATTTAAATGAGTCCTGGGAAAACGAAGTAGGGTTTCGAACTTTTTTTTCACCATGGCCAAAAATACTAATGTTAAAACAGCACCCACCTACCCCATTCCCTTACGACATATCTCCCCGACAAAACAAAAAAAACCATAGCTGAAAGCCGCGTCTGAAGCAGAAAAGATGAGTTTGAAACATACCGGATATGTGTAGGGGAAAAAAAAAATTAATTAATTCGTACACCAAACAAGCAAGCGCTCTTTCAGCGCGGTAGATGTCGACATGCTGCTGACCCAAATGGAATGAGAGCAAGGGATGGGCGTGGACGATGTTGTAGAGATCGTGGAGGTTGGAGGTTGGATGAGGAGGAGAAGGAGGAGGAGAAGAGGAAGGAGAAGAAGAAAAGGAAGAACGGAAAGGAGAGGAAGAAGAGGAAGAAGAAGGAGAAATAAAAGGAGAGGAAGGAGAAGGAGAGGAGGAAAAGGAGGAGGAGAAGGAGAAGAAGAAGGAAAGGAAGAGGAGACAATCGCCTCAAAACCTCTATCCACATGGACGACGACAGCGGTATGGGATATGTTAGCTGCACCCTCCAGATAAAGCTCTCGATGGAACAAGGAACTCGTCGAGGGAAAAAGCAATTGATTGCTTTACTGCGAATGAAACAAAACATTAATAAAATCCATATATACATGTCCCTTTCCCCAGCATCCATCACTTGCACATCTTGCACCATCTATTCAAACCCGATCCATCAACTAAGCCTTCGCAGCTTTCCTCTGCCCAAGTTTCTTAAACGCACCCATCCCCTTCATCAACAATCCCCTCTTCCCACTCTTCTTCTTCCCCTCCTCCACTTTCCCTTCCTTCCCACCCGCACTCTGCTCCCCAGCATTCGCACCCTCCGTCTCGGTCAACGTCTCGCTCGAGCTCAACCCGCTCTTGATCTGCTTCTGCTTCCACAGCATGGCAACCTGCTCGCCCATCGTCGGCCGATTGATGAGTTCCTCCAGCCCATTGACCTCCCACCCCTCGCTCTCCAGCCAAGCCATCAGATTCGCGAGGCTGATGAGATCGCCGCCGCTGTCGTAGAAGGAGCTGTCCAGGTTGAGGACGAAGGAGCGCTTCTGCGTGGCCGGCAGGACGAGCCGCCACGCCCGCGCTAGGGTATCCGCCAGGTCGGTGACTTCGCGCTTGGTGGACCCGCGGAGGAGGGATTCGACAGGGGGCCGGGTGGGGGAACGGTTCATGGGTATGACGGGTTGGCGTTGGTACTGGGTGGGAAGGAAGGGAAAGTGGAGGAGGGGAAGAAGAAGAGTGGGAAGAGGGGA